>JGI24739J22299_10000922_pt1 | contig 10931 bp, 10 predicted proteins | sample KBSCornC5_FD_22299 | JGI IMG/M metagenome (IMG submission 22299)
TGGGTTACCTCAGTACGTTCAACCACCCCTTCTACCATCAGGAGCCGCGCGTGCAGGATCTCTTTGCGATATTTATCAAAAAGTTTCGGGAATACTACTAAGTTTGCCGTACCGGTTTCATCTTCGAGCGTGATGAAGCAAACACCTTTCGCCGTACCAGGCCGCTGACGGATCAGGATCAAACCTGCAGTTTTAATTACTTTTTTATTTACTGCAGCGTTTGCTTGCCTGGCGGTGATAATGTGCAGTAATTCCAGCTTATCCCGGACAAAACTAAGGGGATGACCTTTGACTGATAATCCGGTTGTGGCGTAATCCTGTACAACATGCTCTGACTGACGCAAAAGGGGGAGATCTACCTGTGGCTCATAATTACTTTCTGAAGGCTGCCCTTCATAGATGGCTACCGGGCGGTCATGCAAAGCGGAGACCTCCCAAAGGGCCTTTCTCCTGTCCAGGCCCATCGAACGAAATGCATCGGCGTTAGCAAGTTTCTCCATGGTTGCGACAGTGACACCGGCATCGCAAAGCTGATGTACTTCCGTATAATGTTTCAGGCGGCCCGCAACCAGCCTTTCCATTTCTTCCTCACGGATACCTTTGATTTGCCTTAAGCCGAGCCGCAACTGGCAGTAGCGTCCGTCTTTACTTTCCAATGTGTTGTCCCAATAGGAATAATTGACGTCAATTTCCAAAATCTTAACATCATGCTCTTGCGCGTTCCGGACAATCTGAGCAGGCTGATAAAATCCCATAGGCTGGCTGTTTAACAACGCAGCTGCAAAAACGTCCGGATAATAATGTTTCAGCCAGCAGGAAACATAGACCAAAAGGGCAAAGCTTGCCGCATGGCTTTCCGGAAAACCATAGCTGCCGAAACCTTCCAATTGCTTAAAAATGCGCTGCGCGAAGTCCTTGCTATATCCCCGGGAGGTCATGCCATTGATCAGCTTATGTTCAAATTTGGTAACCAAACCGTTGAACTTAAAGGTGGCCATGCTCCTTCTGAGCAGATCGGCCTCGCCAGGCGTAAATCCTGCAGCAACGATAGCCAGTTCCATGGCCTGCTCCTGGAAAAGCGGTACACCGAGTGTACGCTCCAGAATGGATTTTATTTCATCGGAGGGGTACTCTACCGCTTCTTCGCCGTTCCGCCTGCGGATATATGGATGTACCATATCCCCCTGGATCGGGCCAGGCCTGACAATCGCGACTTCAATAACGAGATCATAAAAGCAATTAGGCTTCATCCGCGGCAGCATAGACATCTGCGCACGGCTCTCTATCTGAAAAACCCCCAGCGTATCCGCCTCGGTGATCATTTCATAAACTGCAGGATCATCCTGCGGAATGTTAGCCAGGGTAAGCTGTTTGCCGTAGTGTTTTTCTACCAGGTCGAATGCCTTACGGATACAGGTGAGCATACCCAAGGCAAGAATATCCACCTTCATGAAACCCAGCGCGTCAATATCGTCCTTGTTCCATTCGATATTGGTACGGTTTTCCATGCGGGCGTGAAAAATCGGACAAAGGTCACTGAGCTTTCCGTCAGTAATCACGAAGCCCCCGGTGTGCTGCCCCAATTGTCTCGGGAAGCCAATCATTTGGGAAGTCAGCTGCATCACTTTTAATAATAGCGGTTCTTTGGCATTAAGCCCGAATGAGCGCAGCTGTCCTGTATTCATATCTTCTTCCGAAAAATCGCCGAAAGCATCAGATAGCTTACCAACAACATCTACTGATAAACCCATCGCACGGCCAACATCACGGACTGCACCTTTGAAATGCAGCATCGTCACTGTGGGCAGGATCGCAGCCCGGTCCCGTCCGAACCTTTCAAACACATACTGAATAACCTCTTCCCTACGTTCGTGCTCAAAATCCACATCGATATCAGGAGGCTCATTACGCTCCTTGGAAAGAAACCGCGCAAAAAGCAGGTTAAATTTATCCGGAGCGACGGACGTAATACCGAGTACGAAGCACACTGCCGAGTTAGCAGCTGATCCGCGCCCCTGGCAAAGAATCCGCCTGCTCCGCGCCCAGCGGACATAATCTTCTACGGTTAGAAAATAATTTGCGGTCTCTGTTTCCTGAATGATACTCAGTTCATCGATCAGCGACGCCCGGACTTTATCAGGTATCCCATCCGGGTACATCTCCTCCGCGCCTTTCCAGGTCAGCCATTCCAGTTGTTGTTGCGGGGTCCGGTCATCCGTAGTCAATTCATGCGGGTATTGGTATTTTAAGGATTTGAGATCGAATGTGCAGGCATCCGCGATCTTGCGGGCGTTTGCCACAGCCTCCGGGTACTGGTTAAAGAGCCGGTCAATTTCTACCGCCGGCTTGAGAAAACGTTCGGCATTTTGATGCAGCCGGTACCCGGCGTTAAATATGGTGCATTTCTCCCGCACGCATGTGAGCACATCCTGCAGCTCGCGGCGCTCCGGGGAATGGTAATGCACATCGTTTGTCGCTACCAAAGGCACATTCAATTCCGATAGCAAGAACAGGCGTTTCAAATCATCACCAAGGTAAGATCGCGTCGCCGCCAGGTAAAGTTCGTTCAGGTTAGCCTGGTATTCCTGTACATGGGTTTTAAATACCAGTTCAAACTCGAAATCCTCTGTCAGTTTGCCGGGGGGAATGATGATGAAGATGCTGCCTTCATTGTGCTCGTAAACATCTTTTTTGTAAATAAAACACTTTTCCTTTTCGGCCCTCAGGTTACCTTTGGTCAGCAAAGCCGAAATTCGGGAATAGGCATCCTTATCAGTCGGATAAGCCAATAAAGAAGGGCCGTCGACAAGATCCAAACGTACGCCGGGTATTAAGCGGATGTTCCTGTCCTTAGCTACCACGTAGGCCCTCACCAGCCCGGCGAAAGTATTGCGGTCCGTAATGCCAATCGCATCATAGCCGAGATCGGCCGCCTGGTCTACAAGCTCTTCCGGATGACTCCCGCCTCGCCGGAAACTGAAATTGCTGGTTACCTGTAATTCTACGTAGCTCATGCGAAATAACCATGTAAGTACCACAATTGCTGCTCTTTTGAGTCATAATGGCCCGAACGGAACAACCAATACCTTCCACCCTCTTCATCCTCGACCACATAATAATCGCGGTGTTCACCTGGATCCAGCCACCACTCCCGCTCGATCCGTTCCGGCCCGTCGGCAGCGACGATCACATGGCGTTTACCGCGGTACGTAAACATTTTGGGCGGATAATCCGGTGTCAAAGCCATCGCCTGGATCAGCTCGGGCTGTTCCAGTAACTGGATAGGCCGTGGCCGGTCGTTCCACCATTCACCATCGATGCGGTTATCCTCGTGGCCGCCGGGGGCTGCGGCGCGCTCCGGCCAGTAATGTTCCGAAGGTTGGTAACGCCTGATACCCTCATTACCGATCCGTCCCATAATCCTGTCGATCAGTTCAGCGATCTCTTCGCTTTCCAGCCCTGGCTTTCCGGCCCAAAGGCCTGCCTGCTTATCATTTACAGCTTCTACAAGTGAGGCCTCCAGTACAAAAAGCTCTATTCCGAGTGCGGGTTCGATCTGATCAAACTTCAATGAAAAAAGCTTGAAAAGATGATCGGTGCGGTTGCTGGCCTGGCTGGTACCAATAGCTATTTGCCCCTTTTTACCGTCAATACGAAACCAGATCAGTTCTGATTGCCGCAAGCCCTTGCCTTCGCCGTACAGGCGTTTGCAAAGTGCGTCCAATAATTTAAAAACCGCGATCTCGATAGCCTCACGGGTGCGAACAGGTTCCAGGCATTCCAGCCGTTCGCTGTAAGGCACAGTTTCTTTCAGCGGAATGAGAAATTCTTCCTCCTGACCGAGCGCCTGTAAAAGCCGTAGTACCAGCTCTTTTTGAAAGCGCCTGCGGAGCACCGAATGGGGCATATGCACGAAACTGCTGACCTTATCCAGCCCCAGGTTCTGCAACTTCATTAACAGATCCATTGGTAAGCGCAGCGCCGATGGAGGTAGTGGCATTAAGGCATTACGGTGCCCTCCTTCAGGGACTATCAGGCCTTTTTGTGCGCAGCGGGCGACGCCCCAGGCGCAACCGATCGTATCGGCGATTGCAGGGCGAACGTCGTAACCGATATCCTTTAACCTGGTGATCATATCTTTCAGGTATTCGCGTTCCCCTCCACGGAGATGCGCGCAGCCGGTAATATCCAGCAACAAACCATCAGGCGGGTCCAGCATGATCAATGGCGTGTAGCGCAGGCACCATTCCGCAAGGCCGCCGAGTAATTTTATTTCCCTGCCTTTTTTATGATCAAAAACGGTTAGGTCAGGAGCGATCACCTTAGCATCAGCCACAGTCATTCCCTCTTCAATGCCAAATTGTTGCGCTGTTGCAGTTGCCGCTTTAACGATCAGCCGTCCGTGATTAGGTTCGGCAAAAACAAAAGGCTTTCCCCTAAGCTCCGGCTGGCGTACCGCTTTCCAATCCGTCAGCAGATAACGGAACCAAAGGGATAAAAAACGTTTAGGCATACCGGTGCAATTTTTCAGGTGCGGTAAACGGCGTCACTGTGCGGAACTGGTGCTGGCACCATTCCAGTGTCCAGGTACCAGGGGTTCCGTTCCTGATTTTTGTCAGGTCAACCTGCCAGCGGGGCAAACCCACACCGGGCATTCCTGCCCTGAGCTGGCTCCGGACAGGCTGGACATACCAGCGTGAAACGCAGGCTGTCGTATTTTCTTTTTTGACATCTTTCCGAAGCACAAAGCCGGTTACATGGCTTTGCTCGACCGCGAGCTGCAGGCGTCGGGATTCCATAAAACTCAGTTCATGCGTTTCACAGACCACGGCCGCTACCCCCTGGCATTTGAGTGCTTCTTCCATCACCCACAGCACATCTTTCTGCAAGGGTACGTCGACAAAGATCACGCGGTCAGGGTTCAGTCCAAACCGTTTCAATGCGGGCGGATAGATCCGCCTCGTATAACTTACCCATACACAGATCCCCCCTTTTTCCAGCAGTACACGGAGTATGCCTGCAATGATACCACCGCATGCCGCCGTTTCAACGGGCCGGCCACTGATGAATTCATGAATCGCCCCAGTCGGAAAAACCTTATTGGGGAATGCTGCTTCGAGCGGACCGAGGCCAAAATGAGCGCCCCCGATTGCTGCGGGCTTAAAGCCTTCCCAGGCCAGGATATCCTGCCTGAGCTTGTTGATGATTGCCTGTTTCTCGCCTGCCATAACGTTTCAATTTGGGGACTACAAAACTATGCTAATATTTTTAGCAAATTACTATACTTTTTTACAAATTTTTATTCACCTTTGTTTTACATGAGAAGCAAGTTGTTCGGCGATAAGGTAATAAGCGTAAAAACAGGTTCAGGGCGATGGGTCCAGCTGGTTCCGGATACTACCGGCGGCTATTGGCTCTATGAACCGTTACCGGAGCTAAAACTGGGAAGATTGTTATTCGACCAGGCGGACAACTGGATTTATGACGGGGATTTGCTGAGCATAAGCGAACAGGAGGATGTCGCTGCCGTGATCACCGGCTGTCAACGTGAAATGGACGAATTGCTGCAAAGTATAAAGGGGAAATGATGGAACAGTTGTGTTTTTTTCCGGAAGCAGGTCAGAGTAAAGGCCTGCCGGAAGAATTTCTGGAGTATAAGCCGGAATTGTTCAGTGCGACAGAGAGCGATTTGTATTTGGACAGGTTTATCCATGAGATACCCTGGAAGCAAACCGTACAGAAAATGTACGATAAGGAATTGCTGACACCACGCCTGACAGCATGGTACGGGGACCTCGGGACTGATTACTCCCATCCGGGCAGGCTGTCGAACCCAAACCCATGGACACCGGAGTTGTTAGAGATCAAAGCGGTGGTTGAGCCACTTTGCGGGATTACCTTCAACAGTGTATTGCTCAACTACTATCGGGACGGAAACGATTCTGTGGCCTGGCATAGTGACAAGGAGAGCATACTCGGAAAACACCCGGTCATTGGCTCGGTCAGCTTCGGCCAGGTACGCAGTTTTGATATTCGTAATAAAGCCGACCATAACGAAAAATATGCAGTACGCCTGGAGCATGGTTCCTTTTTACTTATGAAATCAGGCTTACAGGAAAATTGGGAACACCGGATTGCAAAATCGACAAAACCCATGCGGGCACGGGTGAACCTGACTTTCCGGGTGGTCATTTAATGGAAACAGATTATGGAAAAGAAATTCGAAATCATAACGCTCGATGGTGATGACCTCATTTTTTTAACAGAAACGGAGATCACATTAAGAGTAATTACACCGGCACAAAAAGCGGCGCGGGAAACTTTCGAAGCTGATGTTTTTGAAATTACCGGGAACTATATCAGTGTGATCATTAACGACCTGGACCTGCCTGATAGTTTATTTCCGGTTACTGTGGTCTATGACTTTTTGATAATCGACAATGATGAAATAAAAACAAGGACCGCCATTGGAGACATTAAATCGGCGATAGAATATTATTGTACATCGAAGCTGAAAGCCGGAATCGGCCAGGTTCAGATACTGGACCTCGACGGCCTCGAAGAGGTCATCGAGGATAATGTTGATGAATCCGCCGCAAAAGTGGAATACGATTTTAAGTATTTTGAGGGGGGAGATAAAAGGCTGATCTACCTGCCGGACGGCAGTTTCAAGATGAGTGTCGAAGAACGCGAACTGGAGGAAACAGAAAGCGGGCCAATTTTGTCGGCCACGCTGTTACAGCCTTTTGTTGATGCACAGCCTTTGCGTTTTAATTATGACGATTGGGAGATCAGGTCAAGGTATGTATTTACGATATTGGCCTGCGATCAGGAGATCAATGGGTTTATGAAGCCAATGCCGATGTATTTTGATGCACTTCATTTCTTTTTTGCACAAGTGCTGAGAACAAATGATTATTTGCCTGCGTTACCCTATCATTCCTATTTATTTAAAGATGAGTAAGAAAAATACAATAAAAAGCAACACGGATTATTTGAATTCATTATCGGAGGAGAACAAGGCCTACCGTGACGGCCTTGCCCCCGGCGACAGGGCATTATACGACTACTTCGGCAGCATGCCGTCAACGCCAAAGAACCAGTCCGGTGCTTTTAAACTGGAATCTCTTATCGGGCCGGAATTGACCGTAGGTGATTGTACACCGGAACTTTGGGCGAAAATTGGACATACCGGTTAAATGCCGGTTATGAACGCAGGTTCATCTGCCTATTTTGTAATTACCGTTTCTCCCCTCCTTCTTAGCGAGGTTGTCCTTTATCGTTTCCGTCAATGCCGTTTCGGTAAGCGGATATAAATGAGCTTTCAACGATTTTTTTATGGGATGCGGATTTAGCAGCGCGAGTTCATCCAGGCCGGATTCTCGTGCAACCGCTACCGGGTCAAGCCCCAGTTCATTCGGAATGTACATCAGCATCACGTTTTCGGGCAGCTCGGTGATATCTTCGAAAATAGCATAAAGCGCTTTCTTTTCCGTTTGATAATAGGATACGTAATTGTCGCCGAACTGCGACAATTCCATCTGTTTAATATCAAGCCGGTTTGTGGGATTGTCTGTCTCCCGCAGTTCGCGAAGCCGCCAGTCAACTGTAAAATCAACACCATTAATATCAATTCTCGGCAAAATGCCTAAGATCCGGCGCATGGTAAGAATATCATCCCCTTCGTCCAATTCCAGTGCCCAGGGGTGCCTTACATTTTTCTCCCGGATCAGCCGCATCAGGAAGCAATGGGCGATATAGGTTTGCCGCGCTTCTTTTGCCCATTCAGAATGCACGAAAACGGCATTCAGGTGCCGGTCGGAGCGCATAATAAATTCATCGTCCCATTTATTGAATTCCACCCGTGCGGCATCAAAATTCTTGTGCTCGGCAAGCTTGAAAAACATTTCCCATGTATTTAATTGCCGGCCACCTACGTTCAGGGACGCCGGATCGACGTTGCTGGTGGTTTTAAAAAATATGTCTTCAGGATTTTCCATATCAGAGAGGGGTTAAATAAGAAACTGAAACCTTTAATTCCGCTACCTGCCGATCTTGCTCTTTACCTGTTGCTCCTGGGTCAGCAGATTTTCTGCAATAATCTGGGGAAGCAAAGTTTCAGTGAGCGGAATCAATTTACCGCTGAGGCCGGCCAGTACAGGATGGTTCCTTAACAAAGAGAGATTATCCAGGCCCTGCTCCTGAATGACAGCCACGGGATCCAAGATCAATTCATGCGGAATTTCAAGAAGCATCACATTTTGGGGCAATTCAATCATGAACTCATCAGGCACGTAGTTTTTGCGGTCTGCCAGATGGTAATATGACAAATAGCTGTTCTCCTGGGGAGACAGTTCCATTGCGTGGAGATCCAGTTTATTTGAAGGATTAGCGGTTTCCCTCAACTCACGATTTTTCCAGTCAACGGTAAAGTCAGTTTCATCGATAGCAAGGTGCGGCAGTTCGCCTGCAAGCCGCCTTAATGTTAAAGCTTCGGTTGACAACGGCCTTTCCCGATCAGCACGGGGCCGATCATTATATTCATCTAAAAGCTTCATCACGAACGACCGCGCAATGAAACTGTCAATCGGGTCCTCCAGCCATTCTTCGAAAGGGAAAGCGACATGCAGAAAATAGTGTATATCGAAAGCATTGGCATCAAACCAGGGCTTGAAAGCAGCTTTGGCGGCCTCGAAATTCTTATGCTCGGCCATCTTGAATACGATATCGCCGGGCAGTAATTCGCCGTACTTCTCTTCGAGTTCAGGAATGCTGATATTGCTGGTTGTCTGAAAAAGTACATCTTCAGGATGATCCATGGGATTTAGTTTAGGGATGCAGCAGGGGATTAAAATAAAAAATCCCCGAAACGCTCGCCGCCGGAGATTTTTACCTAAACCTTATCACAATACAGATGTAATCTGCATGAATGTTACTGCAAAATAAGAAAAATAAGCTATAACTTATAATTAATCTTAGTAGCGACGCGGGCCGCGCATCTTTGAGCGCATGTATTCTTCGAACATCCGCTCGTTGAACTTCCTTTGTTCTTCTTTTTTCATGCGATTGTTCAAGCCCCAAAAGAAAAGTGCCCAGAGGCCTAACATTACCCCATATAATGGAAAGGGATTTTTAGCACCAAGCGATCCCCAGAAAGCAAAAGTGGAGAGACAGGATGTAACAATAAAATAGAAGATATGCTTAATCATATTCAATATCTAAAAATACCGATTCTAAAAGCGGGAAGCAAGTGCTACAGGTTAATTATTACTTAAAAAACTCCACAATTACTATCCAAAAATGTGGATAACATCAATAAATCAACCAATTATCTTCATGGCCAATTTTCAATCATGCAACCTGAGCAGATCGATCAGGAACGTGTTATTCCCTTTGGATTTTTCTGTTCTGCAAAGCGTACGTATACCAAAGGCCTTTTGGAAAGCATGGAGTGATAGGTTATCATGTTCAAAAGCGACGTTCCGGCCATTGCAGGAGATAACGATTTGCTTCTTCCCCAACTCGAAAAAGGCGCTATTCCCCCGTAAAGCGCAGGCCACGAATATATCCATTGCCTTTCCGGGCAAATCATTGCCGAACAACAAAATGAATTTACCTGTGCAGAATGTCGAACTTACCTCCTTCAGCTGAGCGCGAACCGGCAGGTTACCAAGCGCAATACACGCCACCGCATCCAGGTCCGGATAGCGATGGCGTTTCGATGTCAGGTAAGCAACGGCCTCCATAATAGAGTGGCTTAATATGACCAACCTTGCAGCGATACTACCAAACCGGCAAATACCGGAAGTCGTCGGCACATAATGAAAGCCCTCGGCAAACAGTTCCGCCTTATCGCCGTATTCGAACCGGAGGCCATCACAGTCAAAAAAAGCCTGTACTTCGGCGGGCACACCGAGTTTGTTCAGCAGCGTTACCATCACCTGAAATTACGGCGTTTGGCGTCCACCTGGATATGCCGGTTATCCCTGACCGGGTTATCAGCCTGGAAATATTCTAAAGCCTGGTGATAGCCGGGACTTAATTTAGCTGAATCCTGCTGATCACGCTTGCTATTGAAAAGCGCATTTAAACCCTTATAAAGCACATAGGACATACCTGCATCCATGAGTATAGATGCGATCAATGCCAGCTTGTTCGCGCGCATGCCATGTTTGTCGACCGCAGAATAGCTGAATCTGGTATGATCTTCAATTTCGACCTCTTTACCTTTGCGGTACCGTTCCTTCTGGGCCGCCGTCAGGCGCTCATTGTTAACCATATCCGGGGCAATTACCAAATCGGTATCCGAAACAATAAATTCCCTGGTTTCGGGGTCATACTCGACCAACAACTCCTTCTTTCCCCCCTTGCCATCATTGATCACTTTCTGGAGGTTGGCTACCTCCCCTTTTTCCAGCAGCTCCGCTTCATCGTCTTCCAGGAAACTCGGTGTAGTTGGTTTATGATAGATGGGATGGATCAGCAATTCGAGTTTTCCATCCTCATTAACCTGCAGCGATACTTTGGCATCCATGGCCGCAATACGGATCTTGTCGTCCTTGACATTTTCCAGCCGCAGCAACGATGAGCGGCGACCAGAGAGCATAGCCTTCAGGTCATCTTCTTTGATTAACAGACGGCCTTCCTCTGCCAGCCCGATTGTTTCGAGGTCCTCCATGGGCAACTCTGACTCTTTAAACTTCACCAGGTGCATGCTTACCTCCCTATTTTAGCCTTTTGTCCCTGTTCCTGCCCCTCTGTTAATGCGGCCTCTACTTTGGGCCCATTGTATTTGGACTCCAGCAGCGAATTATAGAACACGTCCGTCGGCTTGACGATAGTCTTCGTGCCGAGCCCATCCTCAACCTTGATATTTTTGTTCGTCTTTAACTCGATCACCTTATAGGTAGTATCATTATAGGCAATCTCAT
>JGI24739J22299_10000926_pt1 | contig 10918 bp, 10 predicted proteins | sample KBSCornC5_FD_22299 | JGI IMG/M metagenome (IMG submission 22299)
GTGCCCGCCGCCTGGATGTCCGCGGTCCCCGCCCAGTTGTTGGCCGAGGTGTTGACGGCGATATCGGCGGCGGCCGTGTCGTTAAACGACGTGACCACCACGCTCGAGCTTCCATCCTCGTTCATGATGATCGTCAGATCGTTGCCGCCAAGGAGATTGATGCCGTTGAAGCCGGCGTCGCCCGCAAGCTGGTCGATCTGCGGCAGCAGCGCATCAAACTGGCTGGCAAGGGTCGCGCGGACGTTGGTGTCGGCAGTCTGATTGGCCTGGCTGACGAGCGCCTGGGCCGACTGCACCAGCTTGGTGATGGCGGTGATGCCGTTATTGGCGGCCTGAATGGTATCGATGCCGGTCGACATGGCGTCCAGCAGCGCATTGAGGTCGTTGGCGCGCACGGACAGGCCCTGTGCGGTGAAGAAGTTGATCGGATTATCGAGCGCCGAGTTGACCTTCTTGCCCGTGGCAAGGCGGGTTTGGGTCCGCGTGATCAATTCCGAAGTCTGCTGCAATTGCAGAAGATTGGACCGGACGCCAGCCGAAAGTACAATGTCACTCATGGCAAACTCCTTGCCTCCATAGGGCCAAATCGCTTGCCGTGATAATGAAACGTTAGGGTTGATATCCGGTTAAAACGCGGGTTAAGAATCGGTTAACCACGATTGAATCGCGCGAAAAAAAACGGCGGCCCGCAGGCCGCCGTTTCGTCGTCGATAGAGATGACTTATTGGAACAGGCGCAGCACGTTCTGGTCGGCCTGCGCAGAGAGCGACAGCGCTGTGGTCGACAGCTGCTGGCGTGTCTGCAAGGCGAGCAAGTTCGCGCCTTCCTCGTTCGAGTCCGCCAGCGTAAGGGCCGCCGAACCGTTCTGCAGCGTGTTAATTGTCGCCTTCGTGAAGTCCTGACGGATCTGCACGGTCGACAGGTTCGCGCTGAGGGTCTGCGATTCCGCACGCAGCTTGGTAAGAGCCGCGGTGAGGTTGGTGCTGGCCAAGTCGATGTTCGCGCTGGTTTGCCAGTTGCCGGCCGCATTGATGCTCAGCGGGCTGGCATTGGCGTTGGTGTAATCGACGCCCGTGATGGTCGTGTTTGACGTGGCGTCTTCGTTGAAGTTCACCGTCAAATCGTCGCCGCCCAGCAGGTTGACGCCGTTGAAGCCGGAATCGCCAGCGAGCTGGCCGATCTGGGTCAACAGGTCGTCGAACTGCGTCGACAAGGTGTCCAGCGTGCTGGTGTCGGTGGTTTGCCTCGCCTGGCTGACCAGCGACTGAGCCGACTGCACGAGCTTCGTGATCGCCGTGATGCCGTTGTTCGCCGCGTTAATGGTATTGATGGCGTTGGACATCGAGTCGAGCAGGGAGCTCAAGTCGTTTGCGCGGTTATCGAGGCCCTGTGCCGTGAAGAAGTTGATCGCGTTGTCGAGGGCCGAGTTCACCCGCTTGCCCGTCGCAAGTCGGGTCTGGGTCCGCGTCATGAGGTCGGACGTCTGCTGCAATTGCAGCAGGTTCGACCGCACGCCGGCGGAAAGGACGATGTCAGACATCTTACGCACCTTTCTGGTCTAGTTGCCGTACTGGCAGTTACACACGTGTGATCCATGGGATCGCTGACTTCATCGCACAGGCCCAACAAACGGGCCGTAAAGGTACATGGTTAATGAGTTATCGTGACTTGAAGGGATGTGGCGCTGTTGCCGTTGGGGAATTTCAGGGGAGGAATTCGGCGCGCCATTCGGCTCGTTATGGTTAGCAAGTCGCTAACGGTGAAAGTTTGTTAACACCCTGCGCATATCTTTAGGGGCTCCAGGGTGTGTCGGCCGGTACCATGATCAACGCGACGAGTGTCTACGGACCGCTTTTCCCCGCGAGCTCGGACTGGCTCGCCGACACCTACACGGCCATCCAGAACTCGAAGACCAGCGGCGGGCTGCTGGGCATGCTCGACAACGCCCGCGNCAACGACGGAAGCCTGAAATCCTTCGTCCAGTCCAGCACAAGCGCGGCGAACGCGTTTGCCCTGATTTCGCAGAATACGGTCTCGAGCGCCGGCAGCCTCTATGCCCAAATGGCTTCGCAAAGGGCGAACGAGGCCGACGCAAAGAAGCTACAGGAAGCGCTCGATGCGATGTCTGCGTCCAAGCAGATGGTGCAGCCTGAAAACAAGCTCGATCCCTTCATTTATTTCGACGACGGGTCGTCGATCGACACCAACAACAACATTTTGACGACGAAAGACGGGAAGCAGATCGATATCACGACCGGATTAGAGGTCATCGATACCTCGTCGATCATGCAGCTGGCCAACGGCGCTTATCTGGACACCAAGAACAACATCCTCACATTGCCCGACGGCACGCGAATCGACATCGTGACGGGCCTGAAGCTCTCGACAACTGCCTGAGGAAATTCACTCCGTCCTTTTTAGATAGCCGTCCGGTGATCCAGTGAGGACTATCTTGGCTTCGATGAAACGATCGATCTGCCATTTCATCGGCTGACCTTGCAACGAAAGCCGCCCCTCCGATTCCAGCCGCCCCAAATATTCCCACACCGCGCTTTTCGGGCTGTTGTGCTTCCCCCACGGTCGTTGCGATGTCATATACGAAGGAGCGTCCTCGATAATTGTGTCTCCGACCATGCAATAGCTTCCGGGGGTTACCATCGGAGCGTATGCCTCGAGTTCAGCCAGGACATGGTCGTGCGTATGATTGCTGTCCAAGCAGACCATGACGCGCTTGTGCTGCAACGCAATGCTCTTAACCTGTTTCACGATGGCATGATCAATGCTCGAGCCCTCCAACAGGGCGATCTTTTTTGCCAACGGATGAGCCATGATCGCTTGCTTGTTATGAGGACGGATATCGATATCAACGCCTACCACTTTTCCGCTGCTGATCTCTCCGCAACTCTCAAGAATGGAGAGCATCGAGGCACTGAAGATCAGCGAGCCTCCCCAAGCGATACCGGTTTCGATGATCAAATCCGGTTTCACCTGCCAGATAATTTCTTGCAGCGCCTGAAGATCCTGGGGGATTTGCACAATGGGTACGCCCAACCAGGTGAAATTGTAAACGTAGTTGGCTTTGCCAATGCCGATCTCGTCGAAGAACCGGCGTGCCGCCGTCTGCAATTCGGTTCGACTGGGGTAATCGGTAACTCGCTGGACGATGTCTTGCTGATATTTGTCCAAAGGGGTCACGGTTCTAAACTTACCTTTCGTAGCGTCGTAGGAATCTTTGCGCCATCAAACTGAGCAATAAAGAACAAAATCGCCGAACAACGGTGCGTGCTGCCGGAGGCTGAAACGATATTCCGGCACCAAAGTTCGTACATATTCGGCCACTTCATAGAGGTGGCTCGGGTAGTGATAAACGCACAGCGACATCTTTGGCCTGCAGGTTCGAATAGTGTGTTGGGCTCCACGCAAGAGCTCCATCTCCATACCCTCTACGTCCGCCTTGATAAAACTAGCCTGACGGCCGTCGAGATAGCCATCGAGGGTAAGAACCTTGGCGTAGGCCGGATCGTCTTTGTCGACCGCACTTTCGGATCCAAAATTCGAAAGCCCGTGGCGGAGAGGCGCATCGTTGAGGAAAGTACAACTCATCCGCCCTGTGGAATCGGAGAGACCGGCGCGGACCAGAGATACCTTGGCACGGTCAAAAGCCCACTCGGAGGCCAACCTCTGCACCCGTTGTTCCATAGCCTTGAACTGGCGATATCCGGGCTCGAAGGCATAAATGTGCCGAAACGTTCCCAGATTCTCCCAGATGAAGCGCTCTACCGTGTCGCCAACGAACGCTCCTGCATCGACAAATGCTTCGTCGAAGTTGCCTGCGAATTCGGGCAAGCAAAAATACATGTCCTTTTCCATGACGTCGCGGCACGGCGCGATGCTGCCGGTCAGCATGGACATGAGCAGGGCGTTAAAAACCGTCACTGACCGGTCGTCGGTGAGCATGTTATCCCTGACGGCAATCAAGCGACTGAAATTGCGTGCCACAAAATAGCCGTCGAAAGGCATGGTTGCCAAACCGTGAGGCGCCAGGATCTGTTGCACTTCGCGAACAGCATGCCGAGAAGCGATGAAGACAGCCGGTACGGATGCCAATTGGTCCGCCGTCGGGCCGGCAATGGGGATGCCATCAATCTCGCCGCCGATCTTGCGGTTATCCCTATCGAAGAATTTGGTGACTTTGATGCCGAGAGATTGCAGGTAGCTGTTGGCCCAAGTGCCGAGAAATCCGGCCCCGTAGATGGCGACGCCTTCGGCGAAACATTTTTCCATGGCTGCTGCGACCGCGACATGACGCTCGCGTTCCGCTGCGATCAGGTTGTTGGCATATTTCGCGTCTAATTCCTTTTTCATGCCCGGTCACTGCAGCAGGTATACGGCGTTGTCAGGCCAGCCGAGCTGCTGAGCCGCCTTCTTGATTGCTGTTTGATGCAGGTAAGGAGCAATAATCAGCAGACCCTCCGTGGGTACTGCCGCGGGATCTTCGATGGGCATGCCTCTATAGTGAGTCGATTGCTTAAGCTTGGAGGAATCGCAAATCCGCATCCGGCTCATATCAAGCAATGGCAATAAGCTGAATATTTCGGCTGAGCACCCCCAGATCGTCACTGTCTGATCGGCAGCCAAAGACGAGATCTGGTCGGCCTGGTGCATTAATGCCTCTCGCGACATGCGAGCGAAACCCGCGATGTCGGCGGTGGCAGGCACCTTGAGCGATTGCAGCCCCGCATTTTTCTGCGCCAAGATAATTAGGGAGGGGTAGCTGAACTCGGGTGTCTCCAACATCTGGCGGGAGATGGCCTGAACGGCAAATCCACGAGCTTCGAGCGCCGCTGCCAGCGCCTTCGCGGTAAAATGATTAATGTGCTCGCGAATGGAGAACCAGAATGCCGACCCGATCGGTGTGCCGGCGTAGTTTTCCGCATCCGGGACTTCGATCAAGATGTGTCCATTGTCTCCCAGAACCCTACCGGCTTCCGCCAGCAGGCCAGATACGTCGCGGATGTGTTCCAGGACATGAAAATAGGTCAACAGACGCAGGCTGCCTTCGGCAAAGGGTAAACCGAGCCCGTTTCCATTGCGGAAGGAAACATTCCTGTGCGCACCAGCATCTGCGGGAAGGCTTCGAGCATCGACATCCACGCCGTAACACTGTTGTTCCCAGCCATTGTCCGCCATCCAGCTGATGAAACCGCCACGGCCGCAGCCCACGTCAGCCATTCCGACGGAGTCGATTCCGTGTTCGCGTAGGAACCGCAAATAAAAGGCATATTTCTTTTGATTGGCCGGAGAAGTCACCGCGAAATGCGGCTTTTCGAAATAACTGCACTCCTCGACGTAGAACCGGCGCAATCCGGTATCGGTTACGTTGCGCACATAGACCAGCCCGCAGCCCGGGCAGGCATGAAAGTCTGCAGTGTAATTGAAGACAGAGTCACCGAGCCCGCTGAACTTCCAACCCAAGAGATGGTTTGATGTCGAGGCGCAGGCTGGACAGCAATTGATGCTCACGGATCAAGCATCCTGATCGTGCGCTGCGAGGGTGAATTCTGATGCCTCCAATTTTGCGAGCAGCCGCTCACGGTAGGTATCGATATTGTCGATCTGCGCATATTTGATATGTCCGCAGGCGCCGCAAATAGGGTTCTCCCGCCGTCCGCCCCTAAGGTGTAGTCGCCGCAATTTGTTCATTTCAGGCGAGTGCCAAATATCGCGCAAGGTCTCCTTACGCAGATCGCCGACGACGAGTTTCTGATCCCAATCCGGACAGCAGGCGCTAACCGTCCCATCGGCGTTGATGGCCATTGCGTAGAAAATATAGGTGCAGACATCTTTGTCTTCCAAGGTTTCCCGATATTGCCCTTCTGTTTTTGATGCTTTCACCCCGGCTCGGCTTTCCAAGTCGAACTGGGGCCAAATGGGTGAGAGCTCTTCGACAAAGATGCGATCGCAATAATCTCCAAACAGATCAAAAAATTTTTCTCGGTCTTCCGGGCTGAGGTAGTCTCCCGGAACCTTTATGGTGACCTCGCAATTGCCACGTCGAGGAAAGAACCAACGGATCTGGTCAACGAGCTTGCCAAAGTCGAAGTCAACCTTCGCGTGCTTGGCATATTGTTCGGTACTCACCCCCTCAAGTGAAATGTTCAGGCGATCCAGGCCAGCGTCGACCAGGCTTGTGAACAAGTCTGGCGAAAGCACCGAGCCATTCGTTGCAAAATCGATGTGTTGGACTCGGCCGCTTTCCTTTGCCAGCCTGATCATTGTGGGCAGGTTTCGGTTGAGAAGCGGCTCGCCAATTTTGTTCATACGCATAACCCGCAGGGCTTGCGGGAAAGCCTCGAGATCTCTCAGGAGCTTTTCGAACAGGGAAAGGTTCATCACCCTGCGCCTGTATCCCGATGCTTTGAGAAGGTCGATGTGGCCCGTGGGGCAGAACTGACAGCGAAAATTGCACGCGCTGGACGGATCCACATACAAGAGAAACGGGGTATCGAGAGGGATTACATCTTGAAGGGCCGTTCGCTTCTCAAGATCGAGTTTTGATTTAACCTGCGCTTTCATCACCTGCTCCCTTAGTGCCGCATCCGCCGGACGGAAGCCTGGTCGAAGCGATCAAGTGCAACAACATTGAACCACGCCGTGACATGTCATGGCCGTTATTCATGGCAACACCAAAAATGAATTGGTTGTCCGTGGAGTGCAGGCTCATGCGCGCCTCATGCGTTCTTTTGGGATGGCATAGATGACGGCGCCGGTGCCACACCAGGAGTGGAGGCGGAATAGGAACCGGTAGTCGGACAAGGTATCCATGAGCCACAGCGGCGTTTCCCAGATGCCATCTGCATTGTGATAGACAGTCGCGGCAACGATCGGCCGNTTCGCCACCAGTGTCTGCCGGCCGCCTCGCAAGGCAGCGAGTTCGGCGCCTTCCAGGTGCAATTTGACGAAGGTGGGCGCCAGATCGAGGGTGTCGAGTTTGCGCGTTTCAACGTGCGTGGTGCCAGTCGGCGAAAGCTGCGAGGCGTAATCAAGACCCGGATGGAACAACGCTTCACCATCGTTGTCCGAGAGCGCGCAAGTGAGCGTCGTGACGCCCGCATCAGCCAACCGCCAGGTGCGCAAGTTGTCTTGAAGTCGCGTGCAGCTCTCCGCGTCTGGCTCGATAGCAATGATGTGCTGGAATGCGCCGTTGGTGTGCCTGACGAAAGCATTGATCACGTTGCCATGATGCGCGCCGGCATCGAGCAGAATTTCATTGCCGCGCAGGATGGCGGCGACCTCCGGAATGAAGAAACGGTTGTTACCGACCACAGGCGCAGCCTCGAAGGTCCATTCCTCGCGGAGCCGCCGCCAAGCCAGGAACTGGAGATGATGAGCACGCGACACGTCGTCGTCCCAGCGCTCGAGGACCGTGTCGGTCTTGGCGCGACCCTGCGCCGTCAGAGGTGGAGCGAACCAGCCATTCGACAAGGGATGGCGATCGCGGAAGCTCTCGGCCAGGTCGTAGAATGGCACGATGTCGGCAAAGCCACGCTCAGTCAGCGCGTGTTCGAGCGGAACATAGCGAGAGGTGACGATGCTGATCGCCAACCGGGTGTCGTGCTTGGCAGTCTCGCTCACCTCGTCGGGATGAACCAGCTGGACGCCGGACCAAGCGGGCTCCTGTGCCAGCATCTCCGCGTTGCGGTCAACCACCATGGTGAAGTCATGGCCGAGGCTGATCAGGAACTTGCGTGCCAGTTGGCCAAGATCACCCGCGCCATAGAGCGCTAGTGGCCGATCCATTGGCACGGGCGAGAAAGTACAAGAGCTGCCGGCGATTTTACCCAGTAATCGAGCAGCTGCGTCAGGGTCCGGCAATCCGGTGAACGATCGAGCGCTATGCGGTGTGCCGCGTTCCAAAAGATGTGCATCGACGGCCCGCGTGGCCTGCATGTGCTGCTCCTGTGCCTGGAACGCGGGACCACGTCAGCGAATCAGTGCGGCCAGATTACAAGCATCTTGCCATGCCGAGAATCGGACTCAGCGGTCAAAACCTGCTCTTTCACTCGCGGGAGGCGGCGGCTCCTGGCACGGGGACCGGTCGGCGGGCCGATCCAAAGGCGCCCTGGCTGTGCCGAATCAGTTATAAGCCGGGTGGCGTCGGAATGCCCGCATGCGCCGACGGCCATATCGCGGCGACTTGGCGACCGCGCAGCTGGCGGCGAGGTCCGTGCGACTTTCCATCCTGCTTCCGACCAACCGCCGCAACTTGTTGGCCTGTTCCAGGATTGCTCAGGCCTGTTCTTGGGCCGGACCGCAAGTCGAGGTTATCGTTCGCGACAATTCGGGCGACGCGCGTAAGCGCGAGTTATTGGCCCATTTCCAACACGAGAATTGCAAAGTCATCACGGCCAACCCCTGCGAGCCCCGCGAAAACTTCTCCGAGGTTTTACGCGAAGCGACCGGCGATTTTGTCTTCTGCCTCGGGGATGATGATTTCTGCTTCGACCATGCAATCGCGGAACTTCCGGGCGCGATCGAGCGGATCGGCAGCGACCCCTCGATCATCGGAATCACCGGGACCTACGCAATCGAAACAGTGAAAGGTACGTCGCTGGCGAGCTATGCGAACGTCGACTCTGACGATGCCCGTGCGCGAGTGGCCGGATTTCTGAGCTACACAGGGCCAAACGTTCTGTTCTATTCGGCAATGCGCAGGGAACTGGTCAGTCGCATCTTCGACTTCATGAGCGACGTGCCGTTCTCTTTCTCATTCCATGACCAAGTTATGAGCTTGCTGTATCTGCTCAACGGCAAGTTCGTCCCCCTGCAGCGCCTGATGTATCTCTACGACATGGGCGTGTGGCAATCGCGGGAATTGGCCGAGCGGCGCGACCTCGACTTCTACAAGGTCGCGGGTCTCGATCCCGCAATCAACAAGCTGCAGTGGATTATTTGCGGCTTCGAAGGCGCCTCGTTGATCGTAAATTCGGACATGCTAGCGATGCTTCCGCCGGCGCAGCGGCAACCCATTGCGGACCTGTGGTTTGCGACGATGTTCGCCCGCTTCAAGCGTGACAGCCGCTCGGGCTTCGACTCGCCGCTGACTGACAAGGCAGAGCGTTTGTGCAAGAAGCTGCAGGAGTCCACTGGGCAACTCACCTTTCAAAGAATCCTTGCGGAAATCAGTAGTTTCATCGCCCTGTCCTCTGGCGACGCCGCCCAAGCGTATTTGATCTTTTGGGACGCGATCATCAATCGACGTCAGCCGGTTTCGCGTCGTTCCAGTACCCCTAGGCGGGCCGCAGTCAACCAGTCCTAGAAGAACCGACGGGGCCCGCCTGGCCCGGGTTTACTTAGGGAAATAGGCGCACGCCACGACAATGCGGTCGATCGAGCGTCCGTCGCCGGTACGGCCTTACTTTTGGTTAACCACTGTTAACTATCGTCGTGTCGGACAGGCCACAGGCGCCCTCTATCGCAGAGACCTCTCATGAAGGCCCGGCTCGAACCGCGAATCAATCTCGACGGACGCACGGCTCTCGAAACCGTCATTCCTCTGGCCACGCCATTCATCGTCTTCGTGGATCCGGCGAGCTCGTGCAACTTCAAATGCACATTCTGCCCGACCGGGCACCGCGACATGATTGCCGAGACCGGGCGCTTTCAAGGCGTGATGAAGCTCGATGTCTTCCAGAAAGTCATTGACGACCTCGGTGAGTTCGAGAAACCGATCAAGGTGCTGCGCATGTACAAGGACGGTGAGCCGTTCCTGAACAAGCGCATCGCCGACATGGTGGCCTACGCAAAGAAATCGGGCCACGTCGACTACATCGACACCACGACAAACGGTACGTTCCTCTCGCCCGATCGCGTCGGCCCCGTGCTCGAAGCGGGCATCGACAAGATCAACATCTCCGTCGATGGCATGAATGAGGAGACCTATCTCCGCTTCACGGGCTTCAAATTCGACTTCAAAAAATTTGTCGAAAACATCAAGTGGATCGACGCCAACAAAGGCAATTGCGAGATCGTCGTCAAGATTCCGGCCGAGCTCATCACCGAGGCGCAGCGCCAGGAATTCTTCGACACCTTCGGCGATCACTGCGATCGTATCTTCGTTGAGAACTTCGCGCCGTGCTGGCCGGAATTCGATATGGAGACGCACACCGGCGTGAAGATCACCAAAGGCATCTACCAGCAGGACATCGGCGAAACCGATACCTGCCCTTACATCTTCTATGGTTATTCCGTGAATGCNGACGGACTGGTCAGCTCGTGCTTCCTCGATTGGGGCCGCAAGCTGGTGATCGGCGACGTGCGCAACCAATCCATGAAGTCGATCTGGAATTCGGACGCGATGAATGCGCTGCGGCTCCAGCATCTCGAGGGCCGGCGCAAGCAGAACCAGGTTTGCGGCAATTGCGGGCAGCTGAGCCACTGCCTGCCGGATAATATTGACGCGCATCGCCCGATGTTGCTGGAGAAATTCAAGTCACGCGTCGCTATCGATCCGGGCCTCGAGCCGCCGGGCGGCACCAACCGCCGGTTTGCCGCGGTGGCAGCCGAATGAGAATCCTGCACGTCACTCCGCATCTCGGCGGCGGTGTCGGCAAGGCGCACGCAGCACTCAGCGCCGTCCTACCGGAAATTGTGCAGCAGACGTTCGTTCTGCTCGAGGCGCCGCGCGATCGCCGCTACATCGACATGATCAAGGCGGCGGGCGCACGGGTCCTGATTGCGGACAATCTCGCGCACGTTGCCGTCCTGGCGCGGGAATCCGACATCGTCCAGTTCGAGTTCTGGAATCACCCGCGCATGTTCGAATGTCTGGCGCGAGCCGAGCTCCCGGCCATGCGCAGTGTTTTCTGGTCGCATGTTTCGGGGATTGCCAGGCCGCTGATCCAACCTGCGCTGATGG
>JGI24739J22299_10000929_pt1 | contig 10913 bp, 11 predicted proteins | sample KBSCornC5_FD_22299 | JGI IMG/M metagenome (IMG submission 22299)
AAAGAACCGCCAAGCCATATCGTACTGCCTTGTATCCACAAAAAGAAGGAAGAGATTGGCGATCTGTTTCATAAGCATCTGGGCACGCCACCTAACGTCGCCGATCCTCAACTATTGACCGAGGCGGCACGCCTGCACCTTCGTGAAGTTTTTCTGACCCGTAAGGCGGCACTCACCGGTGTTAACTTTGCCATAGCGGAGACTGGTGAATTTGTGGTATGTACCAATGAAGGTAATGCCGACATGGGCGCACACCTGGCTGATCTGCATATTGCCAGCATGGGGCTGGAAAAACTCCTTCCCAGGCGAAAACATCTGGGAATATTTTTGCGATTGCTGACACGCAGCGCCACAGGACAGCCGATCACAACCTATAGTAGTCACTTCAAAAAGCCCAGAGCCGGCCAGGAAATGCACATTATCATTGTCGATAACGGGCGCAGTGTGCAATTAGGCCGAAAGGACTTCCGCAATTCACTCAAATGTATCCGCTGTGGCGCTTGTATGAATACCTGTCCTGTTTACCGACGTAGCGGTGGACATAGTTATCATAGTGCGGTAGCCGGCCCCATCGGCTCGATTCTGGCGCCAAATTTGGACATGAAAAAGAATGCCGATCTGCCTTTCGCTTCTACATTGTGTGGTTCTTGCTCCAATGTTTGCCCGGTAAAGATCGACATCCATGACCAATTATATAAATGGCGGCAGGAACTGGTGAAGGAAGGGTATGTGCCGACCGGGAAAAAGATCGCCATGCAGGTAATGGCCGCAACTTTGTCTTCACCGATGCTATACCGTACGGTAGGAAAGGCTGGGCGGTTTACACTGAAGTTCGCGCCATTTGCTGTAAACAACAAGTTGAATCCATGGCATAAACAGCGTGAGATGCCTGTTGTTCCCAAACAATCATTCAATGAATGGCATCAAACAAACAGAAAGAATAAAAATTGATATGGACAGCTATAAAGACGAGATTTTAATAGCAGATGAATGCAGCCAGCCGGCTTTGATGCAGTTGCATGATCTCAGAACATTTATATACAATACTAACAATCTTGCCAAACGTTTCGTCAAAACAGTTATCTCGCAAGGCGGCAGAATTATGTCAGTTAATTCTGTAGATGAGATCCGCGATTATGTTGTAAGAAACATGAGCCACTCCAGGCGAAACATCACTACAGTGTCTTTGCTGAACGATCTGATGGAATATGTTTATAAAAAGGATTCAAACCCGCATTTGTTGCAGGAGGCGGATAATGTCCTTATTGAAGCTCAGTTTGGCGTGGCCGAAAATGCCGCAGTTTGGGTCACCGGAGATATGTTGATGCTACGCGTACTGCCTTTTTTTTGCCAGCATCTTACAGTCATTGTGAATGCCAATGATATTGTACCAACTATGTACGAGACCTACTGGCGCATCGGAGATACCAATTATGTCCCCGGTTCCTTTGTTGTAGACCCATCCAAAGCGAATGATATTGAGCAATCCCTAGTGCTGGGTCTACCCGGATCACGTACGGTGACAATTTTATTGATAGAACAGATTAATTCAGATATAAACGATGGATAAGTTTACGACACTCGGACAATTTATTATAAGAAGGCAAGGCGACTTCCCTTATGCAAAGGGGGAACTTTCCCGGCTATTAAGGGATATCGGAATAGCTGCCAAGATCGTTAACCGTGAAGTTAACAAAGCCGGGTTGGCCAGCATACTTGGTGATGCCGGGTCGGATAATATTCAAGGTGAGCAACAGAAAAAATTAGATATTTATGCTAATGAACAGTTTCTTGCTGCACTGCATTGTGGCGGCGAATGTTGTGTCGTAGTATCTGAGGAGAATGAAGATTATATATTTATGGACTCGGAAGTTTCCCGAAAAGCAAAATATATTGTAGCGATCGATCCGCTTGACGGGTCATCTAATATTGATGTCAATATTCCGGTAGGTACCATTTTTTCCATCAGCAGGCGAAAATCGACCGGCGGGCAACCTGATTTGAACGATATATTGCAAAAGGGCATCGAACAAGTCGCTGCAGGATACATTGTTTACGGTTCTTCCACTATGCTTGTTTACACAACAGGGAAGGGTGTGAACGGTTTTACACTGGATCCGTCGATAGGTGAATTTTGTTTATCACATCCTGACTTGCGGATACCAGCAGACGGCAGTATTTATTCCATAAACGAGGGACAGTACAATCTGTTTGCGCAAGGTATTAGAGAATATATCAAATATTGCAGGGTAGATGATAAAGCGACCAACCGACCCTATACATCGCGATATACCGGTTCCATGGTGGCTGATGTCCATCGTAGCCTTATTAAAGGAGGTATTTTTATATACCCTGTTACGGCTCAGAATCCCGCTGGCAAACTCCGTCTTGTTTACGAATGTAATCCTATGGCCTTTATTGTGGAGCAAGCAGGCGGCAGAGCATCTGATGGGCGAAGACGGATTTTGGAAAAAGATGTTGATCACATGCACCAACGTACGGCTATTCTGATCGGTTCGGCCAATATGGTTGCAAAAGCAGAAGAACTATTACACGAAGCAGAATGTAAATAATCGATATATCGATTATCTTATTTTCAGTGCATATGAAGAGCCCCTAGCAGGCTTTGAAAAAAATCATCCAAAGAAATACAATGAGCCGAGAAATAATTCTTGCCGAAATCATCAGAAACCAGCCGGATCATATGCCGCTTCCCGATATGCAAGCATTTGATAAACTGGATGCGGACGGATCACTGCAAAAATTTACCGAGGTGCTTAGCGCAATTGGAGGACGGGCAATCCAGGTAAAAAATTATACCGAAATAGAGCAGATCATCTCCGCCCAATACGGAGAGACAACCCGCATCATTACCCCTGTAACTGAACTGACCGAATTTTACGCACCGGAAAAGCTGGATGTTCTCAGCATCCATGATTATCAGGATGTAGCACTTACGGTGGTCAACGGACATTTCGCCGTGGCGGAGAATGGAGGTATTTGGTTAACCGAAGACCTGGTTGGCCACCGGGTATTGCCATTTATTTCAGAGCATGTGGCGATCATTATAAAAGCCAGAGATATTGTACCTACCATGCACAAGGCATATGAAATCATCGCTGATAGTGATTATGGATTTGGTGTTTTTATAGCGGGCCCTTCTAAAACTGCGGATATTGAACAGTCGTTAGTAATTGGAGCTCATGGTCCGAAAAGCATGACGGCATTTGTCCTGGGCATAGATTAAAAGTTAATAGTCAAAAGAATCAATTATGAACATCCAGATATTAAGTCCGCTATGGGGACATGAGTATTTGCCTTTACCTACTTTTATTGAGAAGATCAGAGCCGCTGGTTATCATGATATTGAAACATGGGTGCCTGACAATTTTGTTATTAAGTAAAATGGACGGGCAACTTTCATTCGAAAATTGCCCGTCATTATAATAAAATTATGACTGTGATTAGGCTATATAAAAAGAATATAGCATTCCTGTAGTTTTACTTTTGACATGTCACTGTTCTATTTCGCTGTCCAAAAGCCGCTTTGGTTTAACCAGTAGAGCATTGGATCAAGCCATTCGTTGACTGCCATTTTTTTAATAAAGCCATGATTGCCTTTAGGATAGAGATGCATTTCGGCATTGAGGCTTCGTGTTTGTAACGCCTGATAAAACAGAATACTATTATTTACAGGAACAGCACTGTCGTCTCCTGCATGAATCAAGTATGTTGGTGGTGTATCATTGCCAACCTGTTCTTCGTTAGAAAACAATTTGACGTTTTCTTTTTTGGGGTTCTTACCTAATAAATTCTTTTTAGACCCTGCATGCGTCAACCCATCCTTCATACTGATAACGGGATAGATAAGCATCATAAAATCCGGGCGCAGGCTAATACTATCCGGATTGGGGATATAGCTTTTATGAAAATGCGTTCCCAGCGTGGAAGCTAAATGTCCACCGGCGGAGAAGCCCATAAGACCTATCTTATGTATATCGAGGTGATATTGTGTAGCGCGCTCTCTTACCATTTTAATAGCTTGCTGCGCGTCCTGTAAGGGTACAAGATATTTTTCTGGTGTGTTTAGGTCGTTTGGCAAGCGATACTTGACCACAAAAGCAGTGATTCCCTGTGCAGCAAGGTATCGGGCGATAAGTGTTCCCTCATCTTTATAAACAAGCATTTGATAGGCCCCGCCAGGGAAAATGATTATTGCAGTCCCCGAAACCTTTCCTGACGGTGGCATAAACGCCTGAAGGGTTGGTATGCTGACATTCCGGTACTCTTTGGGATCATTGGCAGGACCAACCATTTGTTCAGATGTCTGATTATGGATAAAAATCGCAGCGCTGTCACCGTAAAGTGGTCGTATACTTTGACCAAATGTCCCGCTACATTTTGATACGAGATAGCAGACGATTAATAAATATTTCAATTTTACCATATTGCGTAATGGGTTAGCCTAATTTTTTTGAATGAGAAGCACCCAGTCATTCTCATCGGGCTTGTTACCGATAATGTAATCGTTGCTTTTGACTTTTACAATTTCACTTTCTTTAAAAAGGCCGGTTCTAGGATTGAACCATTTGGCGACGTATTTCTTATTTTCAACCCCTTTTAGAGTGCCGGTATTCAATGATTTATTATAAAAATAGATAACGTAACAATCCCTTCCTACACTTGCCAAAGAGTAAAAGGATGAGTCATTGTTGAAATAGGTTGCGTCATCAAACCTCGGAGTGAGCTTCCACCATTCCATATTTTTAAAAAACTGATGAAGATAGTTCATTTGATAGGCGGAAGGCAACTCAACACTTTCGGGCCATTTAATTTTCTTTTCATCAACGGTGATCGTTATCCCGGATATGACAGAGGCTTTATCGATATCGAATTTGCTATTGTAATACCAGATGTCTTCAGCACCGTAACCGATTCCAAACATGCCGTTAAGGTAGGCCGTCCAGCCTTGCATCCGTGCACCGAACTCATTTGTCCATAAATGGTCGTAACTGCCTTCATAGTTAATCGCTGGTTTTCCCTGACCGTTGATCAAAAAGTCTCTCGGTATATTAAAGTCCAATTGTGCATTTTTTGCCGGGGACCATTGGGCTGCAAACCAAGAATGACTCGGTAAATTACGGAAAGAAGAGGTTGAAGCGATTGTTCCCTGCCCGCCAATGGATGCATATTCCTGATGCGCTGATAAAGGGTGCTTATACGCATCATAACGGTGAATAAATTCGGCCACCATCTTCCACGGATTGGTGTCCTTATCAAAATACGGATTCATGTTTACACCGTTTTCGAGTATCCTATCATGATAATAATCATTATCGCATTCCTGTGCAGTTGTCCATAGTACGGGGTAAGCTCCAAACCGGGCCACCCAATAACGGCAGAGTAGTTCCAGGTATTTATCAGAATAATCACGCCGCCATTCACCAAGCTCGGTAGGAAAAAATAACTCGGCATTAGCGTGTACCAGGCCTTTTTCAGCAATGTATTTAAACTTGGCATCAAGATCCCTGAAGCCTGCTAGATCGTCTTCAGAAACCCCATTTCTTAAATTATATTTCGCTGCAAGCGGTTCCGACTGATAAACTGTAAATCCCTGCTGAATGCGTTTGTCTACCAGGTATCTGAATTGGGAACTTATGGTTTTATCCGACGAGCTCTCCAATTGTTCTGCTGGCATATTCCAATGGGTATCGCCGAGATAGAAAAATGGCGTGTCGTCATCATAAACAAGGTATTTGATATCAGGCAGGGTCTTAACAAACCCGTGTTTGTAAATATCCAGCGTTCCACGGTATTTTGAACATAATAGCACTCCGGTTTGGTTGTGAAGACTGTGATTGGCACTATCTGAACAAACGGTGCGATATGTCCATTCGCCAACTTGGGTTGGCGCAAAGCGAACTTTCCATATGTTGCCGCCGTCCCAAAATGCAGGAACCCGGAATTTTATCCCATTAGAATGAGAAAATACGACGTCCAGGTTGACGTCCGAAAACCCATTTTTATAGGTTTTAGCACTGACAAAAAAGAATTCTTTGACAAGCCATTGCTGGATCTGCTCAGGCTTTTTATTTGTGCCTTTAGCAGACAAGGAAATAAAGGTTGTCAGTAAAATAGCAATGCAGGTAAATTTAGTGCGCTTCATATCATAGGATTTATAATAAATGGACAGAGATTGTTTGCCGAGCGATTACTCAGGAGTATGCTGGCTAATTTATTAGACGGGTGAGCATCATACGATTAAGATCTATGAAGGACAGTAGAATGTATTTTAATGCTTTTTCTATCGGATCTTTTTCAAATAGGCCTGCATGGATAGCACCCTGAAATGATGATCGTGGAGATATTTTAAGTAGTAGGCCAATAGTTCCGGAGGCGTGCTCACCCAGGGGTGGTCGATGTCAGGTACGCCATGCAGACAGAAAACGATGACATTATCCGTGCGCGCTTGTTCTAGCGCATGGTAGAAATGATTAGGCTGGTTCCCGGACAGTGTGAAACTGGGTAGGAAATAAGGCTGGTCGGTTTTGGGGTACCACGGCCGGTCTTCGCCGCCTTTGGCTGTGAGATAGTTATGTCGGCGGAGTGTGGCGATAAACAAGGTATCGGTTACATAATTGGGATAACAAAAACTGGTCGGTTGGGGTATACCCAGTCGCTGGCATTGTTGCTCAACATAACAGATTTCCCGCTCGCGGTCGGCATCCGTAGTTAGGCTGGCTACGGATTGATGGTGCCAGGTATGGTTGCCAATCTCGAAGCCCATCTGTGACAGTATTTTAATCTGTCGCCAGTTCATATACAAGGTACTGTCCGAATAGTTTGGGGGAAATTCACAAACGTAAAAAGTGGCACCAAAACCATATTGATGAAGTAGGGGCGCAACCGTCCGGAACTGACTTTCGGGTGCGTCATCGAAGGTCAGGATAACCGTTTTGCCCCGGCCGTTTATTTTCGGAGCAGTTGAACTTTGCACGAGGTCGGTACTGGTTGGTGAGTCGCTCATTTTGCCGACCATCAAACTGCCGGTCCGCCTGGCGGTCGTATCGTTTATTTTGATGGATTGTATGGCTTTGTCTTGTGGCTTGCTGGTACGCTCAACACTTCTGCTATCAATGGTTTTCGATCTTATAATGACATTTTTGCCCGCAATAACATAAGTAAAAGGTTGGTTGGCAAAGCATTGAACCAGAACTTGCTCAAGGGATGAATTAGTGGCCTTGATTGTAACCAGACTGGCTTTGCTGATTATTTGGACATTATAAAGAAAATGATAACCACTCTGTTTGCCAAGTTCGTCTAATATTTTTTCAATACGTGAATTTTTGGCGTTAATGTTTACACTTTGGGCGCGACCGGAAGCGGATACCTGGATTAGGGCGACCATCCAGATGATAACTGTCAGGTTTATTTTCGATATTGATTTAATTAAAATGCAGGACAAAGCCCTGCACATAAATGCAGTTAAAAATTTATACATTTGGACGTTAGGTTTAATAAATGATTGATTGTTCGATGCAATTGGTATTTAGCTATCTAACCCAGCTTTTTATAGTTGGTTACCAGGAGCGGTTCGAACGCTCCTGGTTTATTGTAACTATAGTAAAATCCTCCTTTCTGTGGTTTATATTGTATGACGAATTGATTGATTTCGTTTAATTAAGTTCCTGGTTATGCTTCGATTGGTCGGGCGTTTGCAAGTATCGAAGATTGCAATTCCTGATGAATTCACCGTGTGTTTAGACCAGAAGTTGACATTAAGGCATATAATTAGTATCGATATCTTTAAGATTATAGAATTATAGAGTGTTTTATAGATTAATGCTCCTATAAAAAATATAAAAAAATAAGTGAATGAGTTCTGCTGATATGGAGATGAGCATTGCAAATATGAGTATGCAAATTACGAATTGTATTTCATAGTTTTGACTAACCAATTAAATGTTAAACGCCAATTTAAGTGATCATGAATTATGGGATGCTATCTTAAATGATGACTCCAAAGCTTTCGCTATGCTGTATAACAGGTATTGGTTGCGCCTCTACAAAACGGCTCGCCATTATATTAACGATACGGATGCTTGCGAAGAAATAGTCCATGACGTTTTTATCATTATCTGGAATAAACGGAAATCGTTAAAAATAGAACATTTCGCTAATTACTTAAATGCGATTACTCGATATGAGGTATTTAGACATATGAAAGTTGCCAAACTTTCTAAACTGGAATATAATGAAATGTATGTTGAAGATTTAACCGGCCTTGCTGTTAATTTTGGCCAGGTTAGGCTTAACGAACAAGACTTTGAATATATATTAAAGGAACATCTTAAAGAACTTCCTAAACGTTGCCGTGAGATATTTTATATGAGTAAGATCCAGCAATTAAGTAATGACGAAATAGCTAAAGAACTGGGGATTGCTAAACACACAGTTGAAAACCAACTTACATTTGCATTAAAGCATTTAAAATCTTCTATAAAAGATCTGTCTATCTTGCTCATTTTATTGAATTTTTTATTTTAAAATTCCGCCCTTCACCCTAAGTGTCTTCCAATAACATTTAAGCACGACCGAAATATACTGCTGGATTTTATTAGGGTGCATACTCAAATGATTGATTTTTAAGTAATTGTGTAATAATGGAACTTTTTTTAATATTTTATAGGAGTAAGCGGTAGGAAAAACCCTCTACAACATTACAGGCAACCATAATTATGACCAGGCAGGAATATATCGTTCTTTTTGAAAAGTATTTATCAGGCAATGCTTCTGATGAAGAGGTAGCGTCATTATTGCAATATAGGGACGAGTTGAATGTTAACGATTATGACAATGCCCAAGAGATCGACAACCAACTGAAAATTCAGCAAAAAATTTTTAGTAAGATTGAAAGGACCAGACAAGGACAGGTTAAAAAATTAACTTCCAAATATTGGTGGTCCGCCGCTGCAGCAGTGCTGCTGTTCGTATCTGCCGCGTTGTTCGTGTTTAAAAGTCACCACAATCCAGAAATAAATACAAATGAGGTCTTAACACATACCTTAAAACAAATTGTTCCTGGAGGTAATAAAGCAACTTTGACCTTGGCGAACGGTTCTACCATTAACTTGAATCAGGTTTCGGACGGAATTATTGCCAGAAATGGAAAATTGGGGATCATAGAAAAAAAGGATGGGCAATTGATGTATACAGTGGGAAATGGCCTAACTGAAAAGAACGACAGGCTTTCATTTAATACAATCAACGTACCCCGGGGGGGGCAATATCAAGTCATCTTGCCGGATGGGACCGATGTTTGGCTGAATTCAGAGTCCTCGTTAAGATATCCGATTAAATTTGAAGGTATCGAAAGGCATGTTGAATTGAAGGGTGAAGCATATTTCGAAGTTGCCAAAAACAAAAATATGCCTTTTATAGTCAACGCAAATAACGTTAATATAACGGTGCTGGGAACACATTTTAATGTTATGGCTTATGGCGATGAATCTTCGGTAAAAACAACGTTGCTGGAGGGCTCCGTAATGCTTAAAAGCCATAATAAACAGAAAACGCTTGTTCCGGGACAGCAAGCCACCGCGGCAAATGGAGACGGGAAAATCAAAGTAAGTTATGTAAATACGGCCGATGCCATATCCTGGAAGAATGGATATTTCGCGTTTAGGGATGAGAATCTGGTAAGTATTATGAAAAAAGTTGCCCGATGGTATGATGTTGACGTGGAATACCAAGATGATGTAAGTCAAGTGGTTTTTGGCGGGTCAATCTCCCGCGCAAAAGACATTGAAGAACTCTTGAATAATATACAATTAACCGGTTCTGCACACTTTAAAATTGAAGGAAGGAGGGTTATTGTGAAGTTATAATTACTTATGGTTAATGATAGCTATTCAACATGTCGGGAGTGTTCGAACCGCTCCTGGTAACCAGCAGTGAGAAGCTGGGTTAAATAGCTAGTCCCTATTGCATCGAACAATCAATTATTTATTAAACCTAACTTAAATGTATAAGCTTTTTACTGCATTTTCATGCAGGGCTTCGTCCTGCGTGCCACCTAATTTTCTGTCTAAAATAAAATTGACAGTCATCATCTGGATGGTGGCCCTAATCCAGGTATCCGCTTCCGGCCGCGCTCAAAATGTGAGCATCGATTTCAAAAACACACGTATTGAGAAGGTCCTCGAGGAGCTTACAAGACAAAGCGGTTATCATTTCCTTTATGATGTTCAATTGATCAACAAGGCCAGTCTGGTTACGATCAAGGCCACTAATTTATCCCTTAAGCAAGTTTTGGTTGAATGTTTTGCCAACCAACCTTTTAATTATGTTTTTGAAGGAAACAACGTCATCATACGGCCGAATACGATTAGTCATAGCTTTGCTGATACTACGGTAAAACAAACCAAGGTTACCGGAATTGTTAAGGATTCTACTGGCCAAACCTTAGTTGGTGTGAGTGTAAAGCTCAAAAACACAGCTGTCGGAACGGTTACAGATGTAAACGGAAAGTTTTCAATCGTTACATCTGCGACTAACAGGGTACTGATATTCTCCTATATCGGATATACTTCAAAGGAACTTGTCGTAACCGGGAATGCCCCCTTAACCGTTATCTTAAATTCCAGTTCCTCCATGTTACAGCAGGTGGTTATTTCGGTAGGTTATGGACAGCAAAAGAAAGCATATCTGACAGGGGCGGTGGCAAGTGCGAACCTGGAAGCGGTAAAGGATGCGCCGAATACCAATATTGTTCAATCATTGCAGGGTAATGTACCGGGCTTGAACGTAGGAGCCGTGACTTCGGCCGGAGCAACACCGTCGATACAAATACGTAGCCAGAATACAATAAATGGCAACAGCAGCGCCTTGATCATATTAGACGGCATACAATA
>JGI24739J22299_10000936_pt1 | contig 10868 bp, 10 predicted proteins | sample KBSCornC5_FD_22299 | JGI IMG/M metagenome (IMG submission 22299)
GATCGCGGCCACCCGCCGCTGCCACGCCGCGAGGTCGAGATCGGCGAGATCGACGCCGTCGACCAGGATTCGGCCGCTCGTCGGCTGGTACGCACCGCCGAGGAGTTTGACCAGCGTGGACTTGCCGGCCCCGTTGACGCCGACCAGCGCGAGCGCCTCGTGCGCGCGGATCGTCAGGTCGAGCTCGCGCAGCACGTCGGTCTCCGAGCCCGGATAGCGGAAGCTGACCTTCTCGAAGCGGATCTCGCGCGCCGGCATCGTCTCGATCCGGTGCTTCGTCGTGACGGCCGGCTCCGGGTGCCGCTCGGCGATCGTGTCCGGCAGGTCGCGCATCGCCCGGTACGCCGACAGTCCGCGGCGGACCTGCACCACACCGAACCCGTTGTTCGCCTGCCCGATGACGAGGATCGCGGGCAACGTCGTCGCGACCTGGGTGAGCGGCAGCGAACCGTTCATGGCGGCGCGGCCGACCGCGAGGATCGCGACGCCGTTCGCCAGCAGGTGCACGCCGCCGATCAGCATCGACCACTTCGCGTTCTGGCGACGACGGGCCCACACCGGGCGGTAGCCCGCGGTCCAGTCGCGCACATAGCGCTCGACGAGCCAGCGGTGCAGGCCGAAGACCCGCAGCTCCTTCGGGGCGTCGCGCATGCCGAGGTTGAACAGGTACTGCGCCCGGCGCTGTTCCTCGGTGTTGCCCCACCAGACGTCGATCTCACGCTCGACCAGGCGACCGCCGTACCACTCCAGGAGCAGGGTGACCGCGACCAGCATCGCGGCCACCCACCACCGGAACATTGCCCCGACGATGACCGCGGACCCGATCAGCGTGACCCGGCTGGCCAGCAGCCATGGCAGCTGGCTCATGCCCTGGGCGAGATGGAACCCGCCCTTGCCCTTCGCCCGCTCCTGCACGTCCAGCACCTCGGCGTCCTCGAGGTGCGCGATCCGGCGCGGCCGGAGCAGCGGCTCGGTGATCCGGTTGCCGATCGCGCGGACCAGGCCGGCGTCCATCGTCAACGAGGCGACGTGCTGGAGCGCCGGCAACAGGCTGTCGATGACGAAGACCGCCAGCAGGGCGCCGAGCAGCAAGCTGAACTCGCCGAGCGGCATCGCGCCGGGGCGTCCCTCGACGACACCCGGCACCGCCCCCACGACCTGGCCGGTCAGCAGCGTGACCGCCATCCCCAGCAACGAGCCGAGAACGGCCAGACCCATCGTCAGAAGGGTGCTTCCAGGCGCAACACGAATCCCGTACCGCAGCAACGTCAGCACTTGACCGACCGTAACCGGCCGCACCGACAAAACGCATCCGAGTTTCCGGCCGGGCCCGGAAAACGTCAGAGGATGCCGCGAGCCGCGAAGGCCTTCTGTACGGCGGAAGCCTGGCTCGGACCGTACAGCGACCGCGCGGTCGCGACCGTCTTCGCGGCAGCGGCGGCGAAACTCGTGTCCGGGTCGAAGTCGAACTGCGCGTCGATGATGATCCGGTCCGCCACCGTCGGCCCCAGTGCCAGACGGATGTCGTAGAGCGCCTGCGACCAGATCTCGCCGTCCGCGTGCACCTCGCCGACGACGTTCTCCGGGTAGTGCTTGCCGGCATCGAGACGGCGCAGGCAGTGCGGGACGGTCGACGTGTAGGACGTGGAGTCCCAGTCCATCACGCACGCCAGATCCGCCTGGATCGGTACGCCGTACTTCTTCGCGACCCAGTAGCCGACGCTGACCGCGAAGTAATCGCCGAACGCCTCGCCGATCGACCCGGCCTCGAGCGACGTGCCGAAGCCCGGCACCTGCGCATCGTGCACGGCGTGACCGGTCTCGTGCACGATCACCTCACCGTCCTCGGCGTCGTCCACGCCGCCCTTGCCGAGCGTGATGGTGTCGTGCTTGTCCCACGAGAACGAGTTGTCAACGCCGTACTGGTCGACCTTGTAGTCCTGGCTCTCCGCGTTCACCGCGGGCAGGGTGCTGCCGAAGCCGAGCGACTGCAGGTACTTCTGCGCCTCGGTCCCCCAGAAGTACGACATCACCTGCTCGAACTGGTCGTCGTGCCGGTCGTAGAAGTAGGTGCCGTTCGTGGTGTACGCCGGGGTGCCGGTCGTACTGCGCACGTTCGCCCAGGCGCCGCTCAGGTACCCCGAGCCGTCCAGGTCGGTCAGCGTCACCTCGTAGTAGGCGCCCCGCGGCACGGCCGTCGCCGAGTCCTTCTGGTCGGTGAGCGACTCGTCGCCGCTCGACTGCACCGGGTTCGGGATGAAGACGAGCGCCTTGGCCGTCGTGGCGCCCGTCGGCGGTTTCGCGTCCGCGGCGGGGGCCGCCAGCGCCGCCAGGGTCAGCACGGCGGCAGACGTCAGGGCTACGGATGTTCTCCAGGTCTTCGACCGCATGGCTCGCTCCGGATCGTTCGCAGGGAAATGCCCCCACAAGGTAGATGCCCCGGCCCGGCGGCGGAAGATCTCGTCAGCCGACGATCGGCTCCGCGTGGGCCTCGGGGTAGCCGGCGGCGGCGAGGCGGTCGAGGGTGCGTTGCAGGACGGCCGTGTCCTCGAGGGTGCGGACCTCGGTGATCTTTCCCCACCTGATCCGCAGGAACTGGTGCACGACGTTCTCGTACGTCGACCCGTCCACGACGTTGACGTGGACGGTGACCGCGGTCGCGACCTGCGTGTTCCACGGCCACCCGCTGACGATCACGTCCTGTACGTCGAACTGCGTCCCCGGCAGCAGCCGGAAGCACCGCTCCCACCAGCGTCGCAGCGCCTCATGGGTCCGCCGCTCGCCGCCGAGCGCATGGTCTCCGTAGAACCGGTACGTGAACGACGGCGCCATCCCGGCCACCATCGCCTCCCAGTTGCCCTCGCTGATCTGTGCGAACGCGTGCCGCACCTGTCGCGCCACTATCCGGTGGTAGATCCCCATGCACCCACCGTAGGGCTAGTGAGTTCAATAACGCAACTGACTACACTCGGGGCATGCGGAACACCAGCTTCGCCTCGATGCACTGCTCGCTCGCCCAGTCCCTGGAGCTGATCGGCGACTGGTGGACGCCGCTCGTCCTGCGCGATCTGTACCTCGGCCTGAACCGCTTCGACCAGTTCGTCGCCGACCTCGGCATCTCCCGCAACCTGCTCACCGACCGCCTCGCCACACTCGTCGACGGCGGCCTGGTCCGACGTACGCCGTACCAGCAGAACCCGGTGCGCTACAGCTACGAGCTGACCGAGGCGGGCCGGGAGCTCGTGCCGATCCTGATGGCCCTCACCGCCTGGGGCGACCGCTGGGCGACTCCCCCGGCGGGTCAGCCGATCCGGTTCACGCACTCGACCTGCGGCAAGCTGACGACCCCGACGGTCTGCTGCTCGGAGTGCGGCGAGGCGCTGGACATGGGCGACGTCGAGCCGTCGCCAGGACCCGGCGGCCGGACGGCGCCCGGCACCGCGTTGATCGCGAGCGTGCTAGGACTCGAGCCGGAGGCGTAGCAGCTCGGCGAGCGGCATCGACTCGCCGTCGCGGGCGCCCTGACCGACGACGAGCGGCGGGTCGGACGGCCGGACCCGCACCCCGGCGACGCGGGCCTTCAGGCTGGCGGGTACGCCGAGGATGTAGAAGTTGCCGTCGACGTCCACGGCGAGCGAGCGGTTGCGGCGCAGGTACCACCCGGTCAGATCCGTGCGGTAGCTGGCGTTCGACCCGACGACCTGGGCCCGCAGCGGTTCGGGCGGCACGCCGCGCTCGTTCATCGTCGCGACGAAGCCGGCCAGCAGCTCNCGCGCCTGCGCGGCCTCGGNGGCCCGCTTGCGTTCCAGCGCGGCGCCGTGCTCGGCGGCCGCCTGCCGTCGTTCCTCCCGCCAGCTCGTCACCCTCTCAATCTATACAGAGGCAGAACGGATGACCGGCCGGGTCCAGGAAGACGCGGAACGACGTGCCGGGCTGGTGGTCGGGCTTGGTGGCGCCGATTGCGAGGACTTCCGGTTCGGCCTCGTCGAGGTCGCGGACCATGACGTCGAGGTGCAGCTGCTGCGGGACGTCCTGCGTCGGCCAGGTCGGCGGTTTGAAGTCCGCCACCTGCTGGAAGGAGATGCAGTTGCTGCCGTCCTCCGGGCGGATCTCCGCCCAGCCCTCGCGGGACTCGACCTTCCAGCCGAGCAGTTCGCCGTAGAACTGCGCGAGCCGCGCCGGGTCAGGACAATCCAGGACGAACGCTGGATACATTGCGATAGCCATGGCTCGCACCCTAGCCGCGGTTCCGGACGGTCTGCGTCCGGTTATGCGGCCGAGTTTCCGACCAGCGTCTGCCACGCCCGGTCGACGCCGGCCGCGAGACAGCCGGCCACCACGGTCTCGGTGCCGAGCACGCTCGCCTTCACCTCGGGCATCACCGGCGCGAGCTGGCGCAACTGCTTGGTGACAGCCTCGAGGAAACCAGGCGCCTGCCCGATACCGCCGCCGAGCACGACCAGGTCCGGATCGACGACGGTGATCACCGTGCAGACCGCCTTCGCGACCAGCAAGGCCTCCTCGGCGACGACCGCGGCAGCGAGTACGTCGCCCCGCGCGGCGGCCGCGAACACCTTCTCCGCCGTCGTGGCGCCGCGGACACCGGCCCGGCGCGCCGCGCGGACGACGGCTGCCGCCGACGCGGACGCGTCGAACCCGCCCCGCTTGCGCGCGTCGCGCGGGTCGCTGCCGCTCCCTTCGGTGAACGGCAGATACCCGATCTCCCCTGCCACTCCGTGCGACCCGTGCCGGAGCTTGCCGTCGAGCACCAGGCCCATGCCGATACCGGTGCCGACGCTCACGAACGCGAAGCTCTCGACGTCCCTGCCGTGGCCGTGCACCCGTTCGGCGATCGCGGCCGCGTCGACGTCGTTCTCGATCATCAGCGACGGCCCGAAGCGTTCGCGCAACGCGGCCAGCGCCGCCGGCGAGTCCCAGCCGGACAGCCTGCCTGTCAGGGTCAGCGCGTCGAGTCGGGGGTCGTAGACACCGGGACTGCCGAGCACGGTCTGGGTGAGTTGCTCGACCTCGATCCCCGCCTCGACCGCCAGCTTCGCGGTCAGATCGACGAGCTCCTGGATGCGCGCCATCGCGTCGCCGGCCTTGGTCCGCACGCTCAGCCTGCTGCGCACGGTGCCGGCGAGATCCGCGATACCGCCGCGCAGGTACTCGCGCCCGACATCGAGTCCGAGCACGAACCCGGCCTCGGGCCGCACCTCGTACAGACTGGCGGCCGGCCCGGGCACGCCGGTGCGCTGGCCGGTGACATGCACGAGACCGGTCCGTTCCAGCGAACCCAGCGCGGCGGACACCGTCGGTTTCGAGAGACCGGTGAGCCCGGCGAGCTCGGTGCGCGAGATCGGGCCGGACCGCCTGATGTGGTCGAGCAGCACCTGCTCGTTGATCTCGCGAATCAGCTGTGGTCGCGCCCCGCCGGCGACAACTGTCACGTCGACCCCCCTCGCTCGCTAACAACTCGGCCACCAAGTCGGAGTTAAGGCTTGTGGTCCGCTGGTTGTTAAGTTAGTTTCCTATCGATTCTATTGGTCGGCGCGAGGAGGTGCCACCCTGTGGTTTCGACACCGGTCGTCCTCGGGCTGGACTTCGGCGGGACGAAGATCGCACTCGCCGTCGGCGACCTCACCGGCCGCCGGCTGAGCGGGACGGTCATCGACAGCCGGGACGGATCCGGTGACGCCGCCGAGGCGCTCACCCGGAGCCTCGCCGCGGCGCACGAGCTGCTCACCCCCGGCCAGGAGCTGGCCGGGGTCGGCGCCGCCACGCTGGGCATCCCGTACGACGACCGCGTCGAGCTGGCTCCTACGTTCCCGGGCTGGGGCGAGCTGCCCTTCGGGCGGCTGGTGCGGGACGCGTTCCCCGGCGTACCGGTCCGGCTGGCCACCGATGTGAAGGCAGCCGCGGAGGCCGAGCTGCGGTGGGGCGCGCTGGCGGGTTGCGACCCCGCGCTGTACGTCAATCTCGGCACCGGTCTGGCGGTCGCGATCGTTGCCGGCGGCACCGTGATCACCGGCGCGCACGGCGCGTCCGGCGAGATCGGCTACAACCTGCGCTCCGCCGCGGACGTGTACGCCGGCGGCGACGGGCGCACGATCCTGGAACACGTCGTCAGCGGCCAGGCGCTCGAGACCACCGGCAGCGCCCGGCTCGGGCGACCGGTCACGGCCGCCGACGTCTTCACGATGGCGCGCAGCCAGCCGGCGGCCGCCGTCCTCACCGACGAGTTCGTCCGGGAGCTGGCCCTGCATCTGGCCAACCTGGCCATCGCGGTCGACCCGTCCCGGATCGTCGTCGGCGGCGGGCTGGTCCGGTCCTGGGACCAGCTCGAACCCGGCCTGCGTCGCGCCCTCGACGCGGCCGTCCCGTTTCCGCCGGAGCTCTCGGTGGCACGGTTCCCGACGGAGGCGCCGCTGATCGGGGCGCTCGCCCTGGGCGTCGAGGCAGCAGGCGCCGTCCTCGGCGCGGAAGCATTCGCATGAGCAGGATTCCAGTAGCGAAAGGCAGAAGACGATGAGGGGCATCACACGCATCGCCGTCGCCGCCGTGGCGGTCGGCGCACTGACCGCCGGATGCGGCGGCGGCGACAAGCCGATCGGGAACGCGGCGTCGTCCAACCCGTCGTCGTCGAGCAGCAGCGGCGGCGGGTCCACCGGCGAGCACAAGAAGGGCGGCACCGTCACGATCGCGAACGTCGGCGGGCAGACCTGGCCGTGCCAGTTCAACCCGTTCAACCCGGCGGTCAACCAGCAGGCGCTCGGGTTCGTGTACGAGCCGCTGACGTTCGTCAACGTGCTGAAGGCCGGCGCCACCACGCCGATGCTGGCCACCGCGTTCACCTGGTCGCCGAAGAAGGACTCGATCGACTTCACNATCCGCGACGGCGTGAAGTGGAGCGACGGCCAGCCGTTCAGCGCCGACGACGTCGTCTACACCTTCAACCGGATGAAGGAGCAGCCGGCCCTCGACCTGTACTCGCTGTGGACCGGCGCCGGCCTGACCAGTGTCACGGCCGCGGGCAACAAGGTCACGCTGAAGTTCAAGGCCGCGGCCGAGCCGTACTTCTTCAACTTCGCCAACCAGGTCGGCATCGTGCCCAAGCACATCTGGTCGACCGGCGAGGCCGCGTCCAAGCCGGCCACCTGGACGAACACCAAGCCGATCGGCACCGGGCCGTTCACGATCGAGTCCTGCACCAGCAACAACATCTCGTACGTCGCGAACGGCAACTACTGGCAGCCCGGCAAGCCGTACGTCGAGAAGGTCCAGTACCCGGCGTATCTGGACAACAACCCGGCCAACCTCGACCTCGCCAGCGGCAAGGCGCAATGGGGCGGCCAGTACATCCCGAACATCGACAACTTCTACAAGGCGAAGTCGCCGGAGAACAACTACTGGTTCCCGCCGACCGCGAACGTCGCGATCGTCCCGAACCTCGACCCGTCCCGGCCGGTGACCAGCAAACTCGCGGTCCGGCAGGCGATCGCGTACGCGCTCGACCGCGAACAGATCTCGAAGATCGGTGAGAGCGGGTACCAGCCGGCCGCGAACCAGACCGGGGTCGTGACGCCGACGTTCGACAAGTACTTCGACAAGGACGCGCTGACCGCGGCGGGCTACGACAAGCCGAACCCGGACAAGGCCAAGCAGCTCTTACAGAGCGCCGGGTACTCGGAGTCGAACCCGCTCAAGCTCAACATCATCACGATCACCGGCTACACCGACTGGGACGCGTCGCTGGCCGTGGTGAAGCAGCAGTTGGCCAAGGTGGGTATCGAGCTGACCATCCAGGATCTGCAGCAGCAGTCGTTCAACCAGAAGCTCTTCACCGGCGACTTCGACCTGGCCTACTACAGCCAGTCCGGCGGGCCCACGCCGTACTACGAGCTGCGGCAGCTGCTGTACTCGAAGAACTCGGCGCCGATCGGCAAGCAGGCGAACAGCAACTACTCGCGCTACCTGAACCCTGAGGTGGACAAGCTGTTCGACCAGTACGCCGCCGCGGACCCGGACACGCAGGTCAAGCTGATCAAGCAGATCTCGTCGTACATGATCAAGGACGTGCCGCTCATCCCGACGACCGAGTCGGTCGACTGGTACCAGTACAACACCAAGGACCTGGACGGCTGGCCGACCCAGGACGACCCGTACGCGCAGCCCGCGCCGTACAACATCCCCGACGTCGGCCAGGTGCTGACCAACCTGTACTCGAAGTCCGCCCAGAAGTAGTGAGGATCTGACAAGCGTGAGTACGAGGAGCTGGTGGGAGTGCGATACCTGATACGACGCCTCGGGTTCTTCGTGCTCACGCTGTGGGCGGCGATGACGCTGAACTTCTTCATCCCGCGGATGATGCCGGGCAGCCCCGAGGAAGCACTGCGGCAACGGCTGAGCAAGGGCGGCGCGGTGGTGACGCCCGAGCAGTTGCGGACGGTCCTGGCCGAGTTCGGTTTCGACCCGGACAAGAACATCATCTTGCAGTACGGCGAGTACCTGCGGTCGATGGTCACCGGGCACTGGGGCGTGTCGATCGGCAGCAGTCTCGGCGTCCCGGTGACGACACTGATCGGCGACGCACTGCCGTGGACGCTCGGCCTGGTCGGTATCGCGACCGTGCTGGCGTTCGTCATCGGCACGCTGATCGGCACCGTGGCCGGCTGGCGGCGCGGCGGCCTGATCGACGGGATCGTCCCGCCGGTGTTCATCGTCACCTCGGCGCTGCCGTACTTCTGGGTCGCGCTGCTGCTGATCTCGCTGTTCGCGATCGGCAGCAACCCGATCCTGCCGAACGACTTCAACTACGACCAGGGCCTGACGCCGGCGTTCACCGGGGAGTTCGCCTGGAGCGTGATCAAGCACGGCATCCTGCCGGCCGCGACGATCCTGATCACCGCGGTCGGCGGCTGGATCCTCACCATGCGGAACAACATGGTCACCACCCTGGCCGAGGACTACGTCCGGATGGCCCGCGCGAAGGGCATCCCGAACCGCAGGATCATGTTCGGGTACGCCGGGCGGAACGCGTTCCTGCCCAACCTGTCCGGATTCGCGATGTCGCTCGGCTTCGTGATCTCCGGAACGATCCTGGTCGAGTACGTCTTCAACTACCCCGGGCTCGGCTACATGTTCTACAACGCGACGGTGAGCACCGACTACCCGTTGCTGCAGGCCCTTTTCCTCCTGGTCACGCTGGCGGTGCTGATCTGTGTCCTGCTCTGCGACTTCGCGGTCTTCCTGCTCGACCCCCGAGCGCGGACGAAGGGATAACCGATGAGCGCAGTTGTTGCCGGCGCGTCGGCCCCGGTGTCGGGCGCGGCCCGCCGCCCGCGTGGTGGTCTGTTCCGCGCCATCCTGCACAACCGCAAGGCCATGGTGGGGGCGGGTCTGCTGCTCCTCTTCATCCTGCTCGCCGCCTTCCCGGCGCTGTTCGTGCCGGGGGCGCACCACGATCCACAGGCGATCGGCGACATGCCGCTGCAGAAGCCGTCCGCCGAGCATTGGCTCGGTACGACGGGACTCGGGCAGGACGTGTACGCCCAGCTGATCTACAGCACCCGGGAATCGCTGGTGATCGCAGTGGTCGCCGGCCTCGGCGCCACGATCCTGTCGGTGCTGATCGGCGTCTCCGCGGCATACCTGGGCGGGTTCGCGGACGACGGGCTGTCGATGCTGACCGACATCTTCCTGGTGCTGCCGACGTTCCCGCTGATCATCGTGCTGGCGACCTACGCCGGCAAGGGCAACCTGACCGTGATCATCATCGTGCTGATCCTGACCGGGTGGTCGTACGGCGCCCGGCAGATGCGGGCGCAGGCGCTGTCGCTGCGGAACCGGGACTTCCTGGAATCGGCGCGGGTCCGCGGCGAGCGGCGCTCGTACATCATCGTGGTCGAGGTGCTGCCGACGATGATCTCGCTGATCGTCGCGAACTTCCTCGGCGCCGCGCTGTACGCGGTGCTGACCGCCGCCGGCCTGCAGTTCCTCGGGCTCGGCGATCCCAACTCGCTGAGCTGGGGCACGATGCTCTACTGGGCGCAGAACCAGGGCGCCCTGGTGAACGGCCTGCCCGCGTGGGCGCTCTCGCCGGGCCTGGCGGTCGCCCTGCTCGGTGTGTCCTTCGCCCTGCTCAACTACGCGTTCGACGAGATCAGCAACCCCGCGCTGCGGCCGGTTCGGAGGCGACGTGCACGGCAACACTGAGAGCAGGCAGCTTCTTGAGGTCCGGGACCTGACCGTCTCGTACGACACCGGGGACCGCCCGGTCGTCGCGGTCGATCAGGTCGACCTCGACGTCCATGCCGGCGAGTTCGTCGGCATCGTCGGCGAGTCCGGCTGCGGCAAGTCGACGCTGCTGTTCGCGATCGCGCAACTGCTGTCGTCGCCGGCCGCGATCACCGGCGGCAGCGTGACCTTCCAGGGGCAGAACCTGGTGACGATGACCGAGAAGCAGCTGTCCGCGTTGCGGTGGCGCGACTTCTCGGTCGTGATGCAGAGCGCGATGAACGCCCTGAACCCGGTGACGAGCATCGGGGCGCAGTTCCACGACGCGATCATGGCGCACGACGAGACGGTCGGCGACAACCGTCCGGCCGAGGTCCTGCGGCTCGTCGGCATCGACCCGATCCACCTGCGCAGCTACCCGCATCAGCTGAGCGGCGGGATGCGGCAGCGGGCGATGATCGCGATGGCGCTGCTGTTCACGCCCGATCTGATCATCATGGACGAGCCGACGTCCGCGCTCGACGTGGTCGCGCAGCGGTCGCTGATGGTGCAGATCAAGGAGTTGCAGAAGCAGCTCGGGTTCGCGGTCATCTTCGTCACGCACGACATGTCGCTGGTCAGCCACTTCTCGG
>JGI24739J22299_10000939_pt1 | contig 10842 bp, 8 predicted proteins | sample KBSCornC5_FD_22299 | JGI IMG/M metagenome (IMG submission 22299)
AACCTGCTCGGCCCCTATGACGTGCATCCGGATGGAGCCGTGCTGACCAGCGCGGGCCGCAGGGACGCGCCCATCACCCGCGCCGGCCATGGCGATCTGGTGGAACTGGCGGACGGCAGCCCCTGGCTCGCCTATCTGTGCGGCCGGCCATTGCCGGGACGCGAACGCTGCATCATGGGGCGCGAGACCGCGATACAGCCGATGCGGTGGAGCGATGACGGCTGGCTGCGCACCATCTCGGGCGACGCGCAGCCCGACGAAACGCCGCCGGCGCCGGACCTGCCGCCCGCCCCATGGAATGTCGAGGCCTGGGACGGCCGCTTTGACCTTCCCCATCTGCCCACGGATCTGCAATGGCTGCGCAGCCCCGCTCCGGAACGGCTGTTCAGCCTGACGGCGCGGCCCGGCTTCCTGCGGCTTTACGGCCGCGAAACCGTTGGCAGCCTGTTCGAACAGGCGCTGGTGGCCCGGCGGCAAACCGCCTTCCGCTTTACCGCGACGACCACCTCTCCTTCGAACCCCAGGGGTTCCAGCAGGCGGCGGGCCTGATCCATTATTATAACAGCACCAAATTCTACTATCTGTGCGTCAGCGCGGAGGGAGGCCGGCGGCAGCTTCAGCTTCTTTCCGCGTCACCGGAAAATCCGGAGGGCAACAGATTCGACGTCGCCGTTGATCGGCTGCCCGACGGCGCGATCGATCTGCGCGCCGATGTGGATGGCGACCGGCTGACCTTCGCCTGGCGGGTCAATGGAGAGGTGGGGTGGCATATCCTTCCGGATGTCCATGACGCCAGCATCCTGTCGGACGAAGTCACCCATCCCGGACTGCCGAATTTCACCGGCGCCTTCATCGGCATGGCCTGTCAGGATCTGTCGGGGCAGGCCCATCCAGCGGATTTCGCCAGCTTCGTCTATGTGGAGGAAGAATTCGGCGCTCCGGTGGACTGACGCTCCACGATCCGATGCTCCAAAATCCTCTCACGTGGAACGCGGGAACGACGGGGCCCCGCCGCGATTTCAGCGACCAGCAGGCTCAGAGCCTCCGCCGCCAATGCGCGCACCGGCTGGTGCACGGTCGTCAGCGGCGGCCACAGCGTCTGGGCGGCGGTCGTATCGTCGAACCCCACGACGGTCAGTTCCGCCGGAACGTCGAGATGGCGGCGGTGCGCCACGGACACCACGGCGGCCGCCATGTCGTCATTGCTCGCGAAGATCGCCGTGGGCGGTTTGTCCGCGCCCAACAACTGCTCCGCCGCGGCGAGGCCGGACATATAGGTGAAATCGCCCTGGGCGACCTGCACCTCCACCCCGCCCCGCTCCCGAACGGCGGCGTAGAAACCGGCCATGCGTTCGGCGCTCGCCGCCTGATCGGGATTGCCAAGGATGAACCCGAGACGGCGATGCCCCTTGTCCAGCAGCAGCCCGGTCATCTGATAGGCGGCCGCCCGATCGTCGATCCGCACGCAAATCGTCTCTGGCGACTGATAGGCGCCCACCGCCGCCATGACGCAATCCCTGTTCCGCAGGACGCGGAGCAACTCCGGCGCTTCGCCCAACGGGGGCGCGAGCAGCACGCCGCTGATCCCCGAATCGATCCAGTCCTCCAGCACCGCGCCGGACGGAGCCCGACCCCCTTCCCCCTTGAGCAGCACCAGCCGCGCGCTGCGGGCGGACGCCTCCTCGAATACCCCGGTCAGGAATTCGCTCATGAACGCGGCGCTGGGATTGGAGTAGATGACGCCGATCCTCAGTTCGCTGGACGTCACCAGGCTGCGGGCCGCGACGTTCGGGGTGTAGGAAAGCGCCTTGATCGCTTCTTCCACCACGGCGCGTGCCTGGGCGCTGACGCCCGCGCGCCCGTTGATGACGCGCGACACCGTCATGGACGACACGCCTGCCCGCGCCGCCACATCGACGATCGTCGCTCCGCGCGCCGGACGCTCCGGTCTCGCCATGTCCACCCCCAAGTCTTCGCCAAACCCGCAAATGATCTAAGCCAAGGATCGCCTTCGGCAAAGGGGCAAAGAGGCAGGTACAGGCACGGTTGGCGTCGTCGCCGGGTAGCGCGGCCGCGCTGCCGGGTGGCGAAGCCGTGCAACGCCATTGCAAGCACGCGTCATGGCCTGGTGCGCGGGCGCCATATCATTTCAAACTCATCATCATAAGGACTTTCCTCCCATGCGCCGATCGCTGTTCCCCTTCCTTGCCCTTGCCGCCATGGCCGCGCCCGCTTTGTCGCAGGACGCGGCGCCCGGGAGCAATCCCATCATCCGCGACAAGTTCACCGCCGATCCCGCGCCCATGGTCGATGGCGAACGCCTCTACCTCTATGTCGGCCATGACGAGGCACAGCGGGACGAGATGTTCAACATGAAGGAATGGCTGGTCTATTCCACCACCGACATGCGCCACTGGACCGACCATGGGCCGATCATGAAGGTGTCCGACTTCAAATGGGCGAAGAAGGATGCCTGGGCGGCGCAGGCGATCAGGAAGAACGGCCGGTACTGGTTCTACGCCGCGGTCGAGCATGATCAGACCCATCCGGGCAAGGCGATCGCCGTCGCGGTATCGGACAAACCGACGGGCCCGTTCGTCGACGCCAAGGGTTCGGCGCTCATCACCAACCAGATGACGCCCAAGGGCACGCATAGTTGGGAAGACATCGATCCTACAGTCTTCACGGATGATGATGGCACGACCTGGATCGCCTGGGGCAATCGTCAGGCCTATATCGCAAAATTGAAGTCCAACATGATCGAGTTGGACGGGCCGATCCGTGAAATCACGCCGCCCCATTTCGAGGAAGGCCCCTGGCTGCACAAGCGCGGCAAATTCTATTATCTGACCTATGCTTCCCTCGACCGGGCGACGCACCGGGACGAGCGCATCTCCTATGCGACGGCAACGTCCCTTGACGGTCCATGGACCTATCGCGGCGAACTCACCGGATCGGGCAAGTACAGCTTCACCATCCATCCGGGGATCGCGCAATATAAGGGCGACTGGTATATTTTCCTGCACAACGCCTCGCTCGCGATCGGGGATCTCAACGGCGCCATCGGTCGCCGGGCCGTCACCGTGGAGCGGCTGGAATATAATCCCGACGGCACCCTGAAGCCGGTGGTGCAGACGGAGGCCGGNATCACGGCGCCCCGCGCGCANAACTGAGCATCCCGCTCGACACATGANGATGGTAGCGTTATCAATACAGGACGCCGCGGGATGGTCGGCACTTCNAGGAGAGATTGATCGTGACGCACCGGACCCTGCGCCTTCTGCCCCTTTCCTCCGCGCTGCTGTACGTTGCGCTGGCCATGCCGGGCGCCGCCGCCGCCGCGCCCGCCCGCTTCGATCGCTTTGCCTATGAGGGAACATCGATCGAGAAGATCGCGGTCAAGCCCGGTGAGTATCGCAACCCGATCCTGACCGGCTATTATCCCGACCCATCGGTCATGCGGGTGGGCGACGACTATTATCTCGTCAACTCCTCCTTCGCCCATTATCCCGGCCTGCCGATCTTCAGGTCGAAAGATCTCGTCAACTGGACGCAAATCGGCAACGCCATCGATCGGCCGGAACAGCTCGACTTCAACGGCCGCCGCATTTCGCAGGCGGTATTCGCACCAGCCATAAGCTGGCACGACGGCACCTTCTACATCGTCAACACTTGCGTCGAATGCAGGGGCAATTTCATCATCACGGCGAAAGACCCCGCGGGCCCATGGTCCAACCCCATATGGCTGCCGTTCGAAGGAATAGATCCGTCCCTCTACTGGGAAGGGGACAAGGCCTGGATCGTCAACAACCGCGCCCCCGACGAGTCGCCTCGCTATGATGGCCATCGCGCCATCTGGATCCAGGAATATGACTGGCGCGCGGGCAAGATGGTGGGGGAAAGCACGCAGCTCATCAATGGCGGGGTCGACATCAGCCGGAAGCCGGTCTGGATCGAAGGGCCGCACATCTTCAGGAAGGACGGCTATTATTATCTGACCGCAGCCGAAGGCGGCACCAGCGTCAACCATTCGCAGGTCGTGTTCCGATCCAAGGAGCTGCGCGGCCCCTACACCGCCTATGAGGGCAATCCGATCCTCACCCAGCGCGATCTCGACCCCGACCGCCCGGACATGATCGCGGCGGCCGGCCATGCGCAGCTGGTCGAAACGCAAAAGGGCGACTGGTGGGCGACCTTCCTTGCCGTGCGCCCCTATGATGCCGCCGATCACTATAATATCGGGCGCGAAACCTTCCTGCTGCCGGTGACATGGAAGGACGGCTGGCCGATCATCCTGCCCCGCGGTCAGGCTATCCCCCATGCAGGGAAAATCCCCGACCTGCCGCCGCAGCCCAGACCGGCGATCCCGACGAGCGGCGACTTCTCCTATGTCGAGGAATTCGACGGCGCGCATCTCCCCATGCAGTGGATCGGCATCCGCACCCCGCACGCACCCTTCTACCGGCTGAGCGGCGGCGCGCTGGAACTGGAGAGCGGGTCGCCGATCGGCGACCTCAACGGCGTCCCCGCTTTCATCGGGCGACGGCAGCAGCATGCCAATGCCACCTTTTCCACCACCCTGCGCTACACGCCGGTCAAGGACGGCGATCGCGCCGGGCTCGCCGCCGTGCAGAGCGATCGCAGCAACCTTTTCTTCGGCCTGACCCGCCTGGCCGGGAAGCCGGTCGTTGCACTCTACACCCGCGATGCGGCCGACGCAGACACGCTGGTCGCCGCCGCGCCAGTCTCCACGAGCAGCCCCCTGACACTCACGATCCGCATCACGGGCGGAACGATGGCGTTCGACTATGGCGTCGGCGGCAAGACCCGGACGCTGAAGCAGGGGGTCGACGCCACGCTGCTCAGCACGAAGAAGGCCGGTGGCTTCGTCGGAACGATCGTCGGCCCCTATCACTACACGCCCGCCTCATGAGGAAGCGCACCATGCTCCGCCCCGTTGCCGTCGCATTGGCCGCCAGCCTCGCCGCCGCCGCGCCCGCGCAGGTGTGGCGCGCCGACCAGGGCGACGGCACCTATCGCAATCCCGTCCTCTTCGCCGACTATCCCGATCCCGACATCATCCGCGTCGGCGAGGATTTCTATTTCGTCTCGACGACCTTCGCCAATTCCCCGGGCGTCACGATCCTGCATTCGAAGGATCTGGTGAACTGGCGCATCGTCAGCCATGTCGTCGACCGGCTCGACGGCGACCCGCGCTATGACCTGAAGGATGGCGGGGACTATCGCCACGGTTTCTACGCCGCCAGCCTGCGTCGCCACAATGACATGTTCTACGTCGCGGTGACGCCCGTCGGGCACCGGACGCGCATCTATCGCTCGGCGTCCATCACCGGCCCCTGGACTTACAGAGAACTGGACCGCGAGGCCTTCGACCCTGCGCTGTTCATCGATGCGGACGGAACCGCCTATCTCGGCACCTCGATCGGCACTGACGGCACGGTGACGTTGCTGACCCTCAACAACGACATGAGCGCCGTCACCGCCGCGAAGGTCACCTATTACAACAAGGGCGCGGAAGGATCGAAGATCATCCGCCATAATGGCTGGTACTATCTGTTCAATGCCATTCCCGGCAAGCTGGCGATGACCGTCTCACGATCCCGCAGCCTCTGGGGACCATGGGAGACAAAGCGCTCCATCGACGACAGGACAGGCGGCCATCAGGGCGCGATCGTCGATATGCCTGACGGCAGCTGGTACGGCTTCGTCATGGTGGATGCGGGCGCGATCGGCCGCATGACCAACATCAGCCCAATCTTCTGGAAGGATGACTGGCCCTGGTGGGGCACCCCCGACCGGCCCGACCAGGTGCCCGAACGATCGCCCAAGCCGATCAAGGGCCGGGGCTTCGCCGAACCAGCCTCTTCGACGATTTCTCGTCACGCGTGCTTGGCCTGCAATGGCAGTGGAACCATAATCCCGACGACCGCAAATGGTCGCTGACGGCGCGTCCTGGCTATCTGCGCCTTCACGCCACGCAGGCCGACGGCATCTGGACCGCGCGCAACACGCTGACTGAGAAGGCGCAGGGGCCAAGGATGCGCGCCGTGGCGAAGATCGACACCGCCGGCATGCGGCCGGGCGATGTTTGCGGCCTTGGCAGCTTCGGCAAATATAGCGCCCAGCTTTCGGTTGTCGGCGGCGCCAGGGGCAGGCGGTCGCTTCGCATGATGCTGACCGAGAGCATGAAGGACGGGCCCAGGACGGAGGTGCGCGTCCCCGCCCTGTCCATCCCCGGCCGCACGCTCTGGCTGCGCATCGACATGGATTTCGACAGCAGCCGGGGGCGCGTCGCCTACAGCCTCGATAACCGGAAATGGGCGGAGGCGGGCGGTGCCTTCCCGCTCGCCTTCGACTGGCGCACCGGCACGTTCCAGGGGCAGCAGATCGCGCTTTCCTGCTACAATCCCGCGCGGGCGGGCGGTTATCTCGACATTGACAGCTTCACCCTCATGCCGCTTCCGCAGGGTGCGCGGCCATGAGCTCCATCCGCCGCGCTGTAGCGCTGATCCTCTCCGCCCGTCACCGCGTGACCGGCAATTCGAACGATCCGACCGGCAGCGGCGCTTCATCATAGAGGTTGACGACCGGCGATTCCGCCCAGGCATAGCGCACACGCGTCGCCGACAGGCCATCGCCCGCCAGCATGACGCGTGCCCCCTCGACCCGGCCGGGCACGAACCGGCAGCTTCCCGCCTGCGTACCGCATAGTTCGAAGCCGATTGCCTGGCTCGCGCTGCGCAAGCGCAGCATTCCGGTCAGCCCGGTGAATTCGACCGCCGCGCCGCCGTCAGCGGTGGCCGTCACCCGCGCCGCCTGCGGCCCGATGCGCGACACCGGCTCGCCATAGGCGACGGCCCGCATCGCGCGGGCCAGGCGGCGACCGACCTCCTGCTTCTCGCCCGGATGGATATCGAACGGGTCGCCCAGATCGATGGCGGTGGCGAGGCCGCCATGCGCATCCCGCGCCATCGCCTGATATTGCACCTGCCGCATCGCCGCCCATCCGCTTTCGCCCGGCTGGGTCACCGGCCGGCCGTAAGCGGCAAGCTGGACAGCGACGAAGGCAAGGTCCGGCGCGCCAAACTGCCGCCGCCAATCCTCCATCATCGCTTTCATGCGGTCGGCATAGCCCGGCAGGTCGACATCCGATTCGCCCTGGTACCANGCGACGCCCTTCAGCCCGATGGAACCCAGCGGCGCGATCATGCCGTTATAAAGCGTGCCGGAGCCGGTCGTNTCGCCCCATGGAACNCGCGGGGCGCCCGCAGGCGAANTCGCCGGCACCGCATAGCGCCAACCCTGGCCCAGCGGCAGTTCCACGCCCTGCCCAAGCCCCAGTTTCATGACCTCCGCCGGGCCCGACAGCCCGCCATTGGCGTAATTGTCCTGCACATTGACGATCAGCACATTGCGCCCCGGCTTCAATATGCCGGGCGGCACGTCGAACATGCTGGGCTGCCAGCTTCGCGCGCTCATCGCCACCGGCTTGCCATTGATCCACACGCGCCCGACATCGTCCAGCAGACCCAGGGACAGCGTGGCCGCCTGCCTCGCCTGCGCCGCCGTCAGATCGATTTCACGGCGGAACCAGATCATGCCATTGTAATCCGCCAGCCTGGGAACACCCCATTCTTCCCAGGGGCCTATGCGAGGCACGTCCTGCCACGCAAGGCTGCTGTCCGGCTGCCAGGGTTCCTTGCCGGGGGCATCGCCGGTTTCCTTGCGCCACCATTTTTCCCATTCGGCGCTCGCCGCCCGTTCTGCCGCGAAGGGGTCCCGCCCATGCAGCGACACGAGCGCGGATTGCGCCGCCTGGCCAATGGCCGCCTGCGCCCGCGCGCCCATCCACGGGCTGATCCGCGATCCGCCCCAGCTGCTGGCGATGGCGCCGACCGGCACCCCTGCCGACGCCCCTGTCATCTTCCGCAATTCCCGCGCCATATAATAGCAGGCCGCCGAAAAATCAGCGACGCTGTCGGGCCCGGCCGGGCGCCAGGACGGCGCCTGCGGGAAGTCGCGCAATGGCACGTCCGCGACCGCGCGCGGCACCAGCATCAATCGCAACTGGGCGTCGGCAGAAGCGCGAATCTGGCCAACCGCATCCTGCGCGTTGCGGACCTCCAGCTCCATGTTCGACTGGCCTGAACAGAGGAAGACATCGCCCACCATCACGTCCTGCGCGACGATGCTGCCCGAAGCGGCGCGCGCCTCCAGCACCACCGGGCCAGCGGTGGCGAGGGGACCGAAGGACGCCGCGAAACGCCCTTCCCTGTCGGCGCGGACCTGACGAACCTGATCCGATAGCGTGACCGCGATGGNTTCGCCGGGATCGGATCGGCCCGTAACCGTCACNGGNTGNTCNCGCTGGATCACCGCATGATCGCCAAACATCGGATCGAAGCGCGGCGCTGCCAATGCCGGAACCGCACCCAGCGCNNCCAATATGGCAGTCAGGCCGGAATGGCGGATGATGTGGCGGGAAAACATGGGCCGTTGCTCCTCCCTCTGGCATGGCCCTGTGCCGGGCCGTTGCGCGCCGGGATAATCCACTTTCCTCCGGCGGCAACCGTTTTTGTTATCGCTATCCAAAGGCTGTTCTATTTCGTCGTTCCGAAATCAAGATGGGTGGAGAAGAAGGGGAGCACATCATCCTGAAAGCGCTGCGTGATCCTGTTGCCATGGTCGCCGTCATAGATCTGGAAGCTGTTGGCAATGCCGTAGCGGTCGAGCGCTTCATGCAGCGTCTGCGTATCATCCTTCAGGCTATCCTTGTCCCCCACGTCGATGGCGATGGCCCGGTAGCGGTGCAGATTGCCGACATATTGGTCGACAAAGGCAAGCGGCGCGTTGGCCGCCCAGCGAGCCAGGACCTGCGGCTGCACCTGGCCGTCCTTGATCGGCAGGTCCAGATAGAGTGGCGGATTTTTGGGGTTGGGAGACCAGGCCGCAGCAGCCGCGAGTTGCGCCCGGAGGAAGAAAGGCAGGCCGGCCGAATCGGCGGGGGCCTTCAGCGCCTCCAGCGTCTTCATCGCTGCCGCGTCCATCTGCCCGGCGGGGCGCGCCGACATGCAACAGGGGCTCATGATGTAAAGGGCGCCGAACATGTCCGCATGCTTCATGCCGATGCGGCTGGCGCCATAGCCGCCCATGCTGTGCCCCACCAGGCCGCGACTTTCCCGCCGGGCGATCGTGCGATAATGGGCGTCGATATAGCGGATCAGGTCACGCGCGATGAAGGTTTCGAAGTCGCCCGTGGTCACCGAAGATGAATACATCGACCCGTTATGCGCAGTCTTCGAATCGGGGAAAACGACGATCATCTCCCTGGCGCCCTTCGCAAAGGCATTTTGCGCAGTCGTGGGGACGTTGAGATCCTTCGTCCATTGTTCGGCGCTCAGGGTATAACCGTGCAGCGCATAGATGACGGGATAGCGCCTGGCCGGTTCGCGGCCATAGCTGGGCGGCAACAGGACCAGAACGTCGCGATCGGCGGCGTCTCCTTCCAGATTGCCCTGGATGGTCGGCGCATGCACCTTGATGCGCTCGATGGTCGCGGCTTTCGCGCCTGCTGCGGCCGCGGGTCCGTCCGTCGCCGGCTGCGCCTTGCCGGGCGCGGCGCCCATCGCCAGTGCCGACCCGATCAACGCCGCCATGATCCTGTTCTTCATATCGTCCCCTCTTCTTCCTTTGATTTGTCGTTCCGGCTCAGCCGCCGCGCAGCAGTCGCATGACCAATGTCCGGATGCGGCCGTAATTGCCCTGCGCCAGCGGACCCAGGACGCCATGTCGTTCCTCCGGCAGATGCGCCAGCGGATGCCCGTTCGAGCGAAAGACATAATGGTCGAAATAGGCCCGCCACGCGGCGCGTTCAGGCGCGGGCCGCTCGGCAATTGCGATCATCGCGAGCAGCATCGCCGTATAGGGCGCGTCGGGCCCTGCCGCGAACCCATCCCACCAATAATTGGCGAGGATGTTGACGTTATCCATGGCCTCGACCTGATGCCACCAGAGCTTGGGCAGGTAGAGAGCGTCCCCCGGAAGGAGGTCGACCACCAGCGCCCTTGCCTGCGCGGCAGCGAAACGGGGATAGGTCGTCGCCGCATCGGCTTTGCCCGCCGCCATGGAAACGGGCTGACCGGACAGCGTATGATCCACCGGCCCGACATAAAGATCACCGATCGCATCCGGCGGATAGAGGGTGAAGCGCCGTCGCCCCGCCACCACGCAGGCGAGATTGTCATAACCGTCATAATGACAGGCAATCGTCGATCGATTGCCTATCCACAGGCGCGGATGGACCCCTGCACTCACCAGTCCGCAGGGATTTTCCTCCGCGAAACCGGGGAAATAGGCATCCGCCGGCAGCGATCCCAGATAGGCGGTTTCCGCGCCGCTCTCCGCATTGGCTGCGATCCGGCCCAGCGCGTCGCCGACGCTGGCCATTTCCCGCCCGAAATTATAGCCGCCCGGCCCCGCACCATAATGATAACGTCCACCCAACGCGGCACCGGCAGTGAAATATTCCGCGCTCAGTCCAGCCGCGAAACGGGCGATGTGCGACAGTGCCGACGCTGCGCTTTGCCTGCCCGCCGCCACCGCCGGCCAGTCGCTGAACNCCTGCCGGATCACCGCGGGCCGGCACAGNGCGGCGAACGAACGCAGGTCATCCGCGGTCGCCATGTCCGCTGCCGCAAACTCCTCCACCATTTGCCCGGANCCGCCCATGGTCAGGCCGGCACGGCCAGCCGTTCATTGCGCCGGCGCGCCATCAGCGCGATATGCCGGAGCGAACCGGTCATTGCATAAGCGCTTTGCATA
>JGI24739J22299_10000940_pt1 | contig 10841 bp, 8 predicted proteins | sample KBSCornC5_FD_22299 | JGI IMG/M metagenome (IMG submission 22299)
CGGACATCAAGTTAGGGCGGGTTAAAACTATGACTTGCCTTCGATCTCGGCTTTATCCCGGTCGTGCCACCAAAGGCCAATCGCCTCGTGCCATGGTCATATGGCCGAAATCTCAACAGACGCCGCAACGAAATCGAGCAGATCTTTCGCAGGCTCAAAGCTTTCCGGCGCATCTTCTATCGCTTCGACAAGCTCGACTGCATGTTCAGGACGTTCCTCAACTTCGCCCTCATCATCGATATGATTGAGTGTTAACACGCCCTAGAAACGCTGCTTGTCGCCCGCTGCCGACCTACGACGCGCCGGGGTGCGGGGTTTGGAAATATCGCCATGAACCTTGGCAAGCAGTTTCAGAAGCTGATTTCGCTCTTCCGTGGTGAGCATGGCCAATGCCTGATCTTCGGAGGCGCGCAGCAATGTTGTCATGTGCGCGAGTCCGGCTGCCCCCTCTTCGGTTAACCACAACGAATTGCTGCGCAGATCACGGCCCCGCCGCCGTTCGATCAGACCTCGATCCACTAAGATGTTGACCAGCTTCATCGCGCTCGCGCGGTTGATTGAAAGCGCGCGCGCCAGCGCCGATTGTTCGCAACCGGGCATGTTTCTGATCAGCGCAAGCGCAGCTACTTTCGCAGGGGATAGGCCGTGGCCAGCCAGCGCCGCGCGCGCCGCTTCGTTGAGCCGCAGGCTGGCCATTTGCATCTGGAAACCCACCAGTAAGCTGAATTCATCTTCATGCACCGGCAACCCCCTTGCCTATAATGTATGCCTACGATACATTTTGATGCAATCGGCATAGCATCAGCGGATTTCAGGGCAAGAGGGAGGNGAGTCCCGATGACAAGCAAATACAAGCTTCTGATCGACGGGGAAATGGTCGACGGGGTCTCTTCATTCGATGTGATCAATCCAGCGACCGCCCAACCGTTCGCCCGCTGTCCCAAGGCTGATGAGAAGCTGCTGAACCATGCGGTAGCCGCTGCAAAGTCGGCCTTTTCCGCCTGGGCGGCGACGCCTGTCGACCAGCGCGCGGCGCTGGTCACGGCGCTCGCCGACAGGCTGGAGCAACGCGCGGAGGAGTTTGCCGCCCTGCTCACCACCGAACAGGGCAAGCCGCTGAACCAGGCGATGTTCGAGATCATGGGCAGCGTGATGACGCTGCGCGCCTTTGCCGCCATGCGCCCCGAGGCGAATATCCTTCGGGATGAGGGCGGGAACCGCGTGATTGAGCATCGCACGCCGCTTGGCGTCGTTGCGGCCATCACGCCNTGGAATTTCCCGGTCATACTGGCGATGAACAAGCTCGGCCCAGCGCTGGTCACTGGCAATACCATGGTGTTGAAGCCCGCACCGACCACCCCGCTCACCACCCTGCTGTTCGGCGAGATCTGCGCGCAGCTATTGCCGCGCGGCGTCGTCAATGTGATCTGCGATCAAAATGATCTGGGCGGCCTGCTTTCCGCGCATCCCGACGTGGCGAAATTGTCGTTCACCGGCTCCACCGCGACCGGCAAGAAGGTGATGGCCTCGGCCGCCGCCGGACTGAAACGGGTCACGCTGGAACTGGGTGGAAATGACGCCGCGATCGTACTCGACGATGTCGATACCGCGGTGGCGGCGCGCAAGGTCTATGACGGAGCGATGGCCAATGCGGGCCAGATCTGCGTGGCTATCAAGCGCGCCTATGTACCCGAAGCCATATATGATGATTTCTGCGATGAACTCGCGCGGCTTGCGAAGGAAACGGTGGTAGACGACGGTTCCCGGCAGGGCGCGAAGATCGGGCCGGTGCAGAACGCGATGCAGTACGACAAGGTGGTGGCGCTGCTGGCCGATGCGCGGGAGCGGGGCACGGTTCTGGCGGGCGGCGAGCCGCTCGACCGGCCGGGCTATTTCATTCCGCCCACCATCGTGCGCGATCTGGACGATGATGCCCCGCTGGTGCGCGAGGAGCAGTTCGGTCCAGTCCTTCCCGTACTCAAATATCGCGACATCGAGGATGTGATCGCCCGCGCCAACGATTCGGAATATGGCCTTGGCGGCACCGTGTGGGGCAGGGACGTGGCGCGCGCCACCGAGGTCGCCATGCGGATCGATTCGGGCACCGTCTGGGTCAATCAGCACTTGGCGATTGATCCTAATATTCCATTCCGCGGATCGAAGCAGTCCGGCATCGGCGGTGAGCTCGGCCAGGCGGGACTGAACGAATATACGCAGGCGCATGTCGTCAATGCGGTCGAGTTGGAGCCGGTCGCCTGAGCCCGGTCGAACGCTTCTCCACCAGGCTGGTGCCGCCGCAAAGCCGGCATCTGTTCTGGCGCGAGATAATCGCCGAGGCCTTTCCCGGCATGACCGTCTATGCCCCGGAGGGCATCAGCGCGGATCTGTCGCGCTGGAAACTCGGCTCGGTCGGCCTGGCGCGTGCGCGAAGCGGGCGAGCGCATATCAGCCGGATCGCCAATCGGAACGCCGGCAATGTCATCGTCCACCTTCAGCGGCGGGGGCGGCTGACCATGACCCATGGTGGCGGTGCGGTCAGCGCGGCGGCCGGCGACATCGTTATCGCCGATGACAGCCGACCCTACGCAATCGAAATCTCGGAAGGGAACGAATGCCTGATCCTGCAATTGCCTGCGGCCGAGCTTGATCAGGCGCTGGCGGGGCGCGATTGCCACGGCTGGTTGCTGCGCGGTGACGATCCCAATGTCGCCTTTCTCGGTCATATGCTTCAGGGTTTGTGGGGGCAGCGGGAACTTTACGATAGCGTCGACGGGGGAGTCGGCGATCTACTGGCCGACGCGGCTCGCCTTGTCTGTCGATGCAGCCACTCATCCGCGATGACGCGGATCGATGGCACGGCGCCCGTGGAATATGCGTTGCGCCATCTCGACGACCCGGCACTCGGCACGGCCATGATCTGCGAAGCCACGGGGCTTTCGCCGCGCGCCGTGCAGAAGGCATTTCTCCGCCATGCCGCACTGACGCCGACCGCGTTCATCGCCGAACGGCGGCTGGCACGCGCGGCAGATCTGCTTGGTGAGGGCGACGGGCGCAGCATTACCGATGTCGCCCTCGAAGTGGGATTCAACGATCCTGCCTTTTTCAGCCGCTGCTTCCGCCGCCGCTTCGGTATCGCGCCGCGCGACTGGCGTGGTCGCGCGCCGACGGAGCGACCGCTAGTCTAGCGCCATACCACGGATTCGCATTCGTCCACGCGACAGGTACGTTCCGGTCCAAGAATTCAAGTTCCAACTGCTGTATGCTTCCGCCGAAGCGTTGAAAGACGCACAGGAGGGGAGATAATGAAATGAGCAAATCCATCGCAACATTGCTGCTTGCATCGACCGCGCTGGCCGTTGCGCCGGCCAAGGCACAGGATGAGGCGCCCACGCAGCCCACCGAAACCGCGTCGGGCATCGCGGAAATCGTGGTGACAGCGCAGAAGCGTGTAGAGAATGTTCAGGATGTGCCGATCGCGATCTCCGCGTTCACTGCCGGCGCGCTCCAGGAAAGAGCGGTAGGCAGCATCGCGCAGCTCTCCGCCATCGCTCCCAACGTCAATCTCGATGCAGGCACTCCGTTCTCCGGTTCCCCTTCGGTGCTGTCCGCATATGTTCGCGGCATCGGTTCGGACGATTTCGCGTTCAACATCGATCCAGGCGTGGGAATCTATCTCGATGGCACCTATCTCGCCCGGACGGTCGGCGCCAATCAGGATTTGATGGATGTCGAGCGGGTGGAAGTCCTGAAAGGTCCGCAAGGTACGCTGTTCGGACGCAACACCATCGGCGGCGCGATCTCCATCGTCACGCGCGATCCGCGCCATGAATTCAAGATTATGGGCGACATCACGACCGGTAGCTATAAGCTGTTCCAGGCACGCGGCTCTGTGGACCTGCCGATTTCGGACGGGTTGGCCTCTTCGCTAAGCTTCGGCATCAAGACGCGAGACGGCTTCCTCAAGCGCATTCCCTATGCGGATCAGCGGGTCGCGAATTCGCCATCCTTCACGGCCTTCTCCGCAGCCGGTTATGACAGCGCCCACCGCGAGGGCAGCAACGACAACTGGAACATTCGCGGCAAGCTGAAATGGGACAATGGCGGATCGGCGAAGATCACCCTGTCCGGCGACTATAGTCGCGACAAGGGCACAAGCGCCAACAAGCTGCTGGGCACGGCGGAATTCGTTCCGGGCAATTTCGCGGGCACGACCAACCTTCCCGGCACCGCCTTCGATCCCACCGGAACGACCGGCTTCCTGTTCGCGGGTCTCTATAATTTCTGCATCGGCGCGACATCGGCGCAGATCGCCGCGCGCAACGCGCAGGCGCTGTGCGGCGTAGCCGGCACCCAGTTCAACCCGCAGTTGCGGCTTGCAAGCTATGCGGGGGTCAATGTCGACGGCAACCCGAACAACGATCGCCTGCCCTGGGACAGCCGCTATCTGACCGCCGATACCGACACCAGCTATGCGACGGGAAACAGCTTTTCCGACCTTGAAAGCTGGGGCGTGGGCGGAACGATCGACTTCGACCTGACCGACAATGTCGCGCTGAAATCGCTCACGGCCTATCGCGCGCTCCACTGGAAGAGCGGGATGGACGCGGACGGCTCGCCGCTCAATTTCCTCCAGCTCAGCTTTTCCATGAACCAGTGGCAGTTCAGTCAGGAGCTCCAGCTGCTGGGCAATGCATTCGACAAGAAGCTGAACTATGTGCTGGGCGCCTATTATTTCAAGGAAAAGGGTGACCTGCATGACTATGTCACCTTCGCGGAGGGACAGATTCAGGTCGATGGCCCCAACGATCTCGAGACCGAGAATTTCGCCTTTTTCGGCCAGATCGACTATCGCCCGATCGATCTGATCGGCGTCACCGCCGGCGCCCGCTACACAGAAGAGAAAAAGCAGTTCGAGGGCGGGCAGCAGGAACTGAACGGGTTCAACTACAAGCTGTTCGGTTGTGCTGATGCCAATGGAAATATCGCGCCGGGCGGGGCGTTCCCGCTGGCGCCCGCGCCCTGCCAGCCGGCGTTGGGTTATCCCGACCCGAGCAATCCGGTTCGCGTCTATGCGCCCGGCGTCAACCGGAAGAAGTTCACCAACTTCTCGCCGAAACTGGGTGTCCAGGTGCATCCGTCNAANGACATCATGCTCTATGCGANCTGGTCCAAGGGCTACAAGACCGGCGGCTGGACCACGCGCCTCACCAACCCGCAGGGCAATGTCGCACCCGANTTCNACGAGGAGAAAGCGACGACCTGGGAGGCGGGCATCAAATCGACCCTGCTCGACAGGCGGTTGCAACTTAATGCCGCAGCCTTCACCACTGAATATAACGGCATCCAGCTCAATATTCAGATCGGTACCTCCCCCACCATCGCGAACGCCGGCAACGCCCGCATCAAGGGCTTCGAACTGGAGATGGTCGCCGCGCCCTTTCGCGGCCTGACGATCAACGGCTCGGTCGGCTATATCGATGCCTACTACACCTTCGTGTCGCCCGCTACGGCAGCGGTCGGCGGCGTTACCCCTTTCCAGGCAGGCACGCTTGTCGGCGCGTCGCTACCCAAGACGCCGAACTGGAAGACGAACATCAGCCCGCGNTACGAGACGAAGCTGGTGAATGGCGGCTCGATGGTCTTCCTTGCCGACTGGAGCCACTCCAGCAGCGCATGGAACGATGCGCAACGCAGCTTCCTGCTGCAGCGGCCGGCGGTCGACATGGTCAACGCCAGCGTGATGTACAAGGAACCGGATGGCCGCTGGAACCTGACCGTGGGCGGCACCAATCTTACGAAGGATCGCTATCTGACTTCGGGCGGAGCGAATGTGGCGGCCGGGTTATTCTTCGGGACCTACAACCGTCCGCGCGAATGGTATGCCCGTTTCGGTTTCAACTTCTGATGGCGGACGCACTCACGATCGATGCGGCCCTTGTAGACGAACCAGGCGGTCGCTTTAAGTTCGCNAAAGTCCTCATCGAGGCGCCGGGGGCGGACCAGGTGCGGGTGCGGGTCAAGGCCTGCGGCGTGTGCCACACTGACATGGTGATGCGGGATGGGAAGCTTCCAGTGCCTTTCCCCTGCATCCTGGGCCACGAAGGCGCAGGCGTGATCGAGGCGGTGGGGCCGGATGTAAGCGGGCTGGTTCCCGGTGACCATGTGTTGATGAGCTTCGACAGTTGCGGAGCCTGCCCCGCCTGCCACGACCACCAGCCGGGCTATTGCGGCGAATTCTTCACCCGAAACTTTCTGGGCGTGGTGGCGCCGGGCGAAGGCGGTATCCAACGCGGCGAAGACATCATCGGCAGCAACATTTTCGGTCAATCGGCCTTCGCCACCTACGCCCTGGCCCATAAGCGCAACGTGGTGAAGATCGACTCCGATCTGCCGCTCGAACTGCTGGCGCCGCTTGGCTGCGGTATCCAGACGGGCGCGGGCACGGTGCTCGAAACGCTTCGCCTGGCGGCCGGGCAGAGCATCGCCATCCTCGGCGCGGGAGCGGTCGGATTGGCGGCGGTGATGGGAGCAAATATAGCCGGAGCCAGTCGGATCGCGCTGGTAGACCGGCATGCGCATCGCCTGGAAAGCGGAAAACGCATAGGCGCGACCGAGACGGCCATGGCGGTCGAGCGCCTGGAAGGCCCCTTCGATTACGTCGTCGACACCACCGGTGTTCCGGCCCTGCTGTCCCCTGCAATCGACCAGCTTGCCCCGCGCGGAGTCATGGCGCTGGTAGGGGCCTATCCCCCGGGTGGCCGATTCACGCTGGATCCGTCCGCCGTGATGAGCCTTGGCCGCCGCATCGTCGGCGTGGTCGAAGGTGGAATCGATCCCCAGCGCTTCATTCCCGTTCTGATCGATCACTATCGCGCAGGCCGCTTGCCGCTGGCGGAACTGGTGCGGACCTATCCCTTTTCCGCGATAGAGCAGGCGGTCCATGATTCCGAAATCGGCGCGGTCATCAAGCCTGTGCTGCTGATGGACGAGCAATAGGAAATCCGATGACGCCTGTATCGATACGCACCGACGTCGCCGTCTTTTTGAATGCACTGCACAACAGCGGCGCGCCACCGATGGAAGCGCTGTCGGTAGAAGCCGCCCGTGCCATGATGCGGGAGATCAGCGCAATGAGTGACCTGCCCGCCGTGCCGCTCGCCGTAAAACGCGATCTGGTGATGACCGGCAGTGCCGGAAGCATAGGAATGCGGCTCTACGACCGGCGCGCGACACGTGACGCAGGGCCTCTCATCCTCTTCTTTCACGGCGGCGGCTTCGTGGTCGGAGATATTGAAACCCATGATTCGTTCTGTTCATGGCTGGCCGACGCCATCGACCTGCCTTTGCTTGCCACCGATTATCGCCGCGCGCCGGAACATCCCTTTCCGGCTGCCCCCGACGATGCGGAGACGGTCGCCCGATGGGCCGCGAGCAGTCCGGCGGAAATCGACCGCACCGTCTCGTCGCTCATCACCTGTGGCGACAGCGCGGGCGGCAATCTGGCGATCGTCACGGCGCAAAGCCTGGCTGCCCGGCCAGCTGCCGTCCCGATAAGCGCGCAATGGGCGATCTATCCCTTTTGCGGCGGTGGAACCGACTGGCCGTCGTGTGAACGGTATGGCGACGATTTTCTGCTCGCGCGAGAAACGATGGATTGGTTCGATGGGCATTATGGCCGCCCTGGCGACGATCCGCGCCATAACTGCCTGCTTGGAGAGATTCCTGCACAGGTGCCGCTGCTGGTACAGACCGCAAGCCTCGATCCGCTGCGCGACCAAGGCCTGGATTATGTCCGCCGGGCTCGTGCTGCAGGCGCAAATGTCCACCATATCGAGGCGGACGGCATGATCCACGGATTTGTCACGATGCGTATGGCATTGCCTTCGGCGCAGGGCGATGCCGAGGCATTTGTCCGGGCTGCGCGTGCAATGCTTGCTGCGACCTGAAGTCTCACTGAGGTAAACGCCTGCAAGATGAAGACTGCCCAATAGTCCTGATCAGCCTTCTGACCAATGTAGTGGATTTGAAATGCGCCTCATTATAGCGGCTAGACAGGGCGCGTATTTCAAATCTTAAATACAATAGAATCATATATTTAATAGTGACCCTGATGAATCTGAAGTTCGTTCAACGCCTACCCAACAGTGTGACGAACTTCAAATTCGGGTCACCAGGCCGCAGAGACCTCGACAGAATTCCTGGGGTCAGGACCCATTGATATGAGCGTCGCAACCTGATTCATTTTCGGTCGCTACGTCGATCGCTTTGAAGGGCGGGTGGGCGCGTGGCGTATCGTGCTGCGTCGATGCGCCAGGGAATGGCCGATGAACCATCCTATGGCGAAAGCCGGGATACCTTCATCCGGGGCGGGCGGTCGCGCAGGGGCGTTTCCTATGAGGCGTCAGGGCTGGCGCGCGGCAACTCACGCATTCAGCATTGACGGTGGCGCCGAACGCATCTTTCGGGGCGCTGTCTGAACAGACGAGGATGTTGAAGCGCAACCGGTCCTACCCAGGGGATGGAGCAGGATGACATGGAGCGCGCAGATGAAAATGCTTGAAGGGCGTACTGCCCTCGTAACCGGCGCAGGTTCCGGAATTGGCCGTGCATCGGCCCGCCTCTTCGCCGAACGCGGCGCGCGCGTCGTTGTGGCGGATATCGATGCGCAAGGGGGGCATGTCACGGTCGAGGAGATCCGGCGTCAAGGGGGCGAAGCGCGCTTCATTCGGGCCGATGTGACGAGCGAGGCATCGGTTCGCGACATGATCGAATTTGTGATCGAGACCTATGGTCGGATCGACATGGCGCACAATCATGTGGGTCATGGCGGCCCGATCGGGAAGATCACCGACATATCGCTGGCTGAATTCGAGCGATGTCATGCTCTCAATACCGTCTCCTGCTTTCTCTGCATGAAATATGAAATACCCCATATGCTGGAGGCAGGCGGCGGCGCGATCGTGAATACCGGCTCGCTGGCCAGTCTGATCGGCACGCCGGCGATGAGCGCCTATGTCAGTGCCAAGCACGGTGTGGCCGGATTGACCAAAACGGCCGCTCTGGACTTTGCGACCAGCAACATCCGCGTCAACGCCATATGCCCCGGCGCTACCGATACGCCGATGATGCGCGGCGCGCTTGAGGAAGTGAGCAGGACAAACCCGGAAATGATCAAGCAATGGGTGGAGCCGATCGGGCGGTTCGGTACAGCAGAGGAGCAGGCCGAGGCGGCGGTATGGCTCTGTTCGCCCGCGGCCTCCTTTGTGACGGGTCACATCTTTCCCGTCGATGGCGGGCATATGGCGGGCAACCGGCCAAGCGACTGAACTTCAGGTCATGGGAAGGAAGGAATGTCGATGAACAAGCGCATGGACGGCAAAGTCGTAATAGTGGTCGGCGCGACCCGGGGCATAGGTGCTGCAACATCGCGTCGCCTCGCCCAGGAAGGCGCTGTCGTGATCCTGGGCGGGATCAGCGTCGAACGCGGTCAGGCCTTTGCAGAGGAGCTGAACGACAGCGGGGGCAGGGCCGAATTCCGATTGGCCGATCTTTCGAACGGCGACAGCCTGCTGGACCTGATGAACGGCGTCGCCCATGACCACGGCCGCATCGATGGTCTGTTCAACAATGGGGCCGATCTCCACCTGCTCGATCGTGACGGCGATGTTCTTAGCACCGATCCCGAGATTTTCGCGCGGTCGCTGACGACCAATCTGACAGGTTATTTTCTTTCATGTCGGGCGGCTATCCCTCATATGCTGAAGACCGGCGGCGGTGCCATCGTGCAAACCTCGTCGCTGGCGGCTTCGCGCGGCGATTCGGCGATGGTGGGCTATTGCGCATCCAAGGCGGGCGTCGATGCGCTGACCAGGCATGTCGCCGCGCGGTTCGGCAAACAGAAGATCCGCTGCAACGCCATCCAGCCCGGCATGATAATGGTCGAAAATGCGGTGGCCATGGGGGATGCGCTGCCCCTCGAACTCATCCTGAAGCAGACAGCCGGGCCTCGCCTGGGGGAACCGGAAGACATTGCGAGCGCGGCGACCTTCCTGCTTTCGGATGACGCCGCTTTCATCAACGGCCAGATCATCCGCGTCGATGGTGGCATGAGCATCCCGCTGCTGAGCAATTCCATAGCGCAGTCTTGATCGGCCCTGCGGTGGTCCGCTTCGATAGTTGCGTACGCCCCGCCTGTCGGACCTGGAGGTGGCCGGATCGCTGCAGGCCTGGCTGTTCCAGATTGTCTTCGCCGCGATCTTGCCGTCCATCGATCTGGTGCCACTCAATCCGGTCGTCGACACCGTCCTGCGTGTCTCGCATGCGAACGCACCGGACGGGTCGCCGTCTGAACAGGATGCTACTTGGCGGCGTTTGCGGAAATGGATCATAGGCCGCGCTCGGTTGCAGCACTTCCGGCGCGACGTCCCGAAAAGGCGTCGGCTATCGCCATGCCGCTGGCGTCCACGATGCCACCGGTTCGCTCGTCGACCTCCAGCCCGCCGGGCATGAAGACCTGTGTGACGCTGTATTTGTTCGCAGTCGAAATGTGCGCCGCATAAANGGGGCCCTTGCGGATTGCCGACCGGCTCCCAGGCGACTTGCCGAAGGCATCGTTCACCGGTCGGCTTCGGNGATCGTGAAACTATTCAACANCGACCCGAGGAGCAGCCATCCTACGGGTTAGGCCAGTCGATCGATATGCCATGCCGATTGGCGTCCAGCCACATGACGATATCGGCTCGTTCCGGCATTTCGGCCAATATATGACGTGTCAGACGCTCGTAATGGCTGATGAACCGGCTGATATCCGCTGTGGTCATGATAGCGTCGCCTGGCGCGCC
>JGI24739J22299_10000942_pt1 | contig 10841 bp, 7 predicted proteins | sample KBSCornC5_FD_22299 | JGI IMG/M metagenome (IMG submission 22299)
ATCCCTGAACAGGCCTTCCGGGGCGCCCGTGGCCCAGGCCCAGTCGGTCGCTATGCCGTGGACCCAGCGTGCCGAGATGAATGCGGAGTTGAGATGGGTGAGGATGAAGACGGCGAGATAGGCGCCGGACCCTACCTGGATCAGCTTCGCCGCATCCAGCGGACGCGCGCTCCATTGCCATGCGAGCCGGAAGCCGCTGATGACCTGGAATAGCAGGAGGGCGACAAGGGCGGGCTCGACAAGGCGCGAGCGGTACACGACACGCCCGATCGCCATCACCCGCGCGTGCACCTGGGGTCCGAACAGACCGGTCAGATGATTGGTCAGGTGGAAAGCGACGAACATCAGAAGGAGCACGGCGGAAATACCGTGCGCCACACGCAAGCGACCCGTCATGGCCCCCGACGGCTGCGATCCCGTGCCGGAGTTCGCGGCTGTGGCAGCGGCACCGAGCGCCAGCCAGAGGATGGTCCAGGTCCACACATCGCTGATCGGAGAGTGGAGCAAACTCGAAACTACGCCGATCAGCACGAACAGGGGCGGTGCCGCCAGGGCGAGGAAAGCGATGCGCCGCACGGTCGGCAGCGCTTCCCCCGCTCGCCCCGCGCAATAGCCCGCGAGGAGCAGGCACGAGACGGGCAGAGCGAAGGCGAGGATCAGCCAGCCTGCCGGCGCGAGACCGTGCGCCTGCGCGACGATCGCGTCGTGGAACAGGCGCAACGTCCACGGATAAGCGAGCGCGGTGGCGACCGGGACCCATGTCAGCAGGCGCTTTGAAACCTTGCCTTCGCTATGCATGGCGTCAGGCCACGGAGCGGCGGGCGGCGGGATCCGCCAGGTCGCGCGTCCGCGCATTGTCGACCGCCCAGGCGCCGGGGCCAGCCGCCGCGAGATACAGGAAGATGAAGCAGTATAGGATGGCGGCGGCGCCCATGTTGGCGACCGGCCAGAACCCTGCGGGCACGTGGAAGCCCCAATATGCGACCGCCATCATTCCGGACAGGAGGAAGGCGGTCGGGCGCGTGAAAAGCCCGAGGATGAGCAGGATGCCGCCGACGAATTCGAGGACGCCGGCCGCGAACAGCCAGGGCGNCATCTGGGGCGGCGGCGCGGGCATGGGCAGCTTCGGCCAGGCGAACAAGTGGAATATGCCTGCCTCGAGGAAGAGGAGGGCGGTCACGATCCGAAGGAGCGCCAGAAGCTGTGTCGAAGATGCCGCAAGAGATTTCATGTCACTTGTCCTCCTTCATTCGCAATGCGCGTCCATCGCGCGATCGCGGCGTGGCCAGACGGCCGCACTCGACGCAGGCTCCACCGGGATGCGATGGGCAGCCCGCACATAGGATCAGCCGTTGATATATTACGGCAGATCGTATATTACGGTGTACCGTAGCATTTCGAGGAAGCCATGTCAAAACAGAGCCAAGCAGCAGCAAAGTCGGAACCGGTTCCGGCCGAATTGGCGGCGGCGCTGAACGCGCACAGCGAGGCGGTGGTGCTGTTCCATGCCGCGGTCGCGCAGAGCATGGGGCTCGACCCGACCGCCTATAAGACGCTCTTCGTCCTGAGCCGCATGGGCCCGTTGAGCGCGGGTGAGATTGCGAAGGAGACGGGCCTGGCGACGGCNTCCGTGACCGACCTGATCGATCGNCTNGTTGCGAANNNNTATGTCAGCAGNGGNCCTCATCCNACCGACAGGCGGCGGATTGTGGTGGCGCTGAATGAGGAGTCGGTCACGGGTGCGCGCAGCGGTTTCGGCCGGCCGAACCCTTCGTTGGCGGCTTTATGCGCGCGTTACGATGCGGAGCAGCTGGAGCTCATCACGGACTTTCTGGCGCGAAATGCCAAAAGGCTGAGGGATGATCTGGCGGCGAGCGCCAGCGGCTGATTGCTATAGTGCTCCCGAGTTCCAGGAAAACGGCAGCTTCGCGCCCTAAAGCGGTCGTTCGCGGCGGCACCTGCTGATCCCAAAAGCCGCCGTGCGTGGGGCGCGCGCAGCACCCGTAACCGGTTGGCAAGCAGGCGCTTAGTCGCTGAGGCTTTCAAAATGGCCCAGCGCCCACGCCCATCAGACTCGACTAAAGTTTCTCCGGAGACGTCCGGGTCGCCCTTGCGCGCCGCCCACGGCCGGGGCTTAGGCAACGAGCTCCGGGGTCCTCAAGGCGCTCAACGCCTGCGGGAACCTGCGCGAGAGGAGGGCTTCGATCCCGCCATCCAGCTCGATCGTCCAGTCGCCAGATCCCGCCGCGGTCATGCCGCGCACCCGCAGCGGGTTGACCAGCCATGAACGATGGGTGCGCAGGAAGCCGTGCGGCTTCAGCTGCTCCTCGACGCTGGCGAGCGTTGCGCGCATAAGTGGCTTTCTGCCGTCGGCGAGGTGGAACTCCACATAGTTCCCGGCGGATCGGGTGACCACGATGTCGGTCACTCGTGTCCGGATGAGCCGGCTACCTCCGTCGCAGATGTCAAGGACCGGCTCGAACCGTTTGGCCTTGGCTGCGTCGGCCCGCTTCCACATCTGGGCGAACTGACCTGCGGCCCATGCGAGCGCGAGCACGAAGACGTAGCCCCTAAGGTCCTTTGGGTACTCGTAGGCGAGATCGAGCGTGCCGGTATATTGGCCGCCAAACGTCAGAAAGACCAGCTTTCTGAGGGCCCAGAAGCCCCCGACGTGCACGAGGCAGTACACCCCGGTTGCCGGCGTGTGCACCGCAAGGAACCGCAGCCAGCCGCGAAGGTCCCGACCGGGCGGCGCGAGCTCCGGCATCCACGCGACGAATGGTACTAGCGCGATGGCGACGACCGCGCTCGAGTACTCCAGGACATAGGGCGCGATCGGGTCGAAATGGACGCGCGCGCGGGTGAGTTCGGTAGTCTGCGAGATCGCGTTGATCGTGGTGTTGATCAGGAAGAAGACGGACAGCGCACACCACAACATGACGAACACGTGGCGCCGCCGCCCGCCGATCGTACCGAATTCTGCGCCGTTCGTCACAACCGACCTCCCCCTGTCCCAGCCCCGTCGCCGGTCGTCACCCGACGCTTGGCGCTTCCATCAGCGTCGCCGTAGGCAGCCGTTCTATCTGATCGGCGGAGAGTCGCAATGAACCGCAGGACGCTTCTGAAGGGCACCGCCGCCCTTCCGCTGATGGGGCTCGCAGCCTCAATGCCCGTGCTCGCGGCGGCTGACCGGTCGTTCCGCCGCGTGCGTCCGGGTGATCCCGACTGGCCCTCAGACGCCCAGTGGGAGGCACTAAACCGCGACGTCGGCGGTGTCCTTGAAAAGCCCGTCTCGCCTTACGGCGCGTGCGGCGTCGCGGGCGGTGAGAAGGATTGCGACGGGCACATTCCCGAACTCACCAATCCCTTCTGGCTCGGTGACCAAGCCGGCGCGACGCAGGCGTACGGATGGCTCGACGCGTGGACGACCGCGCCCAGCGTCTGGGCCATACGCGCGCGGAACGCGTCAGACGTCGCCGCCGCGGTCAACTTCGCCCGCGAACACCACTTGCGTCTGGTCGTCAAAGGTGGTGGCCACAGTTACCAGGGGACCTCCTGTGCGCCGGACTCGCTGCTCGTCTGGACCCGCGCGATGAACCAGGTCGAGCTCCACGACGCCTTCGTCCCCAATGGCTGCGAGGGAAAAATGGACCCGCAACCCGCGGTCTCGATCGGCGCTGGAGCGGTCTGGATTGATGCTTACTACGCAGTGACCATCAAGGCCGGCAAATACGTCCAAGGCGGCGGCTGCACGACCGTGGGTGTCGCCGGCCACATCCAGTCAGGCGGCTACGGCTCGTTTTCGAAGGCATATGGCTCAGCCGCCGGCAATCTGCTCGAGGCCGAGATCGTCACGGCCGACGGCAAAATCCGGGTAGTCAATGCCTGCACCGACCTCGACCTCTATTGGGCGATTANGGGCGGCGGCGGTGGTTCCTGGGGGGTCATCACCCGCATCACTGTGAAGATGCACGAGGCGCCGACCTCGTTTGGNTATTGCGTGGGCCGCATCCGAGCAAAATCGGATGAATCATACCGGCGCCTGCTAAGGGCGTTCGTCGACCTCTACGCCGAGCGTCTCTTCAACGCCCATTGGGGCGAGCATGTCGTGATCGGGCCCGATAACGGCCTTACTCTTGAGATCGCCATGCAGGGTCTCACCGCGGCCGAGGCCACCGCAGTCTGGAAGCCCTTCCTCGACTGGGTCAAGGTCAACGCGAGCGACTTCGACGTCATTGACGATCCGGAGATCGTCTCACGCGATTTCCGCACGCTCTGGGACCCGGAATTCTGGAAGACGGGCACGTCGATGATGTTCGACCCGCGGCCCGGCGCGCCGGGCCACCATGCCTGGGAGCGCGGCGACGGCGACCAATCATCCATGATGATTCACGGATACGAGTCGGTCTGGCTTCCGGCCTCGCTGCTGCGGCCCCGGGAACGGCCGCGCCTGATCGATGCGCTCTTCAACGCGAGCCGCCACTTCGGAGTCGCCCTGCACTTCAACAAAGGGCTCGCCGGCGGAACGCCCGAGCGCATCGCCGACGCGCGCAACACGGCGACCAACCCCGAGGCGCTGACCGCCTTTGCGCTCGCCATCACGGGCATTGGCAGCTCGCCGCCGCTGCCCGGTCTGCCGAAAAAGACGTTCGACATGGCCGAGGCCGAACGCCACGCCCGCGCCATCGACGCGGCCAACTATGAACTCCTTAAGGTCGCGCCTCAGGCCGGCTCCTACGTCTCGGAGAGCAACTACTTCAACAAAAACTGGGGCCACGCATTCTGGGGCTCGAACTACGCGCGCTTAAAGGCGGTGAAGCACAAATACGACCCTGAAGGTCTCTTCTTCGTCCACCACGGCGTCGGGTCGGACCAGTGGTCGGCGGACGGGTTCGAGCGGTTGGCCTAGCTCGAGAGCGGACCCAAAAGCAGACGCACGGAATCTCGGCATGAGCCGGCCCGAGGCATTCCCAAGTTCCAGCAGTGGCGTGGCCCATATTGCGTTTTGGCACGCCAAGTGCGCCACTGCTTTATCGCCGGCCGAACTATGCACGTTATAATTCCCGCGGACGAGGATCGCCGGTCCACGTGGTGGACCATGATGCGAGCCGGGAGTCCGGGATCTCGGCGGGAAGCGAGTACACTTAGCCGGCGAGCCGCTGGCTGGACGATCGATCGTGCGGCGGCGTAACAGGATCTTTAAATCGAAAAGACGGCGCGCCCCTGCGGGCGAAACCGACGCGGGGATGCAAGCAATGGCGACAGCGTACCGATTGGCATTCTTGCTGGCTGCGGCTTCGGCCGCTTCCTTGTCGACGCGGGCGGAAGCCGCCAAAACGACATCCCCCGTGCGCGCGGCACCCCAGCGCCCGGCCGGACCATGCGATATCTACAATGCGGGGGGCACGCCCTGCGTGACGGCGCACAGCACGATCCGCGCCCTGTCCTCGACCTATAATGGTCCCCTCTATCAGATAAGGCGTCTCTCCGACGACCAGCTGCTCGACATAGGGATCGTCACGCCACGATCCGCGCCTGTCGTCGAGGTCGGGGGCTATGCTGACGGCGCGGCCCAGGATCGTTTCTGCGCGGGTACGCTCTGCGTCATCACGATCATCTATGATCAGTCGGGTTGGGGTAACCACCTGTTTCAGGCGCCGCCCGGCCCCCTGTATCCCGGGCCGGCCAAGGGCGCATTCGACGCATCGCCGATTGCCGACATGGCGCCGATCAGCATCGCCGGGGGGCACAAGGCCTACGGTGTCTTCATCATGCCGGGCATGGGCTTTCGTAACAACAATGCGCGCGACCTGCCGATCAACGACGAGGCCGCCGGCATCCATGTCGTCGTCGATGGCAAGCATTACAGCAACGGCTGCTGCTTCAATTACGGGAACGCCTCCACCAACGGTCTGGCGGTCGGCACCGGCACGATGGAGAGCGTTTATTTCGGGACGTCCAGCGGGTGGGGGCGCGGTGCCGGCACTGGGCCCTGGATCATGTCCGACATGGAGGCGGGCCTGTTCTCCGGCTACAAAGCCGGGCTCAACGAAAACGACCCCACTATAAATTGGCGCTTCGTCACGGGCGTGTTCGGCGGCGGCGGACGCAATTTCTGGAGTTTGCGCGGGGGGGATGCCCAGCACGGGCCGCTGCAAACCTTCTATGCGGGCGAACGCCCCGGCTCGCGGGAGAACAACGCCTATTTCCCCATGCACAAGAAAGGCGCCATCCAGCTTGGCAACGGCGGCGACAATGGCAATGGATCCGCCGGCACCTTCTACGAAGGGGTGATGACGCGGGGGCAGCCGAGCGAGGCGGTTACCGACGCGGTCCAGGCGAACATTGTCTCGGCAGGATATGACGCCCCGCTGCTTGGCCAGTCGCGATTGATCAGCTTCCAGCCTGGCAGCAGCGCGGACTGGACCGTCACCTTCACCAACGCGACCGGCGCGCCAGCCGACGNCCTCGCGCTTACGGCNAAGATCCCGGNCGGCTGGACACTGGCCGCCAAGACGCCCTNCCGTTTCGCTCGCATCGCCCCCGGCGCGAGGGTNAGCACCACGTTCCGGCTCACCGCGCCCGCAGGCCGCGCCAGCGCCGGTTTCGCTACCGCTGCGGCGAACTGGCATCACGGCGCGGGTGCGCGCAGCGACACGATCGCGCAGCGCGTCCGCAGCGCCCCGCTGGTCAAGATCAACGAAGTGCGGTTTGCGACCGGCGGCAATGCGACCGATCAGTTCATCGAGTTGTTCAACGCCGCGCCCGGCCCCATCGACCTGTCGGGCTGGACGATAGCAAACACCAAGACCTTCTTCGCGCCGGTGCCGCTGATCGGCTTTCCAAAGGGCACAAGCATCGCGGGGAAGAGTCATTTGCTGCTCGGCCTGGCGACGTCGGGGCTTGTCGCCCCTTCAGCGGCGGGTGCGAGCGCGGTCAACCTGCGCAGCGTGACGGGTCTGGCGGCGGGGCAGCGGATCGACCTCGACGGCGAGAGCCGAATGATCACTCAGGTCGGCACCGCCGCTACCGCCCCCACCACGATCTTCATCCCCGTGTCGACGGGCCCGTGGCTGACGGTTCCGGCCGGGTCGACCAGCCTGCCAGTAGCGAATGCGCAAGGCTTCGCGGTCGGCCAAAAGATGGGCATCGATGCCGGCGGGCATCACGAAATCGTCACCGTCACGGCGGTGGCCAAGGCGGCCACCCAGACGACGCTCGTCACCGCGGTGGTCGCGGGGGCGAAGACGATAAGGATCGCGAATGGATCGAACCTGTCCGTTGGCGACCGGCTGACGGTCGGCACCGGCCAGCACCTGGATCGGGTCGTGGTCGCCGCGGTCGCGTCTGCGGGCCAGGATGGCGCTGACGTCACGTTGACCGCGCCACTCAGCTTCGATCAGATGGCCGGCGTCGATGTGGCGGGGCCAGGAACAGGAATCCGCTTCGCCCCGGCCACGCGTTTCGCGCATCGCAGCGGGGACGCGGTGCAGGCGCTCGGCTCGGGCATCTCACTCGATAGCCCGCTCGCGCGCGGTCATGCGCTCGGCACTCCGCTGGTGGCGCCGCATGTCACCGTTGCCGGTTATCAGGGCCCGGCGCCGCGGCTCTGGTTTGGGGCCGAGCTTTCGATCCGCGGCGGCTCGATCGCCTTGATGGATGCGAGCGGGAAGGTCGTGGCCGACGCGATCGTCTACGGCTCGCAGCAGAGCAATTCGAGCGCGAGCGGCGCGATCACCACGCCTGAGATCGCCACATTGGAAGGCGTGCAGGAACAGGGCGGCTGCATTGCGGTGATCCCGGGGGCCGGCTCCGGCCCCAGCGCCGCCGCCACCGCGCTGGCGGCCTCCGCGCCCGGCGCGCCCAACCGCAGCATCGGCCGATTCCCCGACGGTGCGGACACGGACAGTCTGTGCGAGGATTTCCATGTCCAACCCGCAACGGTGGTGCCCCAGGGTGCGAGTGCCGGCGCCAGCACTGTCAGGGTAGCCAGCGTGGCCGATTTCGTTCCCGGCCAGAAGATCATGATCGGCGCAGGCGCGGAGGCCGAAACCGCGACCGTGACCAGCGTCGGCACGTCTGGGGCGACGACCGTGCGCGTCGGCACCGAACAAGGCGGCACCGAAATCCAGATCGCGAGCCCCGCCGGATTCAAGCAGGGCCAGGCCATCGCGATCGGAGAGGGCGTGAATGTGGAGAATGCGGTGATCAGCGCAGTTCAGGGTGGGCGCCAGGGCGCTCGCATCATCGTATCCTCGCCGCTTGGCCGCGCGCACGCCGCCGGAACGCAGGTCGCGGGCAGCGGCATCACGCTGACCGCAGCTTTGGCCAGAGCCCATCCGGAGGGCAGTCCGGTGATCGCCGAAGTTCCAACCCCCGGCGGGCGGAACGTCTATTCGCTGCCGCCCCCGGGGCGATAGAATAGCCGCCGTCGAGCCCGCGAACCCGGGATGGAACGCGCATCTGAAGATTGGGGCAGCGCCGCTCTCCGCGAGCAATGGAAACTGCTATCGGGCTGTAGCGAGGTAAANACGGTCGACTTCGGCGCAGTTCATGTCACTTGTGCCGAAGAGAGCCAGCGGCTGCCGCGTCTAAAATCGGACTAACCTGGGTTAGCCCGAAGCGTTGGCCGGCAACTATCGGCCGCAATCGCTGTTCTAGGTCTGCCGTTACGGCGCGAACCCGGAGAAAGATCATGGCCGACCAACCCGATGCGATTGCTCTGCTCAAGGCCGACCACCGCAAGGTTGAGGAGCTGTTCGAGAAGTTCGAGTCCGTCACGCGCGACGGCAGCAAGGAGCGGATCGCCAAGCAAATCTGCATGGAGCTGATCATCCATTCGAAGATCGAGGAAGAGATTTTCTACCCGGCCTGCAAAGGCGCGGTCGAGGAGGATCTGATCGACGAGGCCTATGTCGAACATGACGGCGCGAAAGTGCTGATCGCCGAGATCGAGGCGGGCGGACCCGACGAACATTATTACGACGCCAAGGTGAAGGTGCTGTCCGAGCAGATCGAACATCACGTCAAGGAAGAGGAAAAGCGGGTCGAAGGCATTTTCGCCCAAGCGCGCGCCGCCGGCCTGGACATGGATGAACTCGGCCGCCAGCTTGCGGCGCGCAAGGCGGAGCTGATCGCCGATTACAAGGCGAGCGGTCTGCCCGTGCCCGAGACATCGACCTTCGAATCCACCACGCTGGGTTGAGGCGTTTTTGCGCTGGGCATCGCCTGATTGTGAAAGGCTATGTCCAGCAGGGCCACTTATCCCACCGAGAAGCAGCGGATTGTGGTGCCATTGAACGAGGTATCGATCACGGGCGCGCCGTGGCTTCGGCAAGAACGCTGTAGGTGCCACAGCGCGACACTTTTTGCATGCTATCCATGTGGAATTTTCCTGTCATCAATTCTTATTGTGTTTCAACCACGAGTCCCTGGCGAGCGTGCTCAAGGAATATTTTCGCTGAACTGGGGGTTTCCGTATCCAGCGATACCGCCCCATGGCGGATAGGGGCAGTGGAATTTTCGGGTAAAGCTTCGCCGTAGACGATCATCAATTCAGTTCGATGATCGGTTGACGGCAGATGAAACATTCGAACCATAACGGTCTTGTGCGCCAACACGAGGCGTTGCTTCTCAAGCAGGTGTTCCATGGCCTGACCGTCTGATCCCTGGTCTTCCCTGAGTAGGGAGCTTAGATCAGATAAGGTCTTCACGTCATAAGCGAACTGGAGATTGCCCACTTGCGTTGTTCGCATTGTGGCGTAGTCGTAAGAGAGATCGTTGGTAGGCAGAAAATGCTCAAACTGTACCAAATAGAACTGACGGACTATATTGTCGCTGTCGGCACGAACAAATATATACTGTTCTGCTTCGGAATTCCCATGAATATTAACCCGTTGAGCGCCGATAAATCGCATCTCTCTCCGGATCGTTAACTTTGCCCTGGGGAACTCATCCGAAAATATAGTTCTGCCTTTTATATGGCGCGCCGCACCTGTGTCCGTTCCGTCAGCGCCGTAAGCAAGCGTCGCAGCCCCGAGCACCAAACATGTTGCCGTGAGAACCATCATGTTACGGCGGGACGGTACTGGTCGTTTGATTGGGCGCATTTCATCCCAACCCTCAATTAACCGACAGCTACCATGTGGTCACGCGGTGTTTGGACACCTGTAAGAGCGTGATCCCCACTAAGCGTTCGATGACCGATCATCGGCCTAGTCGTACGTTAATGATGGAGAAGCATGTCGGCTACACAACTCGTATCGCGTATGCCGTTCCACTGTCGGCCAAAAGCAACCCCGCTTCCGCCCTCGCGTCCCACGAACCTAACCCAGCGTCAGCACCACCTTGCCGACATGCTCACCCGCATCCATCCGCCGATGCGCATCGGCGGCGCGAGCGAGGGGGAAGGTGGAGTCGATCTCGGGCTTAAGTCGACCCTGGGCGAGTAGGGGCCACACCACGCGCACGAGCGTGTCGCGTAGGTTGGTCTTGAAGGGGAGGTCGCGGGCGCGGAGCGTCGAACCGGTGAGGGTCAGACGGTTTCGCATTATCTTCCAGATCGGGATTTCCGCGCTCGCGCCGCGCTGGACCGCGATCGAGACGTGGCGGCCTTCCTCGGCCAGGCAATCGAGATTGCGCGGCACATAATCGCCGCCGACCATGTCGAGCACGATGTTCACGCCGTCGGGCGCGATCCGCTTCACCTCGGCGACGAAATCCTGCGTCTTGTAATCGATCGCGTGGTCCGCGCCGATCTCCAAAGCTCGGGCGCATTTGTTGGGCGAGCCCGCGGTCACGATCATGGTCAGGCCGAATGCCTTGCCGAGCTTGATCGCCAT
>JGI24739J22299_10000949_pt1 | contig 10790 bp, 6 predicted proteins | sample KBSCornC5_FD_22299 | JGI IMG/M metagenome (IMG submission 22299)
GGTCGTTGGATGCCACATGATTCCCCGCGCACGCCCGCACGCGGCTGCGCCGCGTTGGGAGCCCGGATCGTGCACAAGGCGCCTCCAGAACGGTTGCGATCCGCCCGATCAGGGCCTCGGGTGATGGCGTCTGGCGCAGGCCCGTCTTGTCCCCGCAACGGCTTCGCCGACTTTCTTCCCCGGCCGCTGCGCAGCCTCCTCGCGCAGCAAGAAAGCCGGCTTCGGGCCGTCCTTCGCTGGCGCTGCGGCCTGCGGTGCGGGGCGGCGGGCCTTCGCCCATCGACTGCCATCGAGGCCGCACTCGGGCGGCGTTCGATCCGACAGGAGACTTATCATGGCACAGATTGGCGCATTCACCCGCGACGAGACCGGCGTCTTCAACGGCGCGATCCGGACCCTCACGCTCAACGTCAAGGCAACCGTCCGGCCCTGCGACAAGCCGACCGACAACGCGCCCGACCATCGTGTCTATGCCGGCGCGGTCGAAATCGGTGCGGGCTGGAGCAAGGAAGCGCGCGAGAATGGCAGCGATTATCTCTCGCTCAAGCTCGACGATCCGTCGCTGCCGGCGCCGATCTTCGCCAATCTCGTCCAGGGCGAGAAAGCTGGCGAGCACCGGCTGATCTGGTCGCGCTGACCCGGACATGCCCCGCGCGTGACGGCGCGCGGGGCCAAGCGGCGCGCCGGATTTGCCATAGCTCGCGAGGGACCTTGCAGGCGGGGGCGTCTGCCTGTGTCCGCTTTCCGTCGCACGGGGCTTGCCCGGTGCGTCCCGGCCTCACCCACGCCGCTTTCCCCGCCCGTGTCGTGGTCGGGCATGCTGGGTTTTCGACGCTCCGGGGCACCCACCGGCCCGGGCGACCCGCTGCGGATCGGCACCCCGCCGGAGAGCGTCCGATGGACAGTGGCGATGTGATCGGCCGCGCCAACCGCGCCAAGCGCGGTCCGCTTTTCCGCAATACCGACCTGGCCGCGGCCTATCGCAAGAGGTCGGGGCGCGCGCTCCAGCGGCGGCGCGTGCGCGGCGACGGGCCAATTCCGGCGCCAATCGATCCCGGTCGCGGGTCTCGCTTAGGGGACTCTCGCATGACCGCGAGGGTGGGAGGCTCGTCTCGAATGACCCAGCATGACGGGGGGCGGAGCGGCTCGCAAGGCCCGGGGTGCGCCTAGTCACTGCCTCGCAGATCGACTCGGCATCGGCAGCGTCTTTTTTCCGTGCTTGACGTAGGGCTTCATGTACTGCGCCGGAATCAGCCTTACGTCGTGGCCGAGCGCAATTAACTCGCACGCCCAATAATGCGAGTTGTTGCAGGCCTCGATGCCGACGAGGCACGGTGGCAGCTTCGAAGAACGGCAACATCCTCGCGCGTGTCAGCCGGCGGCGGATCAGAACCTCGCCATCTGCTGCAACTCCATGCACCTGGAACACCAACTTCGCGATATCCAGGCCGATCGTCGCAACCTTATCCATCGGGACTCTCTTTTCCAGATCAACCCCGAGGTACTATCGCGGGAGGGGTGGAGAGCCGTCCACAGCATCAAGAGCAGACTGACAGTCCGCAGTTGTCGTGGACGGCTCTCCAACCTCCCGTACTAACGTGCGGAGCTGGGAGGAGAGCAATGATGGAAGATGTCACGATGGCCGACATCGCGAAAGATTCCGGGCGTCGGCCCTCTGGTCGCCGGAGCGTGCGTAGCCACGGTAACGGACCCGACGGTATTCAAGAGCGGGCGTGGCCTCGCTCTTGGATCGGGTCGGTGCCAGGCAAGACTCCAGCGGCAGCAAAGAACGCTTGAACGTCCGCTAGGGTGCTATCGCTTCCCTAAAGCGGCGGCTTTGGAGCCCGAGCGGGCGCGAGAGCGTGGTAAGACATGGGGAAATTTTATCAATCCCCATCGATCGAACCTGCCCAATGCAACGCTCCGGCTTCCGCTAGCGCTAGAACGCCAATCGCAGGCCCGCACGAGCGCTCGCGCGTCGATCGGCGTTGCCAATCGCGCCGCTGACTCCACCGAACAGCACGAGCCGCTTCGACAGCACAAAATCGGAACCAAGCGCGCCCGTGGCGAGCGCCGGCGTATGCGGCGCGCCCGCGGCGAGCAGCCCATAGCCGCCGCCGTCCAGCGCCGCGAGCGCATAGGGCGTCCGCCCGTCCGCCTGGTAGCGGACGCCGACCGACAGATAGGGCCGGATGGTCGCTCCGTCGCGCATGCCGCCGCGGAAGGTCACCGTACCGTCCAAGAACAGCGCGTCGTCGCGCCGACGCGACACGTCGAGCGCGAACGCGCTGCCGCCGGTCTCGACGACGCCATCGCGCGAGACCCGGATTGCGGTCGCGCCAAGGCTCGGCAGCACGACCCAGTTGCTGCCCACCCGCATCGCATAGTCGATTCTGGCATCGGCGGTCCAACCGTGGAGGTCATAGTCGCCCACGGCCGACCCGCCGGGGAGGGCGCGCCGCGTCTTGGCGTTGCTGCCGTCATAGGCAATCGTTGCCTTGAGCCCGAGATTCCCGCTGTTCCAGCGGCCATGAATGCCGATGATCACGCCGTCGGCATCGGTCCGCGCGCCAAGCGATCCCAGCGTCTGGTGGCTGTCGAGATAGCCGACGAAGCCACCGATCGAGCCGTTGCTGCTGCCCCAGCCGATCCCGCCCAGGAAGCCGTAGCTGTTGACCCGGGTGCGCGCCGCACCCTCAGCGCTGCCGTCGAGCGTGCTGGTGCTGGCGAGCGCGCTCGCGAAAGTGAATGCTCCCGCGCTCTCGCGATGCGCCGCAAAATCATCGCCGCGCCCGGCATCCGCCAGCGCGAGCCCGCGCTCGACGGTGATCTGGCCCGCCGAGGCATAGGCTTCCGGCGTCAGCTGCGCAAAGGCCGTCTCGCTCGACGCGCGTGGCGTTGTCGCGAGCAGGGAGGCACCGGCGAGCAGGCCCGAAGAGGCCTGGCCGCCCATCAGCAACCCGTTCACATAGGCAATCGAGCGCTGGACCTGCGGCGCCAGGGCGGGATCGTTGCGGAATTCGCCGAGCAGCGAGATCGACGTCCCTTCTTGGATCACCACGCCGAACAGCGACTCCGAACGCAAGATATTGGTGAAGCTGCCCGTGATGCCGCCGGTGGCCGAGATCAGGTCGAGCGTCTGGCCGGGCTTCACCGTCGGGGTGCCGGCGAGCTGCAATGTGGCGCCCTGCGCGATGGAAAGGCTGCCATTGATCAGCAGCTTGTCGGAGACGGTCGGCGTGATCTCGAATAGCGACACCGAGGAGCTTGCTAGCGTGACGTTGCCATTCACCGTCATCGTACCCGGCGACGCGCCGGGGCTCAGCGTCCCGTTCACCACGATATTGCCGTTGACCGTGCCCGCCGATCCGAAAATCGCGCCCGAGCCGACGGTGATCGTGGGAGCCGCGATGGTCGAGCCGGCCAGCCCGATCAAGCGGCCGCCGCTCAGGCTGATCGCGCCGAGCCTGGCCGAGCCCGTGATAGTGGCGAGTCCGGCGCTCATGCGGAGCGCATCGACGTCGGAGATCGCGGTGAACGCGACAGGCGCGTCGACGCTGCCGCCCGAAATGTCGATGCTGTCGACACCGGCACCGCCCGTCACCGAGCCGGCAAATCCGCCCGCGATCGTGAGATTGCCGCCTGCCGCGCCGAAGGAGAGCATCGGCGTGGCGAGCGAAGCATTGGCTGCGATCGTGAAGTTGCTCGCCACGGTCACTCGGTCGAACGCGAACGCGCCGTCGGTCAGGGTGAACTTGCCGCTGCCCTGGCTCGCCAGCTGCTCGAAGCCGCTGATCCGGTCCGCCGCAAGCGACCCGCTGCCGGCGCTGTCGAACAGATAGACATCGCTTCCTTCGCCACCGTCGATGGTGCCGCCGAGCGTCGAGCCTGCATGTTGGACGAATACATCGTTGCCACCGCCCAGCAGGACAGGCCCGGTGATCGTGCCGCTATTCTCCAGCCGATCGTCGCCGTCGCCGAGCACCACCGCGCCGGCCAGTGTGCCGCTGTTGCGGATCGTGTTGGCGAGGCCGACATTCGCGAGGATCGCCGCGCCCTCCAACGTCCCTTCGGCGTTGACCGTGCCGCCGTTGATCACGCCGCTATTGTCGAGCGTGAGCGCGAAATTGCCGGCGTACATGCCGATGCCATTACGCTGGACCGCTCCGATTGTGCCGCTGTTGGCGACAGTGGCGGAGGCCCCGCCCGCGCCATGAGAGTCGAGCAGCAGCGCCGGCAGGACATCAGAGGAATCGGTGGCGGCGGCGATCGTTCCGCTGTTGGTGAGCGACAGCGCACCGCCCCCGAACAGCATGACGCTGTCGTCGACCTGGCCGCTATTGGCGAAGCTGGCCACCGAGCCCGAAACGCCGCCTTCGATCGTGCCCCGGTTCTCGAATGCGGCGATCGACGCAGGGGAATTGGGCAGCGCCGAGCCAGCGAAGGACGGAATGTCGGTGGTCACTCCACCCGCGATCACGGCCGTGTTGATCACGGCCCCGTCACCGCCGACATGAAGCGAGCCCGCTAAGGGTGCGGCCGCGGTCAGGGTCGCGATGCCGCCCGCATTCGCGAGGATCAGCGCGTCTTCGAATTTGACGACGTGCGGATCATCCAATGCGATGTTCGCGCTGGTGCTCACCACATGGCCGAATACGTCCCGTCCGTCGCCGCCGTCGATCGTCCCCGAGACGCCGTTGCCCGCGCCAGTCTCGATGAACAGGTCGCCCGCCGCGCCGAAGGTGACATTGCCGGCGAGCGTGCCGCCATCGGCGACATAGACCGAACGACCATAAGAATAGGGATAGGACGCGACATCGCCGATGATCGTGCCGCGGTTGATCACTGTGCCCCCGCCCGTGATGTCCACCGCCGTGACACCCGTGATCGTGCCCCCAGCGGCATTGACCAGCGACGAATTGCTGCCGAGCGTCACCGCGGCGGCGGTGCGGCTCTGGATCACGCCGCTGTTGAGGATGCTCGACCCACCGTAGCCGACCTGGACGGCGTTGCCGTCGACGCGGATCGTTCCGCTATTGTCCAGGCTGGTGAAGAACGAGACGCCCGTCGCGCTTGTGCCGGCATTTCCGAGGATCGTGCCGGAATTGACGACATGCTGCGCGTTGGCGATCGCCGTGCCGCCGGCCGTGAGCGTGATCGTTCCGGCGTTGGTAACGGTGTCGCCGTTGAAGATCGCGATCCCAGGGAAATAGCTTCCCGGCGCGCTATCTACCGTGATCGCGCCGTTGTTGGTGACGTCGGCGGTCCCGGCGTTGATCGCATAGAGGGTGGTGTAGCCGTAGGGCTGGGTGGTCGTTAGCGTGAGCGTACCGTCGTTGACGATCGACAGCGCCTGCGCCGGCCCCGCGGTGCCGACGGTCAGCTGGTCCGCCGTGCGGATCGTCGCGTCGATCAGGGTGCGATCGCTGGTTGAGAGGGTGCCGTTCAGCGTCACCGTGCCGTTGCCGGTCAGCCCGACGGTGGCCGTGAGCGGGCTCGCCACGTTCAGCGCCAGCGCGGCATTGTTGTCGAGCTCGTATGCGTATCCCTCGAACCCGTTCTGCAGCGCCAGCGTGGTGCTGGCATCGGCATTCACGCGAAAGCGCAAAGTGTCATAGCCGGCACCGGGATCGACACCGCTGGTTGCGCCGGCCAGAGGGCGCCCCGCTGTCCCGGCAAGATCGACCACCAGCTGATCGTCGCCGCCGCCGAGCAGGATCATGCCGTTCACGGTGCCGCCGGCATCCACGAAGATGTCGTTCGAGGAATCGTACCCCGTGGTACGGGCCAGAGTGACGTTTCCGTTGATCGTCCCAGCGTTGACGACGCCTACGTTCAGCCCGGCGTTGTGCACGCCATCGGTGCCGCCAGTGACCGTGCCGCCCACGGCATTCACCAGCGTTGCCGAATAGCCGAGATCCACGCCGGTGATGCCGCCGCTGATCGTGCCGTTGTTGACCAGCGTGCCGCTGTCCAGGGCGACAGCGACCGGGCCGCTGATCGTTCCGTCATTGGTGGAGATCGTATAGCTCGCCGGGCTCGAGATGGTGACGCCGGTGCCGGCGAGCGACTGGATCGTGCCGCTATTGGCGAGCGTCCCATAGACGATGTTCACTGCCGTCCCGGTGGCCGTGATAACGCCGCTGTTAGTGAGCGCGGAGCCCGCGCGGACGCCTGCCCCGCCATTGGCGGTGATCGTGCCGCTGTTGATCACATCCGTCGGCGTGTCGACGGCGGTTTGGCCGGAGCTCAGCGTCGCGGTGATGCTGCCGGCATTGGTGAAGGACAGCGGCCAACCCGTGGCGGTGGCCTTCACCGCGGGACCGCCGGTCACCAGGTTCGCCTTGTTGATCAGGCTGCCATAACCGCTCAGCGCGATGCCCGCGTCAGAGGTGAAACCGGGAGCAAGCGTAACGGTCGCGTTGTTCGAGAGATCGAGGCCGAGCAGCTCGAAATTGGTCGGCAGGGTGACGCCGCCGAGCGTGGCGTCTCCGGCCACGCCGATCGCCAGCGTGTCGGTGCCGGCGCCACCGTCGATCGTTCCCGTGACCGACGACGTTGTCCCACTCGCCATGTCGAACAGCGCGCGTACGGTATCGTCGCCCGCGCCAAGCGTCAGATTGCCGTTGATCACGCCGTTGCGGGTGTCGATCAGGCTGCTCTGCCCCGCGCCCGCGGTCGAGACGACCGATCCGTTGATCGTGCCGTCATTGGTGAGCGTGAGCGCTCCACCCGCGCTGATCGCGATGGTGCTGCCACCCAGCGTCGCGCCCGCGGCATTGGTGATGAACAGCGCGTCCGTGCCGCTGATCGTCGCGGCGGGACCGTTCGAGACAATCCGACCGGTATTGCTGATGAAGGCACCCGACACGGTGGTGGCGATGGCCGCATTGGCGCCGCCATCGATCGTGCCGGCATTGGCGACCGAGCCGATTGTTCCGGACATGCCGCCGATCCACCCGCCCGCGAGATTGCCAACGATCAGCGAGCCGGTGGTTCCTGTATTGGCTATAATTGCGGGCCCGCCGGTCCCGGTCATCGTTCCGGCATTGGTCAGCGACACGGCTTCGTATCCGTTGGTGTTGGACGGATCGCGCGAAATCAGGAGCGCTTGCGTGCCGATAACCGTGCCGCCCGCGGCGACGTTGATCGTGGCGCTCACCGATGGATAAGAGGGCATGGTGCTGCCGGGGGTGCAGAAGCCCACGCTAGCGCCGGCATAGGGATCGCACGGCACGCTCACCGGAGGCCCCGCGGTGACGGCTATGCCCGGCTTGCCCATGCCATCCACCAAGCCGTTCACGGTGATGCTGTCATAGGTCGAGGTCACGTTTATCGCCGCGACGGCGCTTCCCGGCCGAACGATGGCGTCACTCGCCACCACGACCTGCGTGTTCGACGTGTTGACCGTCAGCCCGTCGTCATCGGTTTCGTTGCAATTGGTGATGCCATTCGCGGTTGTCGGATCCGGCGCGCACTCGGCCGAGGCGGGGGCTGCGGCCGCCATCGCGACCAGGCTTGCGCCGAGCGCAAAAGACCACCGGCGCAATCGCGCCGGACGCTTGTCGTACATCGGTATCGTATCCCCCTTATCGCCCCCTTGGCGATTTGCTCACCTTGCACATCGGGAAATGGGATGTCCAGCGGGGCGCCTGACAATATTGGCACAACGCTCTGAGAAGATGACTAAAATGCATGGCTACGAACACTGCCGCGGCATCGGCGTCCGCCGGGCATTGGAGTCCGGCGGTACTTGGCGGCATCGACGACGCGGCGGCTTTCAGGGAGCTTGCGATGCCCCGTGGATCGCCGGAATGAGGGCGCATCGTCGCCCGTGGGGAACGCCCCTCCGGTGGCCTTGAGGGCCGACTTAGATCAGATTTCTGTGCGCTCTGCCAAGACTAATCGGGCATATTGCCTCCCGCTCAAATGACCGGCATGATCGACGCGGCTCGGGAAGGCGTAGTCATCTTTCGTGCCGCCGCGGCGCTCAAGCCAGCATACTAGGCGGCGTGGACAAATTCAGCCGTGTCGGATCGTCCTTTGCCCCGCTAAGCGGGCATCAGCTTCGCGCTGGCGATAGCACTCGGCACATATGATCGTGATGCCGCCAGCTACCTCCACGGTGTCTTCGATCCACTCGCCCCCGTTGCTTTGCAGGTAGGCGTCGCAAGCCTCACACCATGCATCCCTGAGATCATCGTCATCCCTCTGGCGGGAAGGAGACAAACCCGGCTGTGTCTGGCGATGTTCGACCCACGATGTGGGTGCAGACGAATGTGATGGGCTGATGCCCATGCACCTCGCAGTCACAATGATCGTCGTCCTTGTTCGCTGTCGTGGTCATATCGCAGTGGATCGTAACTGCATCTGACCGCCGCAGCCAGACGGGTTACGGTTGACGCCGAACGCAACGGTTGATTCAAGGCTGCTTTTTGGAGGCAGATTGGAGCCGGGGCGATCTGACAGAAGCAGAATGGCGCGTTCTGAAGGCCTTGCTGTCCATCGAGCCTGAAAACCGTGGTCGAGGCCGTCCGCCCCGAGCAGAACCGTTCGATCATCAACGGCATACTCTGGCGGCTCCGTTGCGGCGCTCCGTGGCGCGATGTGCCGCCTAAATATGGAAGCTGGTACACCATTTATCGTCGCTTCCGCCGATGGAGTGAGGCCGGGGTCTGGGAGACTGTCGCTGTGACGCTGGCCGAGATCATGGCGGACACGGGCCACTACAGCATCGACAGCACCACAGTCCGCGCCGACGTCTCGGCAGCGGGCGGAAAACGGGGACTCATCGACGCGATCTTGGCCGCTCGCGGGGCGGGTTCACCAGTAAGATTCACTGCCTGGCTGACACCCTCGGACGACCGATCATCTTCGTTCTGACCGGCGGTGAGGCGGCTGGCTGCAAGGCATATGATTTCCCGCCTCCGGTGCCAGCGTGACTTTTTCGTCGAACTATTCCCGAAGCGCGAGCCGGTTCGGCAATTCGGTCAACCCGTCGGAGCGGGCGATCGACCCAAGGATATGCGCTTGCCGATCTCCAACTTCGCAATGCGATGGCGCGAGACAGCGCTGTGGATGCCGCCGGCGAGCAGCGCGGCGGCGATCACTCCCATTCCGACATAGATCGCTTCATGGCGCAAATGCGAGATCGCGATGGCGGGGCCGAGTGCCAGGATCATGGCAGGGATCGCGATCTTCGGTCGGAGTCCGGCACCCACTGCAACGCCCGCGCAATAACCGACAAGCAGGCAGATCGTCAGCATATGCGCTTCCGGTTCCGGCAGTGGAAATATGTGGCTCCCGAACGTCCCAAGGGGCAGTACAAAGGCGAGGTAGGAAATCGCGTATCGTCTCTCAAGAACTCGGCACCGCGCAGCATCCAGATTTCGGTCTTGTGCCTCGCGACGGTAGCGCGGCTGGGGCGACGCCTGTCCGAACTTCGGTCGCCCGGCGGCCGCGTGCGATCGGTTGCGCGCCGATGGTATGTGGTCACGCAACTGCTCGAGGTAGTCGGACCAGAATTGCATTATGCGAACGCGCTCGGCCCAGAATTCGTCGCGCATGTGGATGCGGCGCATGCTTTTCTTCTGCTTGTGCGCAAGCTGTCGTTCGATCGCGTCGGGATTGAACAGCCCGGTCTCGTTGAGCAGGCCGTCGGCCATCGAGCGGAAGCCGTGCGCAGGCTTCTCATTGCCGGCATAGCCGATCGCGCGCAGAGCCGCGTTGATCGTGTTGTCGGACATCGGCCTCCGGGCATCCGGAAGGAGGGGAACAGATATTTGCGGCCCCCGGTGACTTGTCGCGTCCAATCTGCTTTCCCCCAGAACGAGATTTCCGGGTCGCTGCCGGTGGATGGGAATGGATGCTCTTACTCTGGGAGAAGCGGCGCCGCGGCTATGCTGCCGGGAATTCGAGGGATCTCTTGGATGCGAGTTGGGGCGGTGTTGGGTGAGCGCAGGCTCTAGGTTTGTCCGTCCACGTGCTTTTGGAGGCGCGTTTCAACATTCGTCCAGAATCTCTCAAGACGATAAAGCGCATGCTGTTTGATGCGAAACTCCTGGTCACCAGGTGCCTCGCCAGCGTTTATCGCAGGTAGATCCTCAAACTTCTCGAGAAACTCTCGCGCGGTGCGACGGCATGCGTCGACCGGATCGGGCGCCCTTGCGAGCACAATCGCGTAGAGGTTTTGCAGAATAAAATCCTGCGCCGTCAGCGCGCCTGCGACGGCGTCGGCAAATCGCTCGTCCACCCTGAATTCCTTTGCTGCTGGTCTACATAAGTGCGCGATAGCGAACCATTGGACCATCCTACTTCGTTGGCCTGCTCGCTCAAGAAGGTGGCGGGAAGAAGTCGGGTTCTGGCGGGGCGAGTGTTCCCCGAAGCCCAATGGTCGCATGAGCGCAGCGCTAACAATCGATGTGATCCACGGCGAGTTTCGTACCGTCGCGGCGAACGCGAGCAGACCAACAGGCGGCCGGTCGCGAGTTCGATTCGCTGCGAATCGGTATAGCTGCGCGCAGCGCATCGACAGCGGCACGCGCCAACCTTTTGGATAGGCCTACTTTTGCGACCAGGATGCGGTGGGCCGCTCGGGCAACGTCGGTGTTTCGATGGGACGAATGTGGGGACGGTTCGCTCGAGATTTGCGATTTCGCCCGCGTTTTCAATTGCTTAGCTGGCGCCAAGTGGCTCCCCGGGCCGGATTCGAACCAGCGACCGTCCGATTAACAGTCGGATGCTCTACCGCTGAGCTACCGGGGAACAGGCCGTTTGGGCCAATGAAGGCG
>JGI24739J22299_10000951_pt1 | contig 10786 bp, 11 predicted proteins | sample KBSCornC5_FD_22299 | JGI IMG/M metagenome (IMG submission 22299)
GGGACTGCGCGAGCGGCTGATCCCGGATTCGCGGTTCGAGGGGTCAGCCAACCTGCTGGTCATGCCCAATCTGGACGCTGCGAACATCACATTGACGGCGCTGTCGGCTTCGTCCAGTTCGCCCACGGTGGGGCCGATGCTGGTGGGGCTGAAGCAGCCTATCCATGTGTTGACCCCCGGCGTGACGGCGCGCGGCATATTGAACCTGACCGCCATCGCGGCGGCGGAGGTCGATCGGGAAGGCTGAAGCCTTAACCTTTTTCTGCCATGGCTTGCCGGCAATGGACCGGCACCGCCCCCGAGGGTGGAGCAGGTTCCCATCGATCCCTGCCGGAAACGGTCGGGGCAATGCGCCCTTCCGGGCGGAATGACGATGATCGGGTAGTGGCAGATTCATGGCGGGACAGGTTTCGACTGGAGTCAAGCTGGCGATCGGGGGCGGCGCAGCGGCGGTAATGCTGGTGCTGGGGCTTTCCCTCGGCCGTGGGCGCGACCTGCCTCCGCCCGAAACTGCAAGCGCTCCCACAAANGAGCCAAGGCCCGTCAAGGCGGCCAAGGCGGTCGAACGCACCCGTGCCCAACCCGTGACCGTCGATCCGCAGGCGCTCATGGTCAAGCGGGTGCTGGCCATAGACGGCCCCTTCCGCCACGGCGATTATGTCTGGAACGAAAACGGCGCGCCCGCGACGGGACGGATCATCATCACCGTCGANCTNAAGGCGCAGACATTGTCGGTCTTCCGCGCCGGCTATGAGATCGGATCGGCGGTCATCCTTTATGGCGCNGATGACAAGCCCAGNCCGCTGGGCGCGTTTCCTGTCATCGAAAAGGACGCCGATCATTNTTCGCGNACCTACAACAATGCGCCCATGCCCTACACGCTGCGGNTGACCAGCGACGGCGTCGCGATCCATGGCAGCGACGTTCGTTGGGGCTATGCCACCCATGGCTGCATCGGCGTACCCAAGCCCTTTGCGAAAAGGCTGTTCGGCGTGACGAAGCTGGGCGACCTGGTCGTCATCACCAATGGCAGGATGCTGGATACCAGCCATGCCAAACCCGCCGCCTGAGTTGCGCGGACCATCATTGCACCTGCAATAAAGTCATGCTCCATGCGCCTTGATTTTCGCAGATAACGTTATCATGTGCGGGCCTCATTCCCATCGCATCGCAACATGGAGCAGCCAATGGCGCAGGCCAGCCGTCCCCCTTCTTCCGGCTCCGTTCACCCCGCGCTCGTCATTCTTGCACTCTCCATGGGTGCCTTCGCCATTGGCACGACCGAATTTGCAGCGATGAGCCTGCTGCCCTTCTTTGCGAGCGATCTGCGCATCAGCGAACCGATGGCCGGTCATGCGATCAGCGCCTACGCGCTGGGCGTGGTGGTCGGCGCGCCGGTGATCGCAGTGCTGGGCGCAAGGCTGCCACGGCGAACACTGCTGATCGGGCTGATGGCGCTGTTCGCCATCGGCAATGGATTGAGCGCCCTGTCGCCTGATTATGCCACCATGCTGCTGTTCCGCTTCCTGAGCGGCCTGCCCCATGGCGCATATTTCGGCGTGGCGGCGCTGGTGGCGGCGTCGCTGGTGCCGAGCGACCGGCGTGCATTGGCGGTGGCGCGCGTGATGACCGGGCTGACCGTCGCGACCGTGATCGGCGTGCCGGTTGCGAACTGGATGGGACAGGCGCTGGGATGGCGGTGGGGTTTCGGCATCGTGGCGGCGCTGGCAATGATCACCATGTCGCTGGTCGCATTATATGCGCCGCGCGACGCGGGCGATCCGCAAGCCAGTCCGATGCGGGAGTTGGGTGCCCTCAAGAAGCCCCAGGTGCTGCTGACGCTGCTGACCGGCGCCATCGGCTTTGGCGGACTGTTCGCTGTCTATACCTATTTGGCCTCCACCATGATTTCGGTGACCCATGTGTCGGAGCGGTTCGTGCCGATCGTGCTGGCGGTCTTTGGCATCGGCATGACGATCGGCAATCTGGGGGCGGCGTGGGCAGCGGACCGGGCGCAGGGCAGAACCGGGATCATCGTGCTGCTGTGGAGTGCGGCGTCCCTTGCCCTTTTCCCGCTGATGGCTGGAAATATCTGGAGCCTGACGCTGGTGATCTTCATGATCGGCTGCGGCGGGGGATTGGGCAGCGTGCTGCAGACGCGGCTGATGGATGTCGCCGACGATGCCCAGACGCTGGCGGCGGCAGCGCATCACAGCGCCTTCAACATCGCCAANGCGCTGGGACCATGGCTGGGCGGGCTGGCGATATCGGCAGGCTATGGCCTGACCTCGACCGGGTGGATNGGNGCGGGCCTCTCCCTCGGTGGCCTNGCGATCTTCCTTCTGGCGCTGGACCTGCGCCGGAGGTCTTTGTCCTTGGTNGCCGTGGCCTGCGAGTGAGCNGAGCCGGCTCCTGCTTTTCCGGGGACGCTCTAATCAGCTTCGCATAGCTGCCCTCCACGGCTGTCACGCACNTTGAGGGCCGAGGCGGCATCGCTCGCCACGCGGGGGAAGCTGACGCCTTCCAGCGAGCCGCGTCCCTTGCAGAGTTCCGCGCATTTCATGTCGACAACGCCGGGCAATGACAGCTGATCGCCGTCATATTGGGCGACCACGATGCAATGATCGCTGCGGGAAAAGCTGAGTATCAGCTTGTCGCCTGCCCTTCGCGCCGTGCCTTCGCCCGCGCAACTCTGGTCCTCCCCGAAGGTCGCTTCCAGGCCGAAGCGATAATCGCCATTCTTTGCCGGGATTACGCAGAGCGCATCGCGTCCAGCTTCATGTTTTCGCTGGTAGAGGCCGACGGGCGGCACTTTGGCGGCGTCTGCGATTACGCCGGTTTCGATGGCGGCGCGCTCCAGGCCCGAACTGGTCTGAATTCCGGTATCCCGCGGCCCTGGCGCGGAGCCCGCCTGACGCTGGCACGCCGCGAGCAGGAGCAACAGGGCAAGACTAGTTCGGCGCATCGACAGGTGCCAGGCCTTCCGGACCGATGCGGCGGAAGAAACAGGAACGCGCGCCGGTGTGGCAGGTGGGACCGGCAGGCGCGGCCTTTACCCAGACGGCGTCCTGATCGCAATCGATGCGGAGATCGCGCACCTGGAGCATATGGCCGGACGTCTCGCCCTTTTTCCACAGCGCCTGGCGGCTGCGCGACCAGAAATGCGCGAGGCCGGTATCGCGGGTGAGTTGCAGCGCTTCGGCATTCATATGCGCGACCATCAGCAGCTCGCCACTTTCCACATCGGTCACGACGGCGGTGATCAGGCCGTCTTTGTCATATTTCGGATTGAGGGTCAGGCCCCTGTCGCGCGCTTCGTCCATGAGCGGGCTATAGAGGGCTGCAACGCCCGTGCGAAGCCCTGAATGATGGAGAGGCGGGAGAAGGAAAGCTCTTCGACCAGCCCGGCGTAAATGGGAGAAGCTGTTCCTGCCGAACAGGGTTCGGGGAGAGAAAATGGGGCGATCGACGGGATCCGAACCCGCGACCTCCGGTACCACAAACCGGCGCTCTAACCAACTGAGCTACGATCGCCACAGGGGCCGTGCCCCTTGAGAGAAGGCCACATATGCGGCCCATCCCGCGCCGTCAAGCGACCTCATGGCGAAAAATCAGCGACGCCGAAATAAAAAGAAAAAGGGGCGAAGAGCCTGACGCTCTCCACCCCTTTTCATGCCCCGGAAAATCAGCGCGCATGGGAACCATCGCCCCTGCTGCGTTCAATCCGGCAATCTCTCCAACAGAAACTTCCGCCAACCGCGATGCCGGCTTGGAATCAAAATGGGACGCCCACGAGGAAGCGCCCCTTGAACCCTTTAGTTTACCGAATCCTTCAGGCCCTTGCCGGCCTTGAACTTCGGCTGGGCCGAAGCCTTGATCGTCATCGTCTCGCCCGTGCGCGGGTTACGGCCGGTCGAGGCCTTGCGCTGAGAAACGGAGAAAGTGCCGAANCCGACNAGGCGGACTTCGTCCCCCTTCTTCAGGGCTCCGGTGATGGCGTCGAAAACGCCCTCGACAGCCTTGCTTGCGTCGCTTTTTGAAAGGCCGCTGCTTTCAGCGACTGCGCTGATAAGATCCTGCTTGTTCATGCCTTGGGAACCCCCTTCTAGCTGTTTGGATAGTTTAGGAATCGCGGCGTAGGCGGCGCAATAAGGCCCAGCTTTCGGGCCTTGTCAAAGGGAAAGCGGCGTCAGCAGCCAGTCTGGCGAGATTTTATGGTAAATCCCCGCCGATCAGCCCGCCAGGCCGCTTTCCTGATCCATATCAATGCCGAATGGAGGCTTCCCCATCCCGCCCCTGCGCAGGACTCGGCTGGGCGGCGAGATCATCCTCCTCGGTCCAGGCGATCGCCTCCGGCTTGCTCATCAGGGCGCGGGCCAGCACCTCGTCCACATGGGATACGGGGACGATCTCCAGCCCTTCCTTGATATTGGCGGGAATCTCCGCAAGATCCTTCTCGTTTTCTGCCGGGATGAGCACCGTCTTGATGCCGCCGCGCAACGCCGCCAGGAGCTTTTCCTTGAGGCCGCCAATGGGCAGTACCCGGCCGCGCAGGGTCACTTCGCCGGTCATCGCCACATCCTTGTGCACCGGAATGCCCGTCAGCGTCGACACGATGGTCGTCACCATGCCGATGCCGGCCGATGGGCCATCCTTGGGCACCGCCCCTTCGGGAAGGTGGATGTGGATGTCCTTGCGCGTGAAGATGCTGGGCTTGATCCCATAACCGGGCGAACGCGCCTTCACATAGGAGAAGGCGGCCTGAACCGACTCGTTCATGACCTCGCCCAGCTTGCCTGTGGTCTTGATCGCGCCCTTGCCCGGCACGGTCACGGCTTCGATGGTCAGCAGTTCGCCGCCCACCTCCGTCCAGGCGAGGCCGGTCACGGCGCCGATCTGATGCTCTTCCTCGCCCACGCCGTGGCGGAACTTCCGCACGCCGGCATAATCAGCGAGATTCTCCGGCGTGATCGTCACCTTGTCATAGACGCCTTCAAGGATCTTGCGCAGTGCCTTGCGGGCGAGACGCGCCACTTCCCGTTCCAGGGTGCGGACGCCGGCTTCGCGCGTGTAATAGCGGATGAGGTCGCGCACCGCCTCTTCACTGACGTCCAGTTCGCCTTCCTTGAGGCCGTGGGCGTCGATCTGCTTGGGCAGCAGGTGCCGCTGCGCGATCTCTACCTTCTCATCCTCGGTATAGCCTTCGAGGCGGATGATCTCCATGCGATCGAGCAAAGGTTGCGGCAAATTCAACGAGTTGGCCGTCGTCACGAACATCACGTCCGAAAGATCGACGTCGATTTCCAGATAATGATCCTGGAACTTGCTGTTCTGCTCGGGGTCGAGCACCTCCAGCAATGCGGAAGCCGGATCGCCGCGGAAATCCTGTCCCAGCTTGTCGATCTCGTCCAGCAGGAAGAGCGGGTTCATCGTCCCGGCCTTCTTGAGGTTGGTTACGATCTTGCCCGGCAGCGAGCCGATATAGGTGCGGCGGTGACCCCGGATTTCCGCCTCGTCACGCACGCCGCCCAGCGACTGGCGCACGAATTCGCGGCCAGTGGCCTTGGCGATGCTGCGGCCGAGCGAGGTCTTGCCGACACCCGGAGGGCCAACGAGGCAGAGGATCGGGCCTTTCAGCTTGTTCGTGCGCGCCTGCACGGCGAGATATTCGATGATCCGGTCCTTGACCTTCTCCAGCGCGAAATGATCCTCGTCCAGGATCGCCTGCGCCTTTTTGAGGTCGGTCTTGACCTTCCCCTTCTTGCCCCAGGGCAGGCCCAGCAGCACGTCGAGATAATTGCGCACGACCGTCGCTTCGGCTGACATGGGCTGCATGCCCTTCAGCTTCTTGAGCTCCGCCGTCGCCTTGTTCCGGGCTTCCTTGCTGAGCTTGGCCTTGGCGATCTTCTCGGTCAGTTCGGCGAGTTCGTCACCCTCCTCGCCATCGCCATTGCCCAGTTCGCGCTGGATCGCCTTCAGCTGTTCGTTGAGATAATATTCGCGCTGGGTCTTCTCCATCTGCCGCTTCACGCGGCCGCGGATCTTCTTCTCGACCTGAAGCACGCCCAGTTCGCCCTCCATGAAGGCGAAGACCATTTCGAGGCGCTTGACCGGATCCGCCTCGACCAGCAGCGACTGCTTGTCGGCAACCTTGACGTTGATGTTGGCGGCAACGGCGTCGGCCAGACGACCCGCATCCTCGATCTCACGAAGTTGCACGGGCGTTTCCGCCGGCAGCTTCTTGTTGAGCTTGGCATAGTTTTCGAACTGTTCGGCGACCGACCGCATCAGTGCGGCGGCTTCCGGACCTTCGGCGGCGATTTCTTCAACCGCGGTCACGTCGGCGATCAAATGGCCACCGGCCTGCGCCATGCCGTCCAGGCGGGCACGCTGCTTGCCCTCCACCAGCACGCGGACCGTACCGTCGGGCAGCTTCAGCAATTGCAGCACCACGGCGATGACGCCGGTGTCGTAGAGCGAATCCTGCCCCGGATCATCCTCCGCCGGGTCGAGCTGGGACACGAGGAAGATTTCCTTGTCGCCTTCCATCGCGGATTCGAGCGCGGCCACGCTCTTGTCGCGGCCCACGAACAGCGGCACGATCATCTGCGGGAAGACGACGATGTCACGCAGGGGAAGCAGGGGATATTGCGTAGTCATTCACTCTCCGGGGTGAGAATCCACCCAGTCATGCGGTTCATCGCCTTTATGGGGACGATCACCGCATGGTTCAATCACGCGTTATGGGATCGCAATCATGAATAAAGGCTGATCCCCGGCATGGCTGCGATCAGAAAGGCAGTTTGAAGCCGGGCGGCAGAGGCAGGCCGGCGGTCATCTTGCCCATTTCGGCGCTGGAGACTTCGTCCGCCTTCTTGCGCGCATCGTTGAACGCGGCGGTGATGAGATCCTCCAGCATCTGCTTTTCCGATACGGCAAGCAGGCTGTCGTCGATGGCGACGCCCAATATGCGCCCCTTGGCCGAAGCGCGGACCTTCACCAGGCCGCCGCCGGCGCTGCCCTCGACTTCCAGCTTGTCGAGATTTTCCTGGGCGCGTTGCAGTTCCTCCTGCACGCGGTTCGCCATGCCCAATATTTCGTTCAGATCCTTCATCGCTCTGCGCTCCATTGTTCGAGCTCATTGCCAAGCTCGGCATCGGGGAAAGCGGCGAGCGCCGCCTTGACCACCGGGGTTTCCATGATTTCCGCGCGGGCGTCCGCCGCCTTGCGCATGTCCTGTTCCTGCAGCGTCGGCGCGGCGGGACCGTCGACCGCGCTGACGCGCCAGGCCGTGCCGGTCACCTCGCGCAGCGCCGGGTTCAGGCGGGCGAGGAAGTCGGACGGCAGGGAGGGCGTCGGGACGTAATCCAGTTCCGGCGCGGCATAACGGACAAGGCCGATGCAATCGTGCAGTTCCTGCGCCAATTGCCCCTTGCCCCGTTGCCAGAAGGCCTCGATCAGATCCTCAAAACTGCCTGGCAGCTTCGCGGCGGGCGAGCCGACAGGGCCGGCAACCGGCGCCTGACCCGGATCAGCAGCAGCGGACGCGCCAGTGCGGAGCAGGCGTGCGATCTCCCCCGGATCGGGCATGGTTGCGGCATGCATCACCCGCAGCAGCGCCATTTCACAGCTTTCGATCGGCAGGGTGGCGCTGGCGACCTCGTCATGGCCCTTCAGCAGCAACTGCCAGAGGCGGTGAAGCGGCGCGAAGCCGAGTTGCGACGCCCAATCGGCCAAAGCCTCGCGCTCCTCCGCCGACTGGCCCGGACTGGCGAATGTCGCGGCCAGCCTTCACCAGCGTAACCGCATGAACCAGTTCCAGCAGGCCGCGCATCAGCGAAAGCGGCTCGACCCCCAGCGCATATTGGTCGCGCACCGCGCCCAGCAGCGCGCCGGTGTCCCCCTCCAGCAGCAGCCCCAGGAGACGGCGCGTGGCCCCCCGGTCCGAAAGNCCCAGCATGTCGCGGACCTGCAGGGCNGTGACGAGCGGGGCGCCATCGCCCATTTCGGCATGGGCGATGGCCTGATCCAGGATCGACAGGCCATCCCGCGCGGAACCCTCGGCAGCCTGGGCGATCAGCGCCAGCGCATCGGGTTCGGCGGCGACCGATTCCGCCTCCACCACATGGGCGAAATGGGCGGCCAGCAGTTCGGCGGGGATTCGGCGCAGGTCGAAACGCTGGCATCGCGACAGCACCGTCACCGGCACCTTGTTCACCTCCGTCGTGGCGAAGAGGAATTTCACATGCGCCGGCGGCTCCTCCAGCGTCTTCAGAAGCGCGTTGAAGGCGTTCTTCGAGAGCATATGGACTTCGTCGATGATGTAGATCTTGTAGCGGGCCGAGACTGCGGCGTAGCGCACAGCCTCTATGATCTCCCGCACATCGTCGACGCCGGTATGGCTGGCGGCGTCCATTTCGACCACGTCGATATGGCGACCTTCCGCAATCGCCCTGCATGGCTCACAGACGCCGCAGGGATCGATGGTGGGGCCGCCCTGCCCGTCGGGGCCGATGCAGTTCAGCGCCTTGGCAATCAGGCGCGCGGTCGAGGTTTTCCCCACGCCGCGCACGCCGGTCATCAGGAAGGCGTGGGCCAGGCGTCCACGCCGGATCGCGTTGCCCAGCGTTTGCACCATCGCGTCCTGCCCGATCAGTTCCCGGAAATTGCGCGGGCGGTATTTGCGCGCGAGCACGCGATAGGGCTGGGGGGAATCGGACATTTCGACGTTCTAACCGTTCGCGCCGGGCTTGTCGAAGCGCTGTCCTGACTTCGTGGAAAGAAAAGAACAGGGCTTTGACAAGCCCGGGCCCAACGGAATTTGGATGGAGGTGGGAGCCGGAACGACCCGCAGCGAAATCACTGTGGCTGCTTCCGTCAGGACCTGACCAGGTTCGCGACGACTACGCCCGCCCGACTCCCGGCGCGGCATATGGCGAAAGGTGGAAGGGATGGCAAGGGGTGGCGCAATCGTTGCAGCTTCCAAATGAGACATGTTCCTGCCTTTGCAGGAGCAGGATGGTTCCTGAAACGATGGTCGCGCGCCTTCTCGCCGGCTTATTCCAATCCCGTCTTCTGCGCCTTCCCCACAAAATCAAGCGCGGCGCGCGCCGTTTCGGCGATGGCGGCTTCGGCGGCCTTCGCATCCACCGTCGGGCGATCGAGATAGATGGCGAGGATATATTCCTCGCCCGACGGCGCCTTCACCAGCGCCACGTCATTATAGGCGGTGCCGCAGCTTCCGGTCTTGCTGCCCGAGGTCCAGCCCTTGGGCAGGCCTGCCTTGATCCGATTGGCCCCGGTTGTGCTGGCATCGAGCCAGCCGCGCAGCTTTTCGGCACTGGCCGGCGCGAGGTCGCGAAAGATCAGGCGGCCCATCAGGCCGGCCATGGCGGCCGGACTGGTCGTATCGCGCTCGTCGCCCTCGACATTCTGATTGAGCGACGGCTCGTTACGATCGAGCCGGGTCACCATGTCGCCATGGGCGCGGATGAAACGGGTCAGGCCTTCCGGCCCGCCGACCATCGGCAGCAACAGGTTGGCCGCGCTGTTGTCACTGACCTCGACCGCTGCCGCCGCCAGTTCCTCCATCGACATGCGGCCGCGCTTGAGGTTCGCCTTCACGACAGGGGCATAATCCAGAAGATCGGCCTTGGTGAAGCTGATCTGTCCCTCCAGCCCGAACTTGCCGCCTTCCGCGCCGGTCAGCACGGCAGCGGCGAGCGGTGCCTTGAAGGTCGAACACATGGCGAAGCGCTCGTCCCGGTTGAAGCCCAGCATCAACGCGCCCTTGCTGTCCACCAGCGCCACGCCCAGCCGACCGCCGGTCGCGCTCTCAATCTCCTTGGGATTGCGGACAGACGCCAGCGCGGATGCGCTTATTATATAGCGAGGGGCGGGCGGCAGGAGCGATGGTCGCGGGGTTTCCTGCTGCGCGGACGCCGGCGCGGCGAGCAGCAGAACCGCAGGGATCAAGCGTTTTGGCAAGCTCACATTCCCTGCATATTGTAGGATTCGCCCGGAATGCGGACCGTCAGGCTGTCGAGCTTTTCGTCCAGCACGATCTGGCAGGACAGCCGGCTGGTGCGGGTAGCGGCGGCGGCAAGGTCCAGCATGTCTTCCTCATCCTCGCTCGCCCGCTTGAGCTTCGGAAAATCCGCGGCGTCGACGATGACATGGCATGTCGAGCAGGCCATCTGCCCCTCGCAAGTGCCTTCGAGCGGCTGGCCTGCGGCCTGTGCGACCTCCAGCAGCACGGCGCCCGTCGGCGCTTCGACCTCCTGCTTATGCTCTCCATCGGCGCTGACGAAGACGACCCTGGTCATGATATGCGTTCCCCGCTTTATGGTGTCACATGGGGCGCAAACGGTTTTCCGCTTTTCCGCACCATGCCTCAAGGCGCCCATATTTGGGCTGCCCTGTTCATTGTTTCCGCAGCATCCTCCAATTCGGCCAGTGTCGTGTACCGGCCAAAGCCGATCCGCACCGATCCGCGCGCCTCCGCGTCTGAAAGGCCGAGTGCGCGCAGAACATGGCTAGGCCGCCCGGACCCACTTGCGCAAGCGCTGCCGAGCGAAAAAGCGACATCACGGCATTCCGACAACAGCCGCGCACCGTCGACTCCTGAACGACGGAGGTTCAGATTGCCATAATAGCGCAAATTTTCGCTGCCGTTGAGCGTCCATTGGGAGAAGAGATCGCGAGCAGCGGTCCAGAGCGATTCCACATGAAGGCGGTCGCTTTCCGCCCGTTCACGCATCAGCCGCGCAGCGACGCCGAAGCCAGC
>JGI24739J22299_10000952_pt1 | contig 10779 bp, 14 predicted proteins | sample KBSCornC5_FD_22299 | JGI IMG/M metagenome (IMG submission 22299)
GATGCCGCGAGCCGCGAGCAACTCGTCGACCATCCGCAGGCTCATCGGAAAACGGTTNTACNGCCACACCGCGTAGCTGGTTACGTCGGCAGGAAATCGGTAGCCCGAACAGGAAATAGCGTCGTTGTCAGGTTCGCTTTGTTGCAAGGTGATTCGTTTCATACCTGCAACTGTCGCTGCATTTCCGGCAACATGCCAACAACGTGACATTACCCCGCCGACTCTATCGTTTGCGACCCGCCATATGAACTTTCGTTTATGGGCCGCAGTTGGGACAATAGCAATATCGCATATGACACTCAGATGTGGGCCGAGTGCCTGCGCGTGCTCAAGCCCGGGGGATACTTGCTTGCGTTCGGTGGGACCAGGACCATGCCATCGCATGGTCTGTGCCATCGAGGACGCGGGATTCGGCATCCGCGATCAGATGGTGTGGATCTACGGTTCGGGAACGCCAAAAGCCTCCCTCTGGTCGTCTGAAAAGGCGCTCCCGGCGATCTCTCCAGACAGAGGATGGTAGAGGCCGGTTTCGAGGGTTGGGCTCGCGGTGGACTGAAGCCAGCGCATGAACCGATCTGCGTTGCGCGCAAAGCGCCGATTGGCAATATCGAGAAGAACGTGCTGCATTGGGGAACTGGCGCACTCCATGTTGACGCTTGCCGCGTGCATGGACCAGACGCTTTGGGCGGTCATTACGTGACGAAACGCTTGGTGGCTGGGGCGTCTGTCGATCAGACTGGTCGGTGGAAGAGTGCTCTCGAATACGAGGGTGACATGCAACCCGGACGTTGGCCTGCAAACGTTCTTCACGACGATTCCGATGCAGCGCTCGGGATATTTCCAGGCGCGCCGGGGCAGAAGGCTGATGTGAACGGCGACGAGCCGTCGTCGGCCACCGGCACGGTTTATTCATCGCGGACGGCCCCCGGCGTCAGACTAGTACCACATCCCGGAAATAGCTTGATTAAATAATTACCTCGGCTACCATTTCGGGATGAGCCGAGGTCGTCATGCAACGCCGGTGAAGTTGGCGAAGAAAGAACGAGAAGAACTCCTGTCGCTGATCGAGCGGAAGACCGCGACTCAGCGAGATGTGATGCGGGCACGCATCACGCTGTGGGCGCATGAAGGACACTCGAANACGGTGATTGCTNGGGAGTTGGGCATATCGGTACAGACGGTCCGCATGTGGCGCAAGCGCATCGTACAGCACGGTGCGCAGGGCCTGCGCGAGGGTGAGCGCAGCGGCCGTCGTCCTCGCATCACGCAAGAAACGCGACTGCAGTTAATTGCGTTGGCATGTGAAGCACACGAACCCGAAGGACGGGTTACGCCAACACTGGACGAGATCGTAGCGCGGGCGATCGAGCGCGGCATTGTCGAACAGATTAGCCGTAGTCATCTACAGCGCATTTTGCAGGCTGGTGACGTTCGACCGCACCGTGTCAAGCAATGGCTACACAGTCCCACCGCAAGATCCCTCGCAACGCGGTGGTACTGAGCATCGACGAGAAAACTGGCATTCAAGCCATCGACCGTAAGCATCCGGGGCGTGCGCCGACGCCGGGACGGCTGCGTCGTCGGGAGTTCGAATATATTCGCCACGGCACCCAGGCGCTGATTGCTGCGCTGGATGTACATACCGGGCGGGTGCTTGGGAGATTGTCGCGAACGGCGCACCCAGAATGACTTGGTCGCCTTCATGGAGCGCGTGGCGGCTGCGTACCCGAGCAAGCAGGTGCATGTGATTTAGGACAACCTCAATACGCATCGCGCCCAGGGCGTCTGACAAGCGTTCAATACACGGCACGACGAGCGATTTCACTTCCACTTCACCCCCTGCACGCGAGCTGGGTCAATCAGATCGAACTTTGGTTTGCCCGCTATACGCGTCGGGTGCTACGGAATGCCAGTCATATCAGCACCGCGCACCTACGCGAGCGTTCCGAACTGTTTACCCGCGATCATAATCAGGCAGCACGCCCCTTCAAATGGACTTTCCGGGGCTATCCGCTGCAAACGGGCGCATCGTAATCAAGAGACAGACATGCCAGCCATCCCCACTAAACATCACACGGCCGAACTTCAGCGTCAACTGCACAGCTTGCTTGGCCAAGAGCAGATCGTCACACAAGCGTATGGTCGGCACCTCCTGATCAAACGTCTCGATGATGAGGAACCGACGGTTGTGAGGCGCCTCACCGAGCCGGCCGCAATAGCTATAGCGCCGCCTTTCGCAGTCACACCGGGCGACGGGAACCGCTGCCCGGCACAGGTCCGCTCGATGAGGTGGTGGAGGTCGTGGTCACACTTCTACAGCCATATTTGCAGCCAGATAATTATTAAAGCTGTTTAGGGATGTTGTACTAGTACGGCGCGGCGCCGTCTTACCCAGCACCTCGCCGGTAACACTATTGAATGCCGCGGACAGACTGAACGTACCGTTGCGCTCGTACTCGAAGCCATGTCTCTCGGCACGCCCCAGCGACAGCGGNAACATCACGTCGCGGCGTTTAAGTGCCTGGATCNCGGTCTCCTCATCCACGCAGAACACCGCCGCGTGCACCGGCGGGTTCAGACATAGCCAGATCACACCGGCTGCCTTGGTCTCGAAGTCCCGGTCGTTGGGACCATATGTCGTTCCAAGCGCAGCGGCTTGATGCCGTGTTTGCCTAGATGCGCTGCACGGTCGAGACGACACGTCGCTCATTTCAGCTGCGAGCTTGTAGCTGCTCCAGTGTGTTTGAGCCGTCGTCTGCTTCGTGCTTGAGGTTGCCTAGGTACACACGCGGTGCCTACTTGGCAGGCGGCTGCACCGGAGAGCGCCTATGTGGCGAGCGTACATGTCGGCCAGTTGCTCGTTGAGAAAGCGCGCCGACAAACGTGCGATGAAACGCGACTCGCAGCCCAGTCCTCGATTCTGCCGTAAGCGCTTGTCCATTCCCATGGAATATCAATATCTGGTACGCCGCGCGGTATTGCATGGAATAAACCCCGATCCCAGTGCGTTCTGTACGAAGCAATGCAATCTATTTCTGGTTGTATCCGCACACCACCTCTGGAGAATCGACAATGCCTTACGAGCAAGCTGAAGCATATCAGGATACAGATTCTCACCCCGAGCAGCGTCTGCGCGCCCTCGGAGCCGCAGAGCATCTTTTCTGGCTGCTCGATCACACTCACCCAACTCACTTCGTCATGGCGGCCGAGATCGAGGGGTCGACCACCGTCGACGCGTGGCGTTCTGCGCTTCTCGACGTACAGCGTAGGCACCCCCTGCTCTCGGCACGAATCAGTGGGAACAGTGATTCCCCCCTTTGCTTCTACAAGACTGTGAACGCGCGAATACCTTTGCGAGTAGTGGAGGGTGCGCTTCCTTCCTGGCAAAACGAAGTGGCGAAGGAACTGGCGACCCCATTCGACTTTGCCACCGCACCTTTAATGCGAGCCGTACTCGTTCGCAATGACAAGGGCGCTACACTGATTCTCGCGTCGCACCATTCGGTCGCAGACGGTATGGGTGCCGCTTATGTCATCGCAGATATTCTCCGCTCGCTCGCGGGCGAGAAGTTGACACCGCTTGACCTCATCTATCCGATGGAGCATTTGTTGGAAAGGGAGCTGTTCCAATTGCGTCCGTCGCCAGCTCCACTAGGAACTGTGATTTCGAAGGCCTACCGAGTTCCGGATGCCATGCCACCCAACGTAACAACGCTTGCTCTGACAGCAGACTTGACTGCAGCCCTTGTCAAGCGGTCGCGCGACGAGAGAACTACCGTGCATGGGGCATTAGCTGCGGCGATCCACGAAGCCGGACGACGTCTCAATTCAGACTGGCGCGCTCGGCCGGTACGTATGTTTACGCCGATCAACATACGGGACCTTGCGAAGCAAGTCGAAACAGCTATGGGGGTCTACGTTTCGTTTGCCGTGACATCCGACGAACGACAGCTCGGGGCTCCAATTTGGAATGCCGCCCGCGACATGAATGAGAACATCGCGCAAAGTCGGACTTGTGAAGCGATGTTAATGCATCTGAGGGATATGCGGGATATGGCAGCTTCGCGTCCGAATTTCGAGGCGATCGCGAAATTTGCTTCAGCGTCACTTGCATTCGATTTATTATTAACAAACTTGGGGAACGAGCCGGTTGCGACTGATTACGGGTCTATCAAGCTACGGGCGCTATGGGGCCCGATGGTCAGATCGGGGTTGACAGGTGAACAAGTCATAGGCGTTTGTACTTCCAATGGTGTTCTCCGTCTCGTACACACCAGCTACACGCCTTTGCCGAATTTCCTTGATCTAATTTCCAACATCCTCGAGGAGGCAGTGTTCGCCCGAGCAGGATGAGAACGGACTGATGTTGCCCGCGAATTTCGGATTACTTAACTGAGCGGAGATCATGCCACCCGCTTGTTCTGGGCGGCGTAACGGTAGTAGGCGACTTCGGTGTTACAGAAGGTTGAAGATTGCTCTATGCAAGTTGCTAGCCTGCGCTTGTCAGTGCAACGATGAAATCTAGGAAAACTCTTGTCCTCGCAGGCACATGATGCCGCGATGGGTAATGTGCGTAGGAGGAAACCGCTCGTCCGGCCAGTCTGGAAAGAGATCTATCAGCCGACCTTCGCTTTTCAAATGCGCGGCTCCAAGCAACAACATCTGCGCAACGCCTGAGCCGGCCAAGCACGCGTTAAGCAGCGCGCTTGGATCATTCACTGTGAGTCTTCCATGCGTTGCGACCACGAGTTTCTTGCGTTGTCGATGGAATTCCCGGGGATATCGCTTTCCGGTATCTGGCTTCCGAAGTTCGAGGCATCGATGTCCTGTGCGAGCGAGCATTTCAGGCTTCCCAGGTCGGCTCGTAGCGAGCAAGATAGGATGGCGAGGTGACCGTGACAATCACGGTGTCAAGGAGTTTGCGCGCCACAACACCGGATGAACTAGGTTCGCCAAATCGAAACCATCCACAATGAGATCAGCCGAGCTGATCTCGCGCAATGAATTCGAGTTCGAGCTCGTTATGCGCCTCCATGAAATCGTCGAGCTTCGAGCCCAAAATAACTCGGGAAAAAACCGGATTGAAATTGATTCGAAGTTTCCCGCGTACTGCGCCGTTACCTCGCGCTGCAGCGGCAGCTTTTTCCATACCTCTTAGGTGCGGCACCACTTGCTCGTGAAACATCCGGCCCTCGTCGGTACGGGACCGCAGCAAGTGTGCTAATACCGCTTGATAGACTGCCGCTATAACGTTTCATAGGTTTATATCCTCTTCGAAGAATCGTAACCGTCCGACCACGCCCGTTCTTGACAGCATGTTGATATCGGACAGTTGAACGCAGCGCGCTGAGTTCAGGCGGCGTCGTGGTGAAGCTGATCAGTGACGACCCATGGCAACAACTCGTCGACGCGATTGACAGGATGCTCGGCGATGCGAGCGATGACGCGGCGCAGGTAGGCCTCGGGATCAAGGCCGTTCAGTTTGGCAGTGCCGACGAGGGTATAGATTGCGGCGCCGCGTTCGCCGCCGCTGTCGGAACCGAAGTGCAGGAAGTTTTTTCTGCCGAGAGCAAGTTCGCGATCATTCTGCCCATATCGGGCAGGAAGTTGAAGTCCATTACCGTTGGCATCCCTTGTATGGGCGTCGCGTCAAGGTACGAGACGTCGAGGAGCGAAGTAGCGGTCGCGTGGTGCACGTCGAGGCCAGTCCAGGCGTAGTGAGGGTGGTGTCGGCGTGGATGCTGGATCGCGTCATGTGTTCTGCCATGGCGTTGGGCGAGCCACGCGTCACAGTTGCGGTGCTGAGTGAACTCGACCGGCTGCTGGTTGACTGGCGCTTGCGAGCACACTCGTCGGACGGTTCCACTACCGTTCGGGAGAAACGCAATGGACAAGCTGCCAAGGGGCGTACGGCTACGCCCACAATCGCCCGCACTGACGCTGTCTCAGATGATTCTGAGGTTCGACACCGCCGAGCTTCAGGGCATGAGCGCGGCACAGCGAGCACAGGCAATCACACACCTTGCGAACCTGCTGCTCCAGGCCGCAGGCGTCGCCATCGGAAGGCTGCGCGCGTGAGTGCCTTGGCGCAGGATCTGGTCGAAGTCTTGAATGCTGAACGGTTTGATGCGCTCGGGGTAACCGCCGACCGGAAACGCATCGCGTTTCATTGTCCGTGCACATTGCAGCACGCACAGAAGCTCGGCGGCGCTGTCGAGAGCATTCTGACGCGACTGGGATTCGACCTCACCGACGTGCCGGATGCGCATCTGTGCTGCGGGTCGGCTGGCACGTACTCGATAACCCAGCCAGAACTCGCAACTACTCTGCGCGACCGCAAACTCGATGCCTTGGAGAGCGGCCGACCTGTGCTCATCGCCACAGCTAACATCGGATGCCAGACCCATCTTGGCGGTGCAAATCGCACGAGCGTTAGGCACTGGATCGAACTTGTCGAGGACGCCCTCCAAGCGCCTTGAGGAAAGATGGCTCCGCCGCAACCGCGGCGGATGCCGTCACACGAACAACGGGGCGGGTCTCTTCGTGTGGGCTGGAACCTTGATCTAGCCCTGTGCCCGTGAGCGTCGGCCGCCTTGCTTCGAATCTGGCTAACAGAGTGAAGAACCCGGTTCGGCGATGCGAATGGTTGGGGTTGCATGCTGAATCTGTTCGCGTGCGCCTTCTGTCGGCCACATAATCCGTGCGCAGATTCTTTGCGCGGGGCTGAAGACACGGTTTCCACTTGCGAAGGCGAACAGCCAATCGTTTGCGATTCGTAAATCATCAAGTCTCTGCCGGGGTATCGGCAGCGTCTAGGGAGGCTGGTCGGTGACCTCAAAGTTTAAGCGAACGTAAACAATGCCGTAAGCTGGCACAACCAGATCATGCTCACATGCGAACGGCGACTACCGAGCCGATCTCGCCACAGAGAGCTCCAAACACGGCGATTTGCGCGCGGTTCATGCTGAGGATTGCGTTCCTGTGCATCCGAGATGTTGCGGTTGAGATCGCGCGTATGTAACAGATGGCGCGGGACGATGTGTGGTTCACATAGACCGTCCGGTACTAATAGTTGACGAAGCTGTCGCAAGGTATATACTGAGCGCTCAGTCAGTTAGCGATTGCGGACATACGCGCCGTTGATTGGGCGTTGGTAGCCAGTCAGAGAGGCGGGGTCTTCTAGCGGTCGCAGATACAGGTAGGCCAAATATGAGAATCGTCGATATGCACTCGCATTGGGGCACGCGCCGCGGCTTTCCGTTGCGCACGCCCGAAGAGCTCGCCCAACAAAAAAAGACATGGAATTCTGATCCTGTCTACCACTCAGAGGAGGAGATGATCCGGCACTTCCGCGACAACGACGCCCGCGTTATCCTCGATCTCGGCTACACCAAGTACATCCCGATCGAAGAGGTCTCGCCGTTGCACGACTATGCGTTCGATGTCCAGCGCAAGGGTATGGATGTAATCGCCGGTCATTGGCTGCATATTGATCCGTCCCATCGCGACGCGGGGGTGTGCGAGTTGCGCCGATGCATCGAGGCGGCGCCGGGTTTTGTCGGCTACGCGGTGTCGGGTTCGGGCTCCGCTCCCGCAAGTGATCCGATCTGGTTCCCGTTCTACGATCTCTGCGCGCAGACCGGAACGCCAGTGCTGATCTTCGTCGGCACGACCGGGCTAGGTGCGGGACTACCCGGCGGAGGCGGCATCCTGCTTGACGATTGCCATCCGCGTCATCTGGATTTCGTCGCGGTGAAATATCCGTCGCTTCGCATAGTCGCGGCGCGCCCCGGGTGGCCATGGCAAACGGAAACGATCGCGGTGTTGATGCATAAGCGCAATATATGGTACGAGCTGCACGGCTGGTCGCCGAAATATTTCACACCCGACCTGAAGCATGAAATCAGCCGGCGCCTCCGTAATCGTGTGATGTTTGGCGCCGATTATCCGCTGTACTCTTATGCGCGATTGCGCGCCGACTGGGAGAAGGAAGGCTACACGCGGGACGTTCTTGAAGGTGTGTTCCATCGCAACGCCGAGCGCTTTCTCGCCGGCGAGGAGACGCAATGAATCTCGAGCTGAAGGGGAAGGTGGCGATCGTCGGCGGCGGTAGTCAGGGAATAGGTTTTGGTATCGCGCGCACACTTGCCGCGGAGGGCGCCAACGTGGTGATCACCGCGCGCCGTGAAGAAGACCTGAAGCGCGCGTCGCGTGACATTCGCGAATTGACCGGCAGCGAGGTGACCTGGATCGCCGCGGATTGCCGCAAGGCCGAAGACTGTGAGCGAGTAGCGTCGATCGTTCGCGCCGATCTTGGGGGCATCGATGTGCTGGTGAACAACGACGGGGCGCCGCCAGTCGGCCCAGTGCTTTCGTTCGACGATGCAACGTGGCATCGCGCCGTCGAACAAAATCTAATGTACCCAGTGCGCATGGTGCGGCAGGTCGCGGACTCAATGAGGGAGCGGGGCGGTGGAAGCATCCTGAATATCACTGCCATCTCGGCGATCCAGCCGATCCGCGATCTAGGTCTTTCGGTGGCGACTTGGGCCGGCGTGATCGGCTACGCGAAAACGTTGTCGATGGAACTCGCGGAGTTTGGCATTAACGTCAACACGATCTGTCCGGGCTACATCGACACAACGCGCCTGCGCAAGGTCTTCGCCGCCGGTGATGAACCGGACGAGACCGTGCGCACCCGTCTGTTGCAGGACGTTCCGCTCGGACGAGTTGGCACGGTCGACGACATTGCGGGTCTCGCGGCGTTGTTGGTTTCGCCGCGCGGCGCCTACATAACGGGCACTGCCATTCAGGTTGACGGCGGTTTGCTTCGCGGCGTCCGTTAGGCCGTCCAGTCACCGGAGCAATGAGGAGCCGACCATGAAAGTTCAGCCGGCGCGCCATGTCGCGCAGGAGTTGCAGCATCATTATCGTCGCAACGGCTGGTGGAGCGACGTCACATTCAGCGAGATCCTGAAAAAGCGCGTCGACGAGACACCCGAGCGCATTGCGTTTAAGGACGACCGTCGTTCAGTGACTTATGCGCAGTTGTGGTCCGAAGTGCGGCGGTTTGCAGAACTGCTGCGTCGCCAGGGGGTCGGTCGCGGCGACGTCGTAACGCTGCAAGTGCCAAACCGCGTCGAGTTTCCGGTCGCGTTCTTCGCACTTGAACTGATAGGCGCGATCGCAAACAAGATCAGTCCCGATCTGCGCGCGGAAGAATTGCGTTACATCCTCGATTTCTCCCGGTCAAAGGCGTACGTGTGCGCGTTTCAGTTCAAGGGCTTCAATTACGTCGATATGTTACGCAGCGTGCGTGGCAGGTTGTCTGCGCCGGTGTCTGCGATCTGCCTCGATGCCGTCGAAGGCGACGACGTCGTATCTTTCGCGCAGACGCTTTCCGTTTTGCCTGAGATTCGGGACGAACATCGTGTGTACATGGACCCCGACGAGATCATGCGGATGTGCTTCACATCCGGCACAACGGGTAATCCGAAGGGCGTATTGCATAGCTTTAACACCACACTGTGTGCCGCGCGATTTCTGAATCGCGACATGCAGGTCACTAAGGACGACGTGCTCCTCGCGTATTTGCCGGTGGCACTGAACTGGGGCTACCTGACGTTGCTGCAATCGGTGATGGCAGGTGCTTGTACGGTACTGCTCGAACGCTTCTCTGCGCGTGCCGCACTCGAGTGCATCGCGTCTGAATGCGTGACCTTCATTCCGACCGCGCCCGCTGCGATCGTCGCAATGCTTAACGCGCCGGAGTTGAGCGCGACGGACTGCAGCTCGCTGCGTGTGATGGTGACTGGCGGGGCGCCCGCATCGATAGACATGATCAGACAGTTTAGTTCGGCTTTTCCGCGCGCTCGGCTGATCGAACTCTACGGAATGCTCGAGACGGGCTTTCATTCTTACACGCGGCTTGAAGACAATCCACTCGACGTAATTGGGACGGTCGGGCGGTGCGTCGAGGAGATGGAAGTCGGCGTGCTGGACGACGCGGGTCAGGTGGTCGAGAACGGTCAGACAGGCGAACTGTCCGCTAAAGGTCCGTCAGTGCACCTTGGATATCTGAACAACGTGCAGGCGAACACGGAGAGTTTTACGGCCGACGGATGGTTCCGCACTGGCGATCTTGGCGAGATCGTCGATAAGCATGGCAACATTCGTATTTCTGGACGCAAGAAAGAGATCATCAATCGCGGCGGAAAAAAGTATTTCCCGCGCGAGATCGAAGACCTGCTGTATGAGAACGAAGCCTTTATGCAGGTAGCAATTGTCGGTGTGCCCGACGCTCGGCTTGGCGAACGGAACTGCTTGTGCGCACTTCTCAAACCAGNTGCGCAGATCACGCTCGACGCAGTAATCGCCATGCTAAAAGGTCGGGTTGCCGATTACAAGCTGCCGGAAGAACTGGTGATACTGGACCAGTTCCCGATGACCCCAAGCGGAAAAATTCGTCGCGCCGAGCTGCTCAAGCAACTCATTGCACGCACTGGTTGATGTGCATTCGGCAGTCCTCTTTTTAGCGAGTGACCGAATCCGGGAGAGGGTGCTGACGCCTGAGCCGGCGCCCGCGTTTCAGGTTAAAGCGGGGGTCTGGAAGGCCGGCGAACCCGCAGAACGCGAAGCGTCACCTCTCCTCGCTTTCCAGGCACATAGCTACATAGCTGCTAGGAGCGTTTCACGGATGCACGGTTTTCGATAGTAGAGTCCAAATGTATCTGCGTCTTGCTATTGGGCCCTCGATCCGATCAAGGGCGCCTAGTCGGG
>JGI24739J22299_10000955_pt1 | contig 10753 bp, 11 predicted proteins | sample KBSCornC5_FD_22299 | JGI IMG/M metagenome (IMG submission 22299)
CAAAGTGTTATTTTTGCGCAAATTTTTTGGAGATGAGTAAAGTAAAAGTTGGTTTAGTACAAATGAGCTGTACTGCTGATAAAGAGCAGAACCTGCAAAAAGCAATTGTTAAAGTAAGGGAAGCGGCTGCTAAAGGCGCGCAAATAGTTTGTTTACAGGAACTTTTTACCTCACTTTATTTTTGCGATGAAGAAGATTACAATAATTTTAAGCTGGCCGAAGCTATTCCCGGCCCATCAACCGATGAGCTTTCAAAAGTTGCTGCCGAGCTTAATGTGGTGATCATTGCTTCATTGTTTGAAAAACGTGCTCAGGGTGTTTACCATAACACCACCGCTGTGCTTGATGCCGACGGAAGCTATTTAGGCAAATACCGCAAAATGCATATCCCTGATGACCCGGGCTTTTACGAAAAATTTTACTTCACTCCCGGCGATTTAGGTTACAAAGTATTTAACACCAAATTTGCCCGTGTAGGTGTACTGATCTGCTGGGACCAATGGTATCCTGAAGCTGCACGCATCACTGCCCTAATGGGTGCCGATATATTATTTTACCCAACCGCTATCGGCTGGGCTACCACGCAGGATGAAGCAACCAACGTTGAGCAATACAACGCATGGCAAACTATTCAACGTTCGCACGCTGTAGCTAACGGCATACACGTAGTAAGCGTTAACCGAGTGGGCGAAGAAGCCGGCGTAAAATTCTGGGGCGGTTCATTCTTTGCCAATCCTTTCGGCGCGATCATCCATCAAACATCACACGATGATGAAGAAGTTGTAGTACAGGAATTGGATCTTGATAAATCTGATTATTACAGAAGTCACTGGCCGTTTTTGAGAGATCGTCGCATAGATTCTTATCAGCCGATAACTAAAAGGTTATTAGACGAGGACTAATGTCTTGAGTCCGAAAGTCAGCAAAGTCCGAAAGAAAGAGTTTATATGAGTTTTAAGTTTGAAAAGTTAGTTGTATGGCAAAAAGCTGTCGATCTGTCGGCCGACATTCATGACCTAACCAAAACTTTTCCAAAAGATGAGTTGTTTATTTTAACATCTCAGATAAAACGGGCTGCGGATTCTATTTCATTAAATATTGCTGAAGGCTCGACCGGCCAATCAAACGCAGAGTTTAATAAATTTGTCGGTTATGCTTTACGATCGGATATTGAAGTTGTGGGATGTCTTTACTTAGCACAAAAGCGGAATTTGATATCTGACGAAAATTTTTCAAAACTATATCAGCAATGCGAAGAAATTTTAGCAATGTTGAATGGTTTGCGTAACTCTCTAAAATAACCAATTATTAAATGTCACCATTGAAAGATATATCACCCCAATCCTCACTTCCCGACTTTCGGACTTCCGGACTTTCGGACTCGCCTTTGGCGCAAGGCTTCTCTTTCCCTGCTGAATGGGCTAAACATACGGCTACCTGGCTAAGCTGGCCTCACAAAGAGGCATCATGGCCTGGCAAGATCGATACCATTTACGCGCCTTACATTGAGTTTATAAAGATTGTTACCGAAGGCGAACTGGTACGCATTAACGTGACTGATGCTGATATGAAGGCCTCGGTGATTTTCCAGTTGCAAAACGCAGGTGTTGATCTTAACAAAATAGAGATCTTTGAATTCCCGACCAATGATGCCTGGTGCCGCGACCACGGTCCGGCGTTTTTGATAAACCCTGCTACTAAACAAAAAGCCATTGTTGACTGGGGTTATAACGCCTGGGGCTGTAAGTACCCTCCTTTTGACCTGGATGACGTGATCCCTACCAAAATAGGTAATCACTTCGGTTTGCCGGTATTTAATCCCGGCATAGTAATGGAAGGCGGCTCGGTCGACTTTAACGGCAAAGGCACTATTTTAACTACCACTGCCTGCCTGCTCAACAAAAACCGCAACCCGCAGCTTAACCAGCAACAGATTGAAAGCTACCTGCAAAATTATTATGGCGCAGAACAGATCCTTTGGCTGGGTGATGGTATTGTAGGTGACGATACCGACGGACATATCGACGATATCACCCGCTTTGTAAACGAGGATACCGTAGTTACCGTTGTTGAGGAAGATAAGAATGATGAGAACTACCACATCCTTCAGGAAAACCTCGAAACGCTGAAGACCATGCGCCTGCTTAACGGCAAACAGCTAAACATTGTTGAATTGCCCATGCCTGATGCGGTTGTTTATGAAGATACCCGCTTACCGGCCTCTTACGCTAATTTTTATATAGCCAACTCGGCCGTGATTGTGCCTACTTACTGTTCAAAGAACGATGATAAAGCGCTTGATATATTAACCAAATGCTTCCCCGACCGAAAGGTTGTAGGCATTGACAGCACCGACATTATCTGGGGCCTCGGCAGTTTCCATTGCCTCAGCCAGCAGGAACCAAGCCCCCTCTAAATCTCCCCCGGGTAAGGGAGACTTGGGGCGTCGCCCTTTACGCTAATGACCATCAATGCCGTTTCTTAAAATACTAAAAAAATTAAAGCCCTCTGCATAGTGGGCTTTAATTTTTTTAGTCTCCCCTACCGGGGGAGATTTAGAGGGGGCTTTCACCGCCTTTATCCCCTACTTTACCGACATCTCCCCTTACATCGCCAACAATTGATTGACCCGCCTGCCCTGTTGCTGTAGTTTTGGGTAACATTAAAACTTAAAGCGATGAACAACGATATAATAAACACCGAAAACAAAAGAAATGGCAAAATCATGTTAGGAATAATTTTACTGGCCGCCGGTGGTTTATTTCTGATAGATCAGCTCAATGCCTTCCTTATTCCCGACTGGCTTTTTAGCTGGCCAATGTGGTTCATAGCCTGGGGCGCTTACATGGGTGCCAAACATGACTTTAAAAAACCATCATGGATCTTTATGATACTGTTAGGCATCATATTCCTGGTAAATGATAACGTTTATAACGCCGACCGCATAACCTGGCCAATTGCATTGATGCTGCTTGGTACCTGGATAGCCATCAAACCGGCCAAACAAACCGACCGGGACTTCTGGGAAAAGAACGAAAAAGCTAAACAACACTTCGACTTTGAACAACCCAAAACCGAAGCTTAAACTCAATCATCCATCATATATCAAAGCCGGGGCATTTTTAAAAAGCTCCGGCTTTTTGTTTGTCCTCCCATCGATTTAAAAATATTATAAGTCGACATAAAACCATGGCATTTTAAAAAGTCCCTTTTTCTCCATTACACGCACCGTTGAGCCAACACTTGTATGGTAATAAAAAGATTTGGGAACTATAATATATTCCGCTTCGTGATGATCCCCCCAACTATCTATCCGGATATGATAATTAGTTGCATGCTTATAGGAGATAAATTTATCGGTTACAGTTGTAGAATAGATTTGAGCACTTGACTTATCAAAAGAACAATTAACATTGGCTATTACCCCTATAGCATAAGCTGCTGAAAATATAATCATTAGTAAAAATTGCCCGATACGTGAACTATATGTGTTATTAAATCCTTTCACTGCTAATACTCCGAGAATAACTGAACCTAAAATCAGACTTGGAACAGTTAATTTATCATAGTTAGTTATGTGATAATAATTCAGAGATTTTAAAACCAATAATAATACTCCGAGATATAAGCCCGGCATTACATTGTTATAAGCGCTGTTTCTTTTAGAAATTAATGTTACAAGCCCCTTACTGAAATAAATAATCGAAATACCAATTAAAGGAAAAACCAATAATATTGCATCAGCCGCGCTGGTATCCCTCAGAAAAAACAAGAACAATACAAAAAGTACAAACCCAACAAAGTTGTATATCCCCGATAACCGTGTTATTGCTTTAAACTTGTCTGTCCTCTCCCCTTCGCTATATCCCAAATTAGCATTATTTATTATATCATTTTTCTCCTTTTCGTAATCTTCTTTATTTAAATCCTTAAGATTAGTGCGCAACCAAGAGGTTAGGTTATTAAGATTCCCGATGCTTGAATAGTCGCGAATTTTTATTTTGGAATAGCCTGCTTCTACAGGCTCAATAACAATTACCTTATTGTTAATCCTGAAACCTTTAATATCAGCACGCAAAAGCTCTTTGGTACCAAATACGGTCGTTCTTACAATACTGTAATCAGATATTATAAGCTTACTTTTAAATTGGTTTATTAATGTTACCACACCTCCCGTTCCAAATACAACGGGGAATATAATAAGTCCATTAGTCGGTTTAGTTAGCAGGAATAATGAAAAAACAATTGCTGATGTCCCCATTGCTCCATAAAAAATTCGCCAGTATAGCGATATAGTGTATTCCTGTTCCATTTTTTAATATGATAAAGTTTAGCACGGTTATTTACGATAAAAAACCGTCACAACATACAAATTTTTATTTTTGCCGGATGATAAAAAATCAACCGCAACTTTTTCACCGCCAAAACATCCCCCTTCACCGATTTCTTTAAATACGTCGCCAGTTTTTGTTTGGCTCAACTATAATGTTACCTTAGTTTTGGATATGATTTCAATTTGCAGATAATACAATGAACAACGATATAGAACGTCCAAAAGATCCTAACAAGGGCAAGTCTGTTGCCGGGATCATTTTACTTGCTGTAGGCAGCATACTGCTGCTTCAGCAATTCAACCTCTTCTTTATACCACATAATATTGTTTTGTGGCCATTTTGGCTTGTCTTCTGGGGGCTTTATATTGGCTCAAAGCATCAGTACAAAAAAGCCTCATGGCTTTTGCTGGTAGGCTTAGGTGTATTGCTTCTGCTCAGCAAAAACATCAATAATTCCGACCGTATTCTTTGGCCCTTAGCTGTAATTGGATTTGGTATGTGGCTGATATTAAGGCGCAACAAACATTTTGATCCGCAGCAATGGAAAAACGATTTCAAAGGAGAAAAATGGACCAACTGGGATAAAAAAGAGCCCTTCCAATTTGAGAAAGCCGAAACTGTTGACTATACCGTAAAAGAAGAAGGCGCCGAGATCCCCCCGGTTGATCCCTACGCTCAAAAACAACAGCAATACAACACCAAATATTCCGGCGATGATTATATCGATACCGTATCCATTTTTGGCGGGGTTAACAAAACAATCCTTTCCAAACAGTTCCGCGGTGGCGATATCGTAAACATATTTGGCGGTGCCGAACTTGATTTTACGCAGGCGGATATTAATGGCCGTATCATCATCGACATCACCCAGATCTTCGGCGGCACTAAAATTATTGTGCCATCAAACTGGCAGGTAGTATCTGACCTGGCAGCGGTTTTTGCCAGCGTTGATGATAAACGCATCAGGAGCACCGCAAGCGTAGGCAGCGAAAAGGTGCTGGTACTTAAAGGGGTATCCATATTCGCGGGGGTAGATATCCGCAGTTATTAATTAAGGCAGCTAATTACGAAAAGCATAAACAACATGAACTGGTACGTAGCAAAATTAGTTTTCAGGGTGATAAGCGGGGATGGCGACCATCAGGCGCAGTTTGATGAGCAATTAAGGTTAATCAGCGCAGATAATGAACTGGTGGCTTATGAAAAAGCCAACCGCATAGGTCACGCCAACCAGGATAGCTTTAAGAATATTGAAAAGCAAACCGTTAAATGGCAATTTATTGATGTAGCCGAGCTTAACCAGCTTGGCGAACTTACCGACGGTGCTGAATTGTATTACAACATACACGAAACACCCGATGCCGACCTGTACATTGCATGGGCGCATCATAAGTCGGCCTTATTGGGCATCAGAAATTAAACCTTAAAACCACAGAAAGTAACCCGTTTTGGAAGTTCCATCAATACAAACATCAAAACTATACGCGGCATTTGTAATATGCGGTGTGGCCTGGGCCGCACTGCAAACTTACATCATCCATAGTTTTGGTTTTTTATGGTTCACCGCCGCTACCGATGGCCTGTTAAGCGCCATATTGCTTTCATGTGCATGCTGGCTTATCAATAATAACTTACGCTACTATCAGCCGGGTAAGGGCAGCTATATTAACCTGTTTATCTGGTGCGTTGCGCTGGCAGGGATCTGCACCGCCGGCTGCCGTTACCTGTTACCGCTCATTAACAGCGACACAATTTACACCGGTTTCCTGGCCCAGTCGTTAACCATCCGCTTTTTCACCGACTTTTTAGCCATCGGCTGGATGGCCATGATCAGCTTGCTTTGGTTTTCGCAACTCGACCAGAAAGAAACCCTGAAACGCAAAACCGAAGCTGAGCAGTTGGCCCGCGAGGCCGAATTATATAATTTGAGGCAGCAACTACAGCCCCACTTCCTGTTTAACAGCTTAAATTCCATCAACGCGCTTATTGGCTTTAAACCAGATGAGGCCCGCAGGATGATCCACCAGTTATCCGACTTTTTGCGCGGAACACTTAAAAAGGACGATCAGCTACAGGTTAGCCTTACCGAGGAATTGGCACATCTTAATTTATACCTCGATATAGAAAAAGTACGCTTTGGCCACCGTTTACAAACCGAAATAAGCTGCGACCCCAAATGCGGAAGTGCCATATTGCCATCTATGCTGTTACAGCCTTTGGTTGAAAATGCCATTAAATTTGGCCTGTACGACACCATAGGCGAAGTTACAGTGAGCATTCGCGGTGAAATTGAGGATGGCTACCTGAACTTAATGGTACAGAACCCCTACGATCCGCAAACATCTAAACCAAAAAAAGGTACAGGTTTTGGTTTGCGGGGAGTGCAACGGCGATTATATTTGCTTTATGCCCGCAATGATTTAATGGAAACCCATGCGAGCGATGATCTGTACACAACCATTATAAAAATACCGCAACTATGAAGCGAGCTTTAATTATTGATGATGAACCTTTAGCCCGCATGGTTGTAAGGGAATACCTGCTTGATTTTAAAGACATTGAACTGATACAGGAATGTAACGACGGCTTTGAAGGCCTCAAAGCCATTCAGCAGCACCAGCCCGACCTGGTTTTTTTAGATATCCAGATGCCTAAAATTACCGGCTTCGAAATGCTTGAACTGGTTGAACAACCTCCTGCCGTAATATTTGCCACCGCATTTGACGAATACGCCATCAAAGCTTTTGAAGCCCACGCGGTTGACTATTTATTAAAACCATTCAGTAAAGAACGGTTTAATAAAGCGGTTGAAAAATTCCTGGCCTCAGCCGCGCCAAAACCTGCCGTTAAGCAAACGGAAGAGTTGCTGGAGACCGCCGCTACCCAGTCGCCCGCCCAGCATGAGCGCATTGTGGTAAAAACCGGCACCAAGGTAAAGATCATTCCGGTTGCCGATGTTGAATACCTGCAGGCCGATGATGATTATGTAAGTGTGATCACCAAAGAAGGCTCGTACCTCAAAAACAAAACCATGAGCTTTTTTGAGCAAACCCTTGATCCTAATCATTTTGTTCGTGTTCATCGTTCCTACATCGTAGCCATACAACAAATCACCCGTATCGACCCATACGAAAAAGACGCACACCTGGCCATCCTGAAATCAGGCGCTAAAATCCCGGTAAGTAAAACAGGGTATGTGAAGTTGAAACAGGTGCTGGGGATATAGAACCAACTGCTTACAACAAAAAAATGTCATTGCGAGGAGGGACGACGAAGCAATCGCATGCTATACAGAGCGGCTATGCATCCGTGCGATTGCCGCGCTGCGCNCGCAATGACATGGAGATTATAACCTGCATTTTTAGCCAACAAAAAATCTCCCCTCCNNCATAATTTCCTTCCAACAACTCCGTTAACTATAATTATAGTTAAAAACCTNACCAATGCCTAAACCAATTACATTGCTGCTATTAATTATATTGGCAGCACTTCACAAAACCGAAATCCCCGACAGCAAAAGAGCTAACGATGTGCGTCTTAAAGTATGGCCTAAACTTCAGAAAGAACTTAAAGACAAAGGCTTTGCTTCCTATGGCTCGGTGTACCTCCGTATTATCAAAGACATCAGCATACTTGAAGTATGGGTAAAATCGGCTAATAAATACCAGCTCTTTAAAACTTATGACGTATGCACCTACTCCGGCGGGTTAGGTACCAAAACCCGCAGCGGCGACGGTAAAAGCCCGGAAGGTTTATATACCATAGAGCCTAAACAACTAAACCCGGTAAGCAACTATTACCTGGCTATTAATGTTGGCTACCCAAATGCCATTGATAAAGCTAAAGGTTATACCGGCAGCGCCATCATGGTACATGGGCACTGTGCTTCTATAGGTTGCTATGCCATGACCGATGCACGGATAGAAGAAATTTATACCCTGGTTTACGAGGCATTTGTAGCCGGCCAAAAGCAAGTCCGTGTTGATATTTTCCCTTTCCGGATGGATGACGCAAACTTAAAGCGCTATGCGGCTTACAGACAGGATGCCTTTTGGCGCAGCCTCAAACCGGCTTACGAATTATTTGAAAAACGACAGCTACCAGTTGATTATCATCTTAAGGGGAAGGAATACGCTTATTAACCGTTGATTTTTTGATTACGCGGATGGGGCTCAAATATTTAGCTTGTGATCGGTATTATCACCAGAAGTATTCGAAAGATTTTAATTCCCTCCCTTGGGAGGGGTGCGGCTGGATTTCGTGGTGGCAGGGAGGGGTTTATACTTCATTTCAGGCGAATAAGTCTGTGAATAAAACCCCTCCCTACACCCTCCCAGGGGAGGGAATCGCACAATCCCTCGCTTTTTCTATTTCTTCCGAACACTTCTGGCGTTAACACACGCTCAATGTCAATCCGAATAAGGATTTGCATTCCCCGGGGAGGAGACTTCGGCCACCAGGCATAACATGGAGACTTTATTTACAAAGTTTACATTTTTATTTACAATCCTGGTTCTTCTGACAGTAAGGTATCAAAGTAATTTCGCTGGATCAACTTTGATATGATATGAAAAATAAAAGAAACGTTTTGTCCTGCCTGATTATTCTGCTGGCAGGAGTAATTTATTCCCCTGCACAGGCCCAGCAAAAGCATGCCGAAAGCGTAATCCCTTTCGCCGGACCTAACCGAATCACCCGTAATATCATACAAGATAAAAAAGGCAACATTTGGATTGCTGCATTTGATGGTATTTTTCGGTACGATGGGAAATCCTTTACCAATATCACAAGTAAAGTGAGTTCGGCCCGCTTTTTTTCTGTTTTAGAAGATAGGAAAGGCAACTTGTGGTTCGGCTCTATCGGTTCAGGTGTTTACCGTTACGACGGGAAATCCTTTCGTAATTTTACAATAAAGGATGGCCTTCTCAATAATGATGTTGTAAGTATTTATGAAGATAAAAAAGGCAGCATCTGGTTCGGCGTTTGGGGTGGAACAAGCCGGTATGATGGAATATCATTTCGGAATTATATCATAAACGGATATGGGATGAATGAAGACCCAACAGGGAAAACATTTCCGGATAGGGCACCTTATGAAGTTAATTCAATTATTGAAGACAGAACGGGCAAGCTTTGGTTTGCCACAAGAGGCAACACCTTTGTGTACGACGGAAAAATATTTAACGTTTTCAGCCGTAATGGTAAACCTTTTACCAATGTTCGTTCTGTAATGGAAGATAAAAAGGGCAATATCTGGCTCGCCGGCAGTGATGGACTGTGGCGCTATGATGGTAGTTCATTTACCAATTTCACCCGGAAATTTGCGGGTTACGTTTACGAAGATAAAAAAGGAAACATTTGGACAAGTTCAGAAAGTGCTGATAACCCCAACAGGGTACTTNCTGGTTTTAGCGCTAATACANCGGCCTGGGCGCTTTCCCGTTACGATGAAAAATCCTTGTCTGATAAAAAGCCATCAGTAACCGAAATAACTAATAAGCCAATGGTTTTTGGGATTTTAGAAGATGATAAAGGAAATATTTGGTTTGGTGCTATAGGTGGAGTGTACCGGTATGATGGAAACACTATAACAGACTTTAAAGGGATGTAGCTGATGATCCGTCTCACACTGGCAGAAGAATACGTATTCAGCTATCATTCCATCAGCAACACCATCAAAGCTTCTTCAACCCGCTCTTCTTCAAGTAAATGCTTAGCTTTCAAATGTAATTGCAGCTCACGGGTCTGGCTGTCGCCGATGGTGGCATCAAGTACTTCTTTTATCTCCGGGGTAAGCGCAAAGGCTTCGATAGCCTCATCGCCGGGTATAGCTTCGAGGTTACCCAATTGCCCGAGGTTGTTACCTGTAAGGATCCTCGAGTTGCGGATAGCATAAGGCAGTGCATCAACACCTATACCCATTTTGGTATTGGGTTTGGCTACTTTAAACAGGTTATCTTTAGTAACCCGGCAATACCAGTCGCCGCCAAGCCGGGCAACCAGGTCCATTTTGGCCTGGTTTATTTTGCCATCCGCGTCTAAAACGGCATCATTAATGTGCATCATCTTGATTTCGGCGAATACAAGATTGCCGGCGCCATGGCCTTGTCCCAATTCAACAACCTCCTTAACTACACATTCCATTTGCACATATGACTCCGCCACGCGTGGCGGTTTTACCAATTGGGATGGTACAGGTGTTAAACCCGATTTAATAAACTCATTAACACCCTGCGGATACTCTACGCTTGAGAGCGAAGTTTGCTGCACCATATCATAATTAACAATATTGATCACGCATTCGGGCACTTCTTTTACATTTTCGAGCGTGTGTTTGGTGGTATTATCCCTCACCCGCCGTGATGGCGAAAAAATACATATGGGCGGATTAACGCTGAAAATATTAAAGTAACTGAAAG
>JGI24739J22299_10000956_pt1 | contig 10745 bp, 10 predicted proteins | sample KBSCornC5_FD_22299 | JGI IMG/M metagenome (IMG submission 22299)
TTTCCCTGTCCTGCTTCGGAGGAACCGGCCCCTATGCGGGCCGTCCCGGTTCGGGCACGATCGGCGAAGGCTTTGGCGGCCTGACGGAACTGATGGGAGCGGCCGACGGCGCGCCGATGCTGCCGTCGGTGGCGCTGGGCGATGCCGTGGGCGCGATGAGCGCCGTGATCGGAACCCTGTCCGCATTGTACTGGCGCGACCGCAACGGACGGGGGCAGCAGGTGGACGCCAGCCTCTATGAACCGATCCTCCAGATCGTCGCCCATGCCGCGCAAAGATGGGAACCGGGCCGGTCGCCCGAACGGACGGGGTCGCGCCTGCCGGGCGTGCTGCGCAACGTCTATCGGACAGCCGATCGGCGATATGTCGCGATCTCCGCCAGCACCGCGCGCCATGCCGCCGATCTGGTGGCGCTGGCGGGGGGCGAGGGGAACGATCCCGACGCGCAGGTGGCGGCCTGGATCGCCACCGTGTCGCAGTCCGCGCTGGTCGAGCAACTCGTCGCCCGGCGCATCCCCGTGACGCCTGTCAACAGCCTGGACGATATGCTGGCCGACCCCCATGTGCGCGCCCGCGCCAGCCTGGTTCATGTTTCGGACGATGCCCTGGGCGATCTGGCGCTTGCCGCGCCTGCGCCGCGCCTGTCGGAAACGCCGGGGCGGATCGGGGAGGTGAACCCGCCGCTGCACACCGATGCCGAGGCGGTGCTGAAGCGCTGGGCCGAAAGGTGAGGGCACGTTGATCCGGCTGGCGGCGCATCTGGGAATAGTCGATCCCGCGTTGCCCTTGCTTGCGGCCACGGCCGGGTCGATCGATCCGGTTGCGCAGATCGAATGCGCCGCGCGACTGGGCTTTGCCGGCATCACCGACAATGGACTGAAGCTGCGCCCGCCGATGGTGCAGCAGGCCATGGGTATGGCGCTGCGCGATCATGGAATGGCGATGGGCAGTTTCACGCACAATCCGCTGGGGTTGGAGCCGCCCTTCTTCTGGGGGGCGGCCATTGCGGACATGGAAGCGGCAATGGCCCCCGGCCTGGCCGCGGCGGAGCGCATTGGCGGCGGCTGCATCAACATGATCCTGCTGGATTGCGGTGCGCCCCAGGCGGAGCAGTTGGCGCGAGCGACCGATAATTTCGCGAGCGCAGCGACGCTGGCGCGGGAACGCGGCGTGGCGCTGGCGGTCGAGGTGGTGAGCCGCGCACGNGTGCCGCAGGTGCTGGTGGAGCATGTGGACGCGGTGGCCGCTATGGCCCGGTCGGCAGGCGTGGGGCTGATCCTCGACAGTTGCCATTGCCATTGTAGCGGGGAGGACATGGCGGCGATGATCCTGGCGCATGCGGACATCCTTGCCGCGGTACAGATCGCCGACATGCCCGGCCGCGTTCAGCCCGGCGCGGGCGTCATCGAATTTGCGCCGATCATGGCGGCGCTGCGCCGGATTGGCTGGACCGGCCTGGTCGAGGCGGAATTTATGCCAAAGGTGAAGGGCGTCGAGGGAGAAGCCGCCGCCATCGCCGCACTGAAAGCGATCGGCTGACTTCAACCCTGTCGTTCGGGCGTATGCACGATCAGGCCATCCAGCCCGGGGCGCAGACGGATCTGGCAGGAAAGCCGCGAATCCTCGCGCTTTCCATGCGCGAAATCCAGCATGTCCCATTCATCCTGCGACGGCGGCCCCACCATGTCGATCCATGCCGGATCGACATGGACATGGCATGTCGCGCAGGCCGCGCTGCCGCCGCATTCACCGATGATATTCTCGACGCCCGCGCGCTTGCCGATGTCCATGACCGACTGGCCGACATCGCCGTCCAGCGTGGTGACGACGCCGGAGGGGGTGATGAAGGTGACATGGACCATGATGATTTCCCCAGGCCTTGGACACATGACCGGCGTGGTGAAACGCGCGGTCCCCTTGTCTTAGGGCGTTAAGCCAGGCTGGCGCCATCGGAAAGAATCGGCGTCCGGCATCATGTCTGCGATCCCTCCGGCGCGCTCTTGCGCCAGCCTTGCCGCTGCGGGCAGGTTCGGCCGGAGGCCGACATTTTCAAAGCCGATAGCTTGTCAATTTAGATACCCGTGAGTATCTATAACCACGTGGCACAAGATTTTGGGAGAGAGCGATGCGGGCAGCGATATTCAAGGGCGCTGGTACGCCGTTAGTCGTCGAAAACGTGGCGGATCCCGAACCCGGCGAGGGCGAGGCGGTCATCAAGGTGACGCGTTGCGGCGTCTGCGGCACGGATCTGAGCATGACATCCGGCAAGGGCAATGATTTCCCCGTCAACAGCGTCATCGGCCATGAATATTGNGGCGAGGTCGTCGCCCTGGGCNAGGGCGNCGAAAGGCTGAAGGTCGGACAGTTCGTCACCGCGATGCCGGTCGCCGGCTGCGGCCGTTGTCCGCCCTGCCTTGCCGGCTATCCGATGGCCTGCGCGCAGATGCAGGGCCTTGTCGGCGGTTTCGGCGAATATATGCGGATCGCCGCCGCGAGTTCGGTGCTGTTGCCCGAAACCCTGACGCCCGCCGATGGCGCGCTGATCGAGCCTCTGGCCGTCGGCCTGCGCGGCGTGCGGCTGGCGCAGATGCAGCCGGGGGCGAAGGTCGCGGTGCTGGGTGCCGGATCGATCGGCCTTGCCGTCATCTACTGGGCGCGCCTGCTGGGCGCGGGGAAGATCGTGGCCATTTCCCGTTCCGCGCGACGCGCCGATCTGGCGATCCAGATGGGCGCCAACAGTTTCGAGGCACTGGGCGAGGGCGAAATGGAACGCGTCTCCGCTGCGCTGGGCGGCATGCCTGACATCGTGCTGGAATGCGTCGGCGCGGTCGGCATGACGCAGAAGGCGGTAGAGCTGGTCGCCCCCGGCGGGACAGTCGTGTCGCTGGGCTTCTGCTCCTCGCCCGATCCGATCCTGCCTTCGCTCGCCACGTGGAAGCAGGTCACGATCAAATTCTCCTTCGCCTATGACCTGCGCGAATTCGAACATAGCGCCAATGCACTGGACGCCGGGCATGTCGAGCCGCGCCTGATGGTGTCGAGGACGGTGGGCCTGGACGCCTTTCCCGACCTGTTCGAACAATTGCGGGCGGGCGCCAACGAGACCAAGATTCACGTCGATCCGTGGAGCGTCGCCTGATGAGCAGCGAAGCCGTTTTGCAGGACCAGCCGCAACTGACCCTCGATGCCCTGCTGGCTGGCTCGACGGCCCGCACCGGCCTCAGCGACTTTGGCGACCCTGCTTTCCGGGAAGGGCTGGACCTGCTGCTGTCCGACATCCGCGCGCTCGACCTGGAACCTGCCTGCGTGCAGGCGACCGCATGGCGCATCGGTCAGTCGCTCGATACCCGCGCCTTGGCCGTCAAGGGGCTGAAGGCGCGGCCGGAGGTGCTGGAGACGCCGATCAGGGAACCGATCATCATCGCCGGCCTGGTCCGTTCGGGCACGACCGCGCTGCACCTGCTGATGTCGCTCGATCCGCAATTCCAGGGACCGGAACATTGGCTGACCGTCTACCCCATGCCCCGCCCGCCGCGGGATAGCTGGGACGCGATTGCCGAATACCGGACCGAAAAGGCGTCGCTCGACGCCTATCTGGAGGCGTCGCCGGAATCGGCCGACGACCATATGATGACGGCGGAAGGGATCGAGGAATCCTTGTTCATCCTGGGCTCCAGCTTCGCCAGCAACATGTGGCCGTCCATGTGGGACGTGCCGAATTACGACCGCTGGTACCGGGGCCGGGACGACACCGACAGCTATCGCTGGCTTGCCGACGTGCTGCGCCTGATCGGCGCGGGGGACGATCGCCGGTGGCTGCTCAAGAATCCCACGGATCTCTTTTCCCTGCAGGAGGTGCTGAACGTCTTTCCGGACGCGAAGATCATCCAGACCCACCGTGACCCGGTGGATTCGACGCCCTCCGTCAGCAACCTCATCTTCTCGGCGCGCAGGGCCTTTTGCGGCGACAAGGCGAACCGCGCCGATGTCGGACGGCGGGAGGCGGAGATGTGGGCGCAGGCGCTGGAACGTGCCGAAGCGGTGCGGGCGAAAAGCGACGCCACTTTCATCGATGTCGAGTTTCGCGACTTCACGCGTGACCAGATGACCACGATCCGATCCATCTATGATCGCCTCGGCCTGACGCTGACGGCCGAAACCGAAGGCGCGATGCAGGCCTGGCTCGATGCGCATCCCCACAGGCCCGGCACCGGGCCCAAGCACAGCCCGGAGGATTTCGGCCTGACCCGCGCGGGGCTGGAGGAACGGTTCGCCGCCTATCGATCGCGGCGCGGCTATATCTGAAGGGCGCGCGCAGCGACCGCTTGATGGGCCGGTCGCTGCGCCGTCGTTCCGGCAGGTTTTCAGATGATCCCTTCGTCGGCAGCCCGTCGATCGCGGCCGCGTCCAGCCCCAGTTCCTGCGCCAGCACCTCCCGCGTATGTTCCCCCAGCATCGGCGGGGCGCGATAGTCGGTGATCGGCGTTTCGGAAAAATTGAGCGGACTGCGGATCACGTCGAGATCGGGCTTCAGCGGATGCGGCGCGCGCACGCGCAATCCCCGATGCACGGCCTGCGGATAATCGAACACCTGCTCCAGATCATTGATCGGCCCGCTGGGAATGCCGGCCGCGCCCAGCTTCTCCAGCCAGTAATCGACGCTGTTCGTCTGGAAGATCGCGTTGAACACCTCGGTGATTTCGTCCCGGTTCTTCACCCGTTCGACATTGGTGTAGAAACGGGGATCGTCCTTCAGTTCGGGATGACCGACCGCGTCGCACAGCGCGAGATACTGCTTGTCGTTGCCCGACGTGATCATGATGGCGCCGTCGCTGCACGGGAACATGCTGGTCGGCATGCCGCCATTGCCCTGGGTGCCCCGGCGCACCGGCACCTCGCCCGAAGTCAGGTAGATCTGCGCATAATGCGACAGCGCCGACACGCCGCAATCCAGCAGGGCGATGTCGATATACTGGCCCTCGCCGCCGGCGGCGTCGCGATGATACAGGGCCGCCAATATGGCATTGGCGACGTTCAGCCCGGTGAACAGGTCGATGATGCTGGGGCCGACCTTCATCGGTCCGGCGCCCGGCTTGCCCTCCGGCACGCCGGTGACGCTCATGAGGCCGCACTCGCCCTGGAACACCGCGTCATAGCCGGGCTTTCCCGCCAGCGGCCCGTCCTGGCCATAGCCGGTGACGGAGCAGTAGATGATGCGGGGATTGACGGCCTTCAGGCTTTCATAGTCGAGACCATAGCGCTTGAGATCGCCGACCTTGTAATTCTCCATCACCACGTCGCAGGACTTGACGAGTTCGCGGATCAGTTCCTGCCCCTTCGCGCTGGCGATGTTGAGGGCGACCGATCGCTTGTTGCGGTTGACGGACATGTAGAAGGCATTTTCCCGCGTCGGCTTCCCCTGCGCATCGCGCAGATAGGGTTCGCCGAAAATGCGGGCATCGTCGCCCACGACGGGGCGTTCGATCTTGATCACGTCCGCGCCCATGTCGGCCAGGACCTGCGACCCGAACGGCCCCGCCAGAACGCGGGTCAGGTCAAGCACGCGGATCTTTTCAAGGGGCAGTCTGGCCATGGATCACCTTGCTGAAAATAGCATTTTCCCATGCCACCTGAGGGTATGATGACAAGATCGGACCATGCCTGTTCACAACCATGATATGCTTTCCAAAGAAGGCCGTCGGGGGTTCCGCAGCCCTCGTGTTTTGGTCGACTATGGTCCACAGCCGGGCGGAATGAAAGAAAAGGACGGGAGTCAGATGGGCGACATCTTGCGCGACATGCCGGTCGAGGGCGTCTGCAGACTGACGCTGAACCGGCCCGATGCCCTCAATTCACTGACCTACACCATGTATGCGGAGCTGATCGACCATCTGGAGGGCGTGCGCTACGACCATGATGTGCGGGTGGTCATTCTGACCGGCGCGGGGCGGGGTTTCTGCGCGGGCCACGACATCAGGGGGGCGGGCAGGCCCGAATGGGTGGCCGAAGGGCTGGGCAAGGCGCAGTTCCAGCAACGCGTCATGGCGAAGCTGGGGCAGATCCCGGTCCTGATGCGCGCCCTGCCGCAACCTGTGATCTGCGCGGTGAACGGGGTCACGGCCGGTGCCGGCTATCCGATCGCGATCGCCGCCGACATGACCATCGCGGCGCGCTCCGCCAAGTTCGTCAATGCCTTCCACAATGCGGGAACCGGGCATGAAATGGGCTTTTCCTACCTGCTTCCGCGCCTCGTCGGCCTTCAACGCGCCGCAGAGCTGATGCTGACCGGCCGTCCCGTCATGGCGGAGGAAGCCGAGCGCATCGGCCTCATCCTGCGCTGCGTCGACGATGATGCCCTGATGGAGGAGGCGCTCAAGCTGGCCGAGGCGGTGATGGTCAACAGCCCGATCGGCATTGCCCTTACCAAGAGCTCGCTCCAGTTCAATGTCGATGCGCCTGGGCTGGAAGCCGCCATCGAGATGGAGAACCGCGCCATCTTCATGAGCCAGTCGACGGCCGACTCCGCGGAAAAGCGGACCGCCTTCATCGAAAAGCGCAGGCCGCTGTTCAAGGGACAGTGAGATGAGCCTCATCGATCCCCTGCTCCGCCCCCTCACGCTGCGCGGCCTGACGCTGCCCAACCGCGTGGTGATGGCGCCGATGACCCGCTATCGCTCGCCGCTCGGCGTGCCGACGGAGGAGGTGGCGAGCTATTATGGCCGCCGCGCCGCGACGGGACTGGGCGCGATCCTGACCGAAGGCGTGGCATTGCCCCATTATGCCGCGGTCGATCATCCCGACATACCGCGCATCGACGGTGTCGAGGTTCTGGCCGGCTGGCGCAGGGTGGTGGAAGCCGTGCATGATGCGGGCGGGCGCATCATCCCCCAGCTCTGGCATCAGGGGCCGATGTGGAATGTCGAATATGCCGGCACCGGAACCGGCAATCCGATGCGGCCGTCGGGACTGTGGGGGCCGCCGGACGGCGTGATCTCCTTCCGCGAGGAAGGACGGGTGGAGAGCCTGTCCCCTGTCCCGCCGATGAGCGAAAGCGATATTGCCGACGTCATCGCCGCCTACCGCCGGGCCGCGCGCAATGCGGTGGCGCTGGGCGTCGACGGCATCGCGATCCATGGCGCGCACGGCTATCTGATCGACAGTTTCCTGTGGGACTACACCAACCGGCGCGAAGACCAGTGGGGCGAGCGGGCGGCCTTCGGCGTGGCGGTGGTGAAGGCGATCCGCGCGGAGATCGGAGAGGACATGCCGATCGTCCTGCGCTTCTCCCAGTTCAAGATGCAGGATTATCGCGCCGTGCTTGCGGACACGCCTGACGGCCTTGGTGCGTTGCTTGGGCCGCTGGCGGACGCGGGCGTCGATCTGTTCGATGCCAGCCAGCGTTATTTCGACACGCCGACGTTCGAAGGATCGCCGCTCAACCTCGCGGGCTGGGCCAGGAAGCTGACCGGCAAGGCATCGATGACCGTCGGCGGCGTGGCGCTGGACAAGGCGAGGGGCAAGGCGCAGCATATCGATGCCAGCCAGCAGTCGGTGAACAACCTGCCGCTGCTGATCGAACGGTTCGAAAAGGGCGAGTTCGACCTGGTCGGCGTCGGCCGGGCGCTCCTCAACGATCCCGACTGGTTCGGCAAGGCGAAGCGGGACGAACCCTTCCTGCCGTTCGACCCCGCCAATCTGGAGCGATTGGCATGAATGACCTGGAAGCGCGGATCGACCGGCTGGAATCGCTGGCGGCGATCCAGCAGCTTCCGATACGCTATGCGATCGCGGTGGACAGCCGCGACATGGATGGCTGGGTCAATCTGTTCATTCCCGACGTCCATTGCGGACGGCGCGGCAATGGACGCGATGTCCTGAAGTCGATCATCACGCCCGCCGTCAGGACATTCTATCGCTCGGTTCACCAGATTTGCGGGCACCGGATCGAGTTCGACGATGCCGATCATGCGCATGGCGTGGTCTATTGCCGGGCCGAGCATGAGGATGAGGGCAAATGGGTGGTCATGGCGATCGCCTATTTCGACAGTTATGAACGGCGCGACGGCGAATGGCTTTTCGTCCGCCGCCGGGAAAAGCACTGGTATTCTGCGGACTGGCAGGAGCGGCCGGCGGCGCCCTTCACGGGTTGGGCCGGCCATGACAATCCACCCGATCTTCCGCAGGATTTCGACAGTTGGGCGTCCTTCTGGGCGGATATGGACGGGCAGGAGATCAGCCGCCTGACCGACCAGCCGGCGCATTGACGGATGGATCAAGCAGACAGGTCAGCAGGGGCCAAACGGGCAGGCTGAAACAGACGGGCCAAGATAGACAGGCCAGGAAAGATAGGAGAGCGAGGATGGGCGACAGGCGGCGTTTCGAGGGGCGATCGGTTTTCATCACCGGCGCCGGATCGGGCATTGGCGAGGCGACGGCCCATGCCTTTGCAGAGGAAGGCGCGAAGGTCACGATCGCGGAGCTTGACCCGGCCAAGGGTGAGGCGGTGCGCGATGCCATTCGGGCCCAGGGCGGCACGGCGCTTTTCGTCGCCACCGACGCCACGGACGAAGCCTCGGTCAAGGCCGCGATCGCGGCTGCAAACGAGGCGCATGGTCCCATCGTCCACGCCTTCAACAATATCGGCATGTCGCGTCCCGGCAGCATCGAGGAGATGAGCCTGGAGGACTGGAACTGGACGATCAGCATTTCCCTGACCAGCACCTTCCTGGCGATGAAATATGAGATTCCGGTAATGAGGGCCAATGGCGGGGGCACGATCGTCAACACCGCCTCCATGGCCGCGCGGCTCTACACGCCATCCGCGCCCTGTTCCTATGCCGCGGCGAAGGCGGGCGTCATCCATCTCAGCCATCATGCGAGCTGCGCCTATGCCGATGACAATATCCGGGTGAACAGCGTATTGCCGGGATTGACCGCCACGCCGCAGATCGCATCCATGTTCACGGCGGAGGAGCAGGCCGAGATCGCCGGTGAAAATCAGGTGATCCGCCGCGCCGTTGCGCCGCGCGAGATCGCCAACGCGGTGCTGTTCCTGTCCAGCGACGAGGCGAGCATGATCACCGGGCGCGGGATAGAGGTGTCGGGCGGCCGCAGGCACGGAAGCTGAGCCGGGCCCGCCTGCGCCCTGCGGCTCGCCCAACGGCCGGTAGGCGGCCGGTACGCGGTCGCGTGCGGGCCGCATGAAGCGACGATATGGAGAAGGAGAGTGCCCGATGACGAAGCCAACGATCATGACCTGTCGCGACGGGGCCTGCTGGGCAGCGCGCTCTGCATATCCGTCGCCGGCCGGCCGGCCCGTGCATGGGGCGCGACCATGAACAGCGGCGCCGCGACCGCAGCCGCGCTCAGGAACTGGAGCGCCTATGTCGACCTTCTGAAACCGGCCGGCAGGCTCAACGATCTCACGGGTTTTCCGCAGGATGACCAGATCCGCGCCGAACTCTATCGCCAGTTGGTGATGAATATCGCGCAATCCTATATCTGGTATTTCCAGTCCACGCCCGAACATCCCGACTGGATGCCGTTCGAAAACAGCATTTTCCTGCTCCAGCCCAATCCTGACGCCATTTACCATATCGCTCCAGTCAGCGGCGACGGCGTCTACAGGATCAGCGGCTATCGCGGAACCAACAAGGTCATGGGCTTCGCCGTCGGGCGGGGCATGTTCGGAACGCAGGATCCCCGTCCGGGCTTCAACAATTATGATGCCGACGGCCTGACCCTGGGCAAGGACGGCTATTTCGAGGTGATATTCAGCACGGAAAGGCCGAAGGACTGGACCGGCGACTGGCGTTATCTCGATCCCCAGGCGGGCGACATCATGATCCGCCAGTTCGCCTATGACTGGGGCGTCGACGTGGACGCGCGCTTCGCCATAGAACGACTGGACAAGCCGCCGCTCAAACCCCGGCTGACGCAGGAGGAAATTGCCGCCAGGCTCGATGCGATCCTGGGCGGATTCGTGGAACGCTTCTCCCGCATCTGCATCGGTTATCAGAACAAGGTCATCCAGGACCTGGGTCTGAACGTCATGGAACTTTCGGGCTTCGAAGATCTGGGCAATAGCGGCGAATGGCCGCAAAAATATTTCCGGTGCATCTATGACTATCAGCCGGGCGAAGCGCTCGTCCTGGAAACCGAACTGCCTGAGACCTGCAAATATTGGAACGTGCAGTTGAACGACGAACTCTGGAACCAGATAGAATTCGGCTATCGCCAGAGCAGCCTGAACGCGATGCAGGCCAGGCTCGACAGCGACGGCAAGTTCCGCGCCGTGATCGCACTGGAAGATCCAGGAGTCGCCAACTGGCTGGACAGCGGCGGCCATGGCCGCGGCATGCTGGTGGGCCGCTGGCACGGGGCGGACAGCTATCCGATGCCGACGATCAGGAAGGTGCCGCTGTCCGAACTCGCCAGTCACCTGCCCGGCGACACGCCCCGCGTGACGCCCGCCGAACGGGAAGCCACGCTGCGCAAGCGCAATCTGGGCCTGCAGATGCGCAGACGCTGGTAGAAATTCCCGCCGTCGGCAGCGACTGTTCAGCGCTGCTGGAGCGCGTTGCGTTAAATTCGGGTCACGCNGCGCGCTCTATGCTTTTGATGTCGCATCGTTTTGCGCAAAACCGGGTCCCACTTTTGCGCACGATGCCCTAATCTTGCGCGGCGGCAACCATGCGCGACCAGTCGTTCAGCCGCCGCCACAATATCTCGCGCGTCGAAGCGAA
>JGI24739J22299_10000957_pt1 | contig 10726 bp, 8 predicted proteins | sample KBSCornC5_FD_22299 | JGI IMG/M metagenome (IMG submission 22299)
TGAATCCTCGATCTCGTCCGACATCCGCCACCCCGTTCAAAGAGCGGCAATCAGCCCGGCAAACGGGAGCCGCGCAAGGCGGCCGTCAGGCCCCGCTTACGATAGGCGATGTAAGCCAGCACATCAAACAGATCGCTTTCCTGCGAATCTGTGGCACGGCGGATGGCTTCCAGTTGCTCGCCAGCAAAGCCGCGCTCCGCCAACCCCGCGATCAGTGTCTTGCGGGTTTCCGGCTGGCTCCAAATTTTTCGCAGTTCGTCTTCATCCCTGAACAGTTCGGGCAGTTTGCCGAACAGGGCTTCGATAAACTGCTGCGCGGACACGGGCTTGCCGTCTTCGCTCCAGAAGGTGGTGGCGCTGATGTGCTGGAAGGTGCGCTCCTTCCCATCGGCCAGCTTGATGACCAGCTTCTGTTTCGGCGTATCAGGTTCGCCGGGCGGCTCAGGCGGGTCTTCGGGTTCACCATCCGGCTTCCCGGGACGCTTCGGCCGTGGCGGATCGGGGTCCATCGGCTCGCCATCCCATTCGGGATCGTTGAAATGTTCGTAGGCCTTCACGAAATCCAGGATCGTGAAATAGTCCTTGCCGTCGAACAGCCGCGTTCCCCGCCCGATGATCTGCTTGAACTCGATCATCGAGTTGATCGGGCGCATCAGCACGATGTTCCGGACGTTACGCGCATCAACCCCCGTGGACAGCTTCTTCGAGGTCGTCAGGATCGTCGGGATGGTCTTGTCGTTATCCTGAAAGGTGCGTAGCCACTGATCACCGATTACGCCATCTTGGGCCGTTACGCGGACGCAATAGTTCGGGTTGGTGCTGGTTTTAACCTGATTAATCAGGTCGCGCACGATTCCGGCGTGTTCCTGCGTGGCGCAAAACACCAGCGTCTTTTCACGCTGGTCGATCATGCCCATGAAGGTTTTAACGCGGTAAGCCTCTCGCTCGCGGATTTCGATGGTGCGGTTGAATTCGCCTTCGGTGTATCGCTTGCCGTCCTCCACCTCGCCTTCGATCACATCATCATCGGGCGTGAAGACATATTCGTCGATGGTGGTGCCGATCTGACGGACCTTGAACGGCGTCAGATAGCCGTCATTGATCCCCTCCTTCAGCGAGTAGGTGTAAACCGGCTCGCCAAAATAGGCGTAGGTATCGACATTGTTGGTGCGCTTGGGCGTGGCGGTCAGGCCGATCTGCACGGCTGGCGCGAAATATTCGAGGATGGCGCGCCATTCGCTTTCATCCTTCGCGCCGCCGCGATGGCATTCGTCGATGATGATGCAGTCGAAGAAATCGGGAGGATAGTCGCCGAAATAGGGTGCGGGATCGCCGTTCGCGTCGGTGCCGCTGGTGAAGGTCTGGAAGATGGTGAAGAAGATGCTGGCGTTTTTCGGCACCGCGCCTTTCTTCTTGATCTCGCCGGGCTTGATCCGGGCGAGCGCGCCATCGTCAAAGGCGGAGAAGCTGTTATAGGCCTGATCGGCGAGAATGTTGCGATCGGCCAGGAACAAGATGCGTGGGTGCCGCTGCGGATCGCCTGCGGCCTTCCAGTCGGTCAGGTTCCAGCGGCCGTGAAACAGCTTCCACGCGATCTGGAAGGCGATGGCGGTCTTGCCGGTGCCGGTGGCGAGCGTCAGCAAGACGCGGCTGCGGTCTTCGCTGATCGCCTCCAGCACCCGTTCGATGGCGTTGTGCTGGTAATAGCGCGGCTCGAAGCGCCCGCCGCCGGTTTCATAGGGGACGGCAGCAAAGCGGTCCCGCCAACGGTTCGCTTCGGCGAAGGTCGCGTCCCATAGTTCCTGCGGAGTCGGGTAGGCATCGACCAGCCCTTCCACGCCGGTTTCCATGTCGATGCGGTAAATCTGCTTGCCGTTGCTGGCATAGGCGAATCGGCATTGTAGGCGGGCGGCATAGTCCTTGGCCTGCCCCACGCCTTCGGTATAGCTCTTGGTCGCCGCCTTGGCTTCGAGCGTAGCCAGCTTGGTGTTGCGATAGACCAGCACATAATCGCAGGAAAGCGATCGGGCGCGCTTGCCTTTGCCCATGATCCGTCCCGGCGCGATTACCTCGCGGCGGGTGCGGCTGCCATCGACCACGCCCCACCCGGCCTCGCGCAACGCGGGGTCGATCCGTTCGGCGCGAGTCTCGGCTTCGTTCATGCGGCGATGGATCCCGGCATGGCGGCGGTCAGTTCGCCAGTGAACGTCCGGTGGAGGATAGATTGCTTAAGAGCGTCCAAAGAAATCAGTCGATCTGCATACAAGGCTTCCATGGCCTGCACTTGCTGGGAAAGCGCCCCCAGACGGGCGACTATTGCCATCTGCACATCCTTTGGGGGGAACGGGAAGCGCTCATTCTCAAACGTTGCAAGGTTGATATTTGCTTGGGCACTTCCCTTCCCCTTCGACTGCAACACGGCTTTCAAAGATTGCAGCAGATATTCAACGTAGCTGTTGGAGGTTCGCGCCGGATCAACGACCATTCCGATCACGCTATCCGGGAAACAGGCATCAAAATTCAAGATGCCAGTTTCGGCAATGTTGGCAGCGATCGTGATGCAGATCGTTCCATTCGGCCAAAGCTTGCTTTGCGCCAATCCTGCCGCACTATAGGTCTGCGAATACTCGGTGATGAGATGGTCGCAGTTCCGTACATCCCCGGTCTGTATGAACGGGTATTCGCCCCCATACAGTTTGGGATCGTTGCGGGGACGATGTTTGGATTTGCCGCGTCCGAAGTCGATCGCAGCCTCCTTTAGCGTCAGAAGTGCCCAAGATTGATCCGCACTGGCGAAGGTTTCTCGAACGCAAGCCTCAAACAAATCCCGCGCGTTTGCGAGGTTCTTTTCCGCGTTGGCGATCGCCGTATCGATGGCGGCAAAGGCCTCATCCAGCACCGCGACAATCCGCCGCTGTTCTTCGACAGGCGCAACAATGACCGGAAGATTGTCGAAGTGCCGCTGGCGCAGCGATTTCACCGTTGCACCAACTGCAACACTCTGAAAATATTCATGCACGTACTCAAGGTAATAGAAAAGATAATCGCCTAAAAGATGATTTCCAAAACCATGAATTGCATAAGCACGCTGATGTAGATCAAACTTTCCGTTGAACCTTTTGGGACGAAACTCTGCGCCTTCTCCTGCGACAATCAGTGCCTCACAGTCGAAAAGATATTGTCCGCTCCGCTTGGGCGTTTTCGATCGATCAAAAAACATATAGGCTCCGTCACTGACGGCATCCTGCGTGTTTGAGCTTCCGCTCTGGACTTTGCAGAGCTTTCCCAGAGGGATTTCCTTCCAGCCCGCGTTCATAGCAGCTCTCTCACCCGCGCCAGAATCTGCGCGCTTTGGGTGTCCAGGACGGCAATTTCGTCCAATATCTCTTGCGGGCTGCGCGGCGCCTCGGCTTCTGGCGTATTTGGATTGCGGACGGTCAGGTCGAACGTGGTGGGATCGAGCGCGTCCACCGCCACGCTCCAAGCATTCGGCCGTTCCGCAAAACTGGCCTGTCGATCGATGAAGTCGGCCATGTCGGCATCGTTCAGTGGGTTAGTCTTGCCCATGTTACGGCCGGGATCGAGCCGATAGTACCAGATGCTGCGGGTCGGCTCACCCTTCTCGAAGAACAGCACTACGGTCTTTACGCCTGCGCCCTGAAAGGTGCCGCCGGGCATGTCCAGAATGGTATGCAGGTTGCAGCTTTCCAGTAGTTCGCGCCGCAACGCCACGCTGGCATTATCGGTGTTAGACAGAAAGGTGTTCTTGATGACCACCGCCGCCGCGCCACCCGCGCGCAGCGACTTGATGAAATGTTGCAGGAACAGATAGGCGGTTTCACCAGTCTTGATCGGGAAATTCTGCTGGATTTCTGGGCGCTCCTTACCGCCAAAGGGCGGGTTGGCAAGGATCACGTCGAAGCGGTCCTTCTCCTGAATGTCCAGCACCGGCTCGGCCAGTGTGTTGGTGTGGACGATATTCGGCGCATCGATCCCGTGGAGGATCATGTTCATCGTGCCGATCACATAAGCGAGGGACTTCTTTTCCTTGCCGTAGAATGTCCGATCCTGAAGCGTGCGGCGATCGTCCACCGTTTTCGCCTGCGGCAGCAGATAGTCATAGGCTTCGCACAGGAAGCCGCATGAACCCGCCGCGCCATCATAAATCTTCTCGCCGATGCGCGGCTTCACCACCTGGACCATCGCGCGGATCAGCGGGCGCGGCGTGTAATATTCCCCGCCGTTGCGCCCGGCATTGCCCATATTTTTGATCTTGGCTTCATACAGTTCGGACAGCTCATGCTTTTGGGCCTGACTGCCGAAGGACAGTTCGTCCACCGCGTCGATCGCGTCCCGCAGCGAATAGCCGGACTGGAACTTGTTGCGGATTTCCCCGAAAATCTCGCCGACCTTATATTCAATAGTATCCGGGCCGGTCGCGCGTTCCTTGAACCCCGACAGATAGGGAAACAGCTCGCGGTTCACATAGGCGATCAGGTCCGGGCCGGTCAGGGTCTTGTTGTGATCAAGCTTACCCGCCGCATCCTTCGGCGCAGCCCAGCGGCCCCAACGGTGCGCGGCGTCGATGATCGGCGTGTAAGGGACGTCGCGCAATTCCGCCTCGGTAGCGCGGGCGGTTTCCAGGTCATCCAGATATTTCAAGAACAGGAGCCAACTGGTCTGTTCGGTGTAATCCAGCTCGGAAGCGCACCCTGCTTCCTTGCGGAGAATATCGTCGATGTTTTTGAAGGTCTGCTCGAACATGCGGTTAGCTAGCAGCGGCGGTGGGGAGCTTACAAGCCCGGGGAGAGTAGCAAACGTAATGATTTTAGCCCGCCAAAAGGTTAATTTGAGGCGCGCGATCTCCCGCCTTTCCATAGGCCCGGCGGACAGCTTTGTGGCGGCGTCAGCTGGCGGCTTCCAGACAGTCTCTCGTAGCTACACCCTCGCCCTTGCAAGACGTTAGCTACCGTGCCCAGTGAGCAACGGAACGCCGCTGCTATTTCTGAGCGAGAAAGGCCGCGCTTTCTAAATTCACAGATCGCCAAGCGTGACCAGTAGGGAAGCTGAGATGAGCCGCGTCGCTGCGCCATTTGCAAGCCATGCTCCGCCCTCATATCGCCGATCAAGGTTTCCATAATGGTTGCGATCACCTCATCTGCCCGCGCCGCTTGGACGGCTGCCGTTCGATAAGCCAGGATCGACGATCGTGAACGGCGCAGCGTCACCGCATGAAAGGCGAGCGAGAAGCCGGGCATCAGCATGTACGCGTGAAATGCGGCACGCGGCTGGCCCCGCTGGGGAGGGGGCACCGGTTGCCATGTCGTGCCTTCAAGGCAAGAGGATCGTTCTGAGTGAGAATTAGTCACGGCAATCCGGCTTCCATAGTCCCCAGTCAATCTCTTTGGTTTTCTGGCAAGGGGTAGGACTGTAGGACAGTTGAGACGGTTTGGCATTTTGTTGCGAGGGAAGCGGCGTCGGAGGGTGAAAGATAAGTGACCCGTGAACTGTCCGGAACCGTCCTACCTTCCTAGGCCGCTCGGGCACATTGACGCAGCAGCGACTCCACATAGCCCTCACCCGGAGCGTTCAATGCGACGATGGCTGCCCGTCGTTCTGGCGCAACATGCATACGCGCATCATGGAACCGCTCGATGCCGAACGATTCCCCCTCGTATTGCCATCGATTCAACCAGCCCCAAGCGAATGCGCCGCCAACGCGCAGACCGGAACTGCTCAGGTGCATGGTTCTCTCAGCGCCCACATTCGGCCACAGCGCGATAGAGACAATCCACTCGTCCCTATGGGGGCCGGACAAATAAATCAGGGCCGGGATGCCTCCCGCTAGTACGGTTCGAAGGTAGCGGGGGTTATGCCCTGTCGACGATGCCTCGTCTCTTTCGTGCAGATCGAGCATATCTGCTCGGATGAGGGCATCGACCGCCAAGGCGAGAACGTGCCGATGATGAAAAGAACCTAAGAGCATCTCTCGTCCTCCTATGCAGCTAGTGAGCGCAACTTGATGCCAACCCGATAGGTCGCCCCACCCCGCTTTTCCGCGACAACACCTCGGCGAGTAAGCGCCCGTCCGAAAGCTGTCTGGTTGAGCGGCTCGCGCCCCGCCTCATCAGTGAAGCGCCGATAGTCCCGAAACAAATTGCTAGCCTGAATGATCTCACCGGCGGCCAGCTCGCAACGATCTTCAATGTAGGTGCCTACCGTGTCTGAGTCCGCTCGGAATTCTGCGCCCGCATGCAGCACGGCTGTGGGGGTGGTGAGGCCATCTCTATACCATTTGGCAGCCCCCCGGACGATCCACGCAAGAATGCCGGGCAGTTCAGCCGTGAGCTTAGCTCCAAGCTCTTTGTCCTGTTCCGCTGCCGTGAAGACCCGATTGAAGGGGATTAAGCGCAAGCGACGAAAAAGCGCCGGGTCAGCTCCGTTGACCTGCGGCAAGGCGTTCGTCGCCAACGCCAGCTTGAACATCGGCACGAACGTAAAGAACTCACCATACAGGTAGCGCGCTGTTACGGGTTCGTCGCCAGTAACCTGCTTGATAAAACTCTCGTTAAGACGCTGGTGAGCGTCAGCTTCGGACGCTGTCACAAACCGCGCACCCATCAAACGCGCGACGTCATTCGAGGGGCCACCATTTCGCGCCAGCAGTGTCTCCGTCGGGGTATGGGCAGAATAGGGGCCAAGGGCGTCCGCAATCGCCCTCAGCAAAGTTGACTTGCCGTTTGCGCCGTCACCGTGCAGCACCAAGAATAGCTGCTCCCTTGTCTCTCCTGTGGCGGCGTAGCCCAGCACGCGGTGCACGAATTCGATGAGCTCATCGTCCTGTTCAAACACCTGAGCTACGAAGCGCTCGAATGTGGGGCAGGTACAACTTGGATCGTAGTTTATATCGATCAGCCGGGAAAGAAGGTCGGTCCGGTTATGCTGCCGCATCTCACCGGTGCGCAGGTCGATCGTTCCATTCAAGGTATTGAGTAAGTGAGGTGGGCTGTCAAATTCGCTCGATGCGAATGGCACTCCATCTTCAGATTGGGCAAGCTCCACCATCGCCCGGATACGCGCATGAGACTGAGATTTGACAGCGAACGAAATCCGCCGTTTGCGATGTTCCGGATCATTGATCGCCTGCGCGTCAGCCAACAGTTGATCGCCAACTTGTTTCGCTGCCCGGATGATCGCACCGTCATTGTCACGCCGCCAGCACCGGCCGTCAAAGAGGTACCATGATCGGCTGGCATGATCATACCTCGCATCGCCATTGAGCGCCTCGACTAAGCGGCGGGCGTTGCCAACGTCTGTCTCCGGATGGCGAGATTCAAACGCATATCGGGCAACATTCCGGGCAATCCGTTCAACCTCCGATGGATCGAGGGGAGGATCGCATTGCGCTTCATTGACGGCATGAAGAGCGCCGATGATGGCATCCTCGTTCGCCCCTCTCCGTCTAAGGGTGCCCGCAATGCTGCAAAGGGCGCTATTTCGGCTTCCTTGCAGTATGGCGACCTCTTCTGACGAGCTACCAAGCTTTCGCTGGGGCTTGGGCATACCGCGCTCGACCAAGGCGACGAGCCAGCCGGGAGCTTCAGCGATTGGAAAATCATTGTCCCAGAGGTAAGTTTTGCCGGTGTCCGGATGAACGCTCGGCGGCGCAACCACATAGCCGTCGCACTTGATGTCAACGCCTGAATAACCCTCAACGTTCGTCCGGTCGCGGCTCGCAGCAACGCCGGACGGCAGCTTGAAATACAGGTGCTTTCCGCCGCCACCGGTGCTTACAGTGCGTGTCTGGGGCAGCTTGCCATAGGCAGCCTCAAAGCGTTCAAAGCTAGCCTCGCCATCGTTGCGCGGGTCAATATCTAAGACCACCAGTTGAGATCGCGTCCCCGTAAGAATTCCCACATTGGACTCGCTGTTGGGCGGAAACCAAGCCGCGACCTGTGCCGGGTCGCAGGTAGCATCCTTTTTCCCGTGTCGCGTCGCTGGAACTTTGCTGTGAGGCTTCAATGGTATCACCGCGAAGTTGCTTTTTGCATAGTCAACCGCGGCAGAAGACACGGCGCTCATCTGCCAACCTCCGCGCTAGCAATGAAATTATCTAGCTCTTCAACAGAATAGCGGACAGCTGAGCCGAGTTTGTGAAAAGAAGGACCTTTTCCGGCCCAACGCCACCTTGATAAAGTCCTAGGTGCCAAACCAAGATACTTGGCAGCATCGACCTCTCTAAGCAAACGGGCAGTCATCTTCATCGTCCCTCAGCAACATTTAGCGTGCACGAGACCTACCCTGTCCGAATCATTTGTGTCGCCTGGTTTTCTGGCAACCACAAAAATTCATCGGTTTGCGCCGACGCAGCACCCGTTGCGGTGAGCACATTGCCTCTTCCGGTCTGCCATGCCATTTAGCTCGCGCGCTTGGTCAGTCCCGAGCGCGGGGCGTGGAATCCCCTTTGTCGCGTAGCTCGGTCGAAATTTGCTCGGCCGGGTGACCGTCGCGTATGTCCAAGGCTAGCGCCCAAAGGTGGCGGTGCCTCAGGCTACGCGTGAGGATTCCAACACCCGGCTTTGACCGGGGCCGCCTCATCTCTATTAGATGCAGGCGGCGCGAATGATCCGAAAAATCTTCCCTCTAACGATCCCCGTTTTGCTAATCGCGTGCTCGGCAGGCTCTTCTCCCACCAACGGTGCGGAACAGTTTGCTCGTGGTACGCCGCTGGTCTGGCATGAAGCACCCGGGAACAGCAAAATTTCAGCGGCGGAGGACGACGGTCATGGCCAAATCGTCTTACGCTGTTGGACCTCTGATGACCGGCCAAACTGTCTGTACGTCGGGGAACAGAAAATGGACGACGGCGGAGTTACCTATCACGCGTTCCGTCGCCAGTTAGCGAAGCTGCCACGCGACGATCTGGAACGGTCAGAGATGATGTCCGATGGCTACGTGTGTCAGATACACACAACGTTGGGTATCGCCGTTGAAGCATTCTCCCCGGGGGAGGCTGGCAAAAACGAAAACGTAGTCAGCCTCATCGGTGAGGAGCCGATTGGCAGCCCCCTCAAGCCCGAACAGGTAAGCGAAAAGCTGCGCAGTTATCCGGAACCCAAAAGCGTCCATTTCGACTGTGTAGAGCTTGGCGGCGTATTAATGGCCAAAGGAATAGAGGGAGCAAAAGGCAAGCTGATTACCGATCAGCTAATGCACTGACGTCCCCTCTCTGCTCACGCCTGCGCCCGTGCCGTTGCTCCTTGTAAGCGTTCGAATTCCACGTCGATTGCTGCTGCGGCGACCCTGACAGAATCTTGAGCTAAATGGGCATACCGTGCCGTAGTGGCCTGTTCCTTGTGGCCAAGCAGCTTTCCGATCAACGGCAGGCTCATCCCCAAGCCCGCTGCCACGCTCGCATATGTATGCCGTAGGTCATGAAGGCGCACATCTGGCAAAGCTGCCGCCTTTCGAATTTTTTGCCATGGCTTTTGAATATTGACCAACGGCTGGCCTTTAACGTGGCCGGGGATGACGAACTTGGGCTTTGGACTGGTTTGAACAGCCTTCGTTATAGACACCACGTTTTCGCCCTCGTCGGCTTGGCGCGCTGCCTCGGACGCCTCATTAAGCAATTGCAGCGCACCAGCACCTAGCGCGACTGTCAGCGAACCACTCTTGGTGTCAGGCAAACAGAGCAGGCCTCTTTCAAGATCAACATGCGACCATTCAAGTTTCAGCACCTCATTCAACCGTCGGCCGGTGAGCATGAGTAGCTTAATGGCCAATAGGGCAGAACTAGAAGCGAGCCCTTCGGCTTCGTCTGAAATCAAAACATTCCACAGCCTCTTGATTTCTTCAGAGGACAAATACCTTTCCCGCTTTTGTTCCTTGAAGCGGTCTATGTTCTTTGCCGGATTGGAACCGTCCGGTCGCAACCCCCATCTTTCCCCCAACGAGAACATCTTTGATAGAAGGGCAAGGGTTCTGTTCGCTTCGTAGGGCGTCTTGCGCAGGCCATGATGCAAGGCGGCAATATCCGTTCGCCCTATTGCCGCTACCTTTTTCGCGCCGATTGCAGGTACAATCCGCTTCTCGATCAATCGCCTGTCATTAGCAGCCGAACTGCCTTTCTTGCGGGTGTCTGCATGTTCGACAAGATAGCGCTCCGCTAACTCCTTCATAGTAGGGGCAGCGCGGCTGTCCTGCCGCTCCTGAGACGGGTCTTTCCCCTGAGCAACTTGGGCCAGCCATCGCTTCGCAATTTCGCGGGCAGCCTCCGGCTTGATCGCGCCATGCAACCCTATCGACGGACGCCGCTGCTGCCCCTGATGGGTGCGGTAGTAGAGGAAATAGGAGCGACGCCCGGCAGGGGTGACTTTCACGCCAAACCCGGCCAGATCACTGTCCCACATTATTACGTCACGCTTCTGCGGCACAATGGCTTCCACGGAACGAACAGTCAATTTGGCCTTCATCGCCGATCTCCCTCAGGTATCACCTAAGTAGCGGAAAACAGCAAAAGCCATCAATGCCCATCTACACAACCGCGAAATCAAACCATGATCTCGCGGCACCTATCTACATCTAGCGTAATACAGCAAAGGTGCTCTAAAAATCGAAATTGAGACTTTTAATCAGTAGGTCGCTGGTTCGAATCCAGCAGGGCTCACCATCCCGCTGATCTTCCCCGCGGATCTTCGATGTCTCGTCAATCGACGGCGTGGAT
>JGI24739J22299_10000959_pt1 | contig 10720 bp, 8 predicted proteins | sample KBSCornC5_FD_22299 | JGI IMG/M metagenome (IMG submission 22299)
TCACGACCCTGCAGGTGCTGCCCGGCTCGGCCAACCTGTTCGGCGGCCGCTCCGTGGTGCTGAAGAACGTGCCCGGCCGCACCGCGCAGGACATGAAGTTCCCCGGCGCCCCCTACGGCCTCAAGATGGCCTGCGGCGAGAACCCCAAGCGAGTCTATGGCTCGAAGGGCCAGATGCCGCAGACNCGNATGGGCAATATCGCGCTTGCCCGGGCGACCTGGATCAAGGCCGCCGCCTACAAGCGCAAGTGGGACAAATATTACCGCAACGGCGGCGACATGCCCGAGCGCGACCTCGCGATGGACACGCTGAAGGGTGTGCTCGACGGCAAGATCCTGGTCCAGAACCACTGCTATCGCGCCGACGAAATGGCCAACATGATCGATATGGCGCGGGAGTTCGGCTACAAGATCACCGCCTTCCACCACGCCGTGGAGGCCTACAAGATCGCCGACATCCTCGCCGCGAACGACATTTGCGCGGTGATGTGGGCCGACTGGTACGGCTTCAAGATGGAAGCCTATGACGCGATCAAGGAGAACATCCCCCTGGTCCACAACGCCGGCGCCTGCGCGATCGTCCATTCGGACGACCCCAATTACATCCAGCGGCTGAACCAGGAGGCGGCGAAGGCGCTGGCCGACGGCATCCGCGCCGGAATCCCCAACCTCAATGAGGCCGTCGCGTGGGAATGGCTCAGCCGCAATCCGGCCAAGGCGCTCGGAATCCTCGACAAGACCGGCACCCTTGCGTCGGGCAAGATGGCTGACGTGGTGCTGTGGAACGGCGATCCGTTCAGCGACTACAGCCGTCCCGAGCGGGTGTGGATCGACGGCGCGGAACTGTACGACGCCAACGACCCGCGCAAGCGGCCGGTCAGCGACTTCGAGCTCGGCCAGCCCGGCGAAGGGGACGTGAAGTGACGGCCCCGGCACGCCCTCATCCCGGACTTGATCCGGGATCCACCTTACTCCGGCTCAGCCGTTGGAAGAAAAGGTGGATTCCCGCTTTCGCGGGAATGACGATGCTGTGGGCCAATCCCGCCGCCGCCCAAACCTACGCGATCGTCAACGGCACCGTCGCGCTGGGCGACGGGTCGGAGCCGATCCCCAACGGCACAGTGGTCATCCGCGACGGGCGGATCGTCGCTGCGGGCGCGATGCGGATGAAACTGCCTGCGGGCACGCAGGTCATCGACGCCAACGGCAAGTGGGTGACTCCGGGCATCGTCGCCGGCTTCTCGCGCCTCGGGCTGGCCGACGTCGACCTTGCGGCCGAGGGTGCCGACGACACCGGCAACAACGGCCCGTTCAACGCCGCGATCGACGTCGTCCCGGCGATCAACCCGCTCGACACCACGGTCGCGGTGAACCGCGCCGACGGCGTGACCCGCGCAATCGTCGCTCCGAGCGCGGGCAAAAACATCTTCGCCGGTCAGGGCGCGGTGATCGACACCGGCGCCGACATGGACCCGATCACCGCCCCGCGGAAATTCCAGTTCGTCGAGCTCGGCCAGACCGGCTCCGAAAAAGCGGGCGGATCGCGCGCATCGGCGCACATCCTGTTCCGCAACGCCTTGCGGGAGGCGACGGAGCTGCGCCGCTATGCCCCCGTCGTCGCTGCAACGCGCACCAGCACACCGGACGAGCGCGAGCGGCCGGTGGTGCGCAATCCCAATGAATCGCGGGTCTATGGCCCGGACGCGCGCCGCAGCGACGATGTCCTGCTGACCCGCTTCGACGCCGCTGCGCTCGTGCCCGTGCTTCAGGGGCGCCAATATCTGCTGGTCCACGTCGAGCGCGCCAGCGACATCCTCCAGGTGCTCGAGCTCAAGCGCGAATTTCCAGCGCTGAAGATCGTGCTGGTCGGCGCCAGCGAAGGATGGCTGGTCGCCGACCGGATTGCCCGCTCGGGCATCCCGGTGATCGCTTCGGCGGTGAACGACTTGCCCGCGTCATTCGAGCAGATCGCCGCCACCCAGTCGAACATCGGGCGGATGCGCAATGCCGGCGTCAAGGTCGGGATCGGGATGATCGACGACAACGACACCCGTTATCTGTTCATGGAGCGCCAGTATGCGGCCAACCTGGTCGCGCTACAGAAGGTCCCCGGCGCCTCCGGCGTCAGCTGGGGCGAAGCGCTGGCGATGATCACCTCACGCCCGGCGCAGGCCATCGGCATGGGCGGCGAGATCGGCAGCCTTGCGGCGGGCCACCGCGCCGACGTGGTCATCTGGTCAGGCGACCCGCTCGAAGGCGCGAGCGCCGCCGAGCAGGTGTTCATCGATGGCGTGCGCCAACCGCTGCAGACGCACCAGACGCGGCTGCTCGACCGCTACCGCTACCTACCGCGCCGCGACCTGCCCGAGGCGTATCGGCATTGAGCGCGCATCTCTGCCTGGCTCTCGCCGCGGCGTCGTTCGTCGGAACGCACTTCCTGTTGTCCCATCCGCTCCGCCGTCCGCTGATCCGGCGCATCGGGGAAGGGGCGTTCGGCGGGATTTACGTCGTCGTCGCCTTTATCACGCTTGGCGTGACGATCTGGATCTATCACCGTATCGGACGCGAACCGCCGCTGTGGGACCAGTCCGACGCGCTGTGGATTGTCGCATGCCTGCTGATGTGGTTCGCCTCGATCCTGTTTGTCGGGTCCCTTCAGGGCAATCCGGCGTTCCCGCGGCGACCGGGGAGCGCTCCTCCCACGAGTATTCCCGCTCCAAGGGGCGTGTTCGCGATCACCCGCCATCCGATGATGTGGAGCTTCGCCATTTGGGCGATCGTCCACGCCGCAGTCGTCGCCACGCCCAAGGCGTTCATCCTCGATGCCGCGATCCTCATCCTCGCCCTTGGCGGATCGGCGCTGCAGGAGGGCAAGAAGCGCGCGCAGATGGGGGACGCTTGGCACGAATGGTCGCTCAAGACCGCGTTCGTCCCGTTCACGCGCGGTGCCGGCAATCCGGGAGCAGTCGCGCTGATCGGCGGGACGATCCTGTTCTTCCTTGTGACCTGGGCCCATCCCGTCCCGGCCGGCTTCTGGCGCTGGATCGGCTAAACGCGCTAAGGCGCGCGGGATGACACGCAAATTCTTCGGCACTGACGGGATCCGCGGCACCACCAATATCGAGCCGATGACGGCCGAGACCGCGCTGCGCGTCGGCCAGGCAGCGGGCGCGCATTTCCTCCGCGGCGACCACCGCCATCGGGTGGTGATCGGCAAGGACACGCGCCTCAGCGGCTACATGATGGAATCGGCGATGGTCGCCGGGTTCACCAGCGTCGGTATGGACGTGGTGCTGCTGGGGCCGATGCCAACGCCTGCGGTGGCGATGCTGACCCGGTCGATGCGTGCGGACCTCGGCGTGATGATCTCCGCTTCGCACAATCCGTTCGCCGACAACGGCATCAAGCTGTTCGGGCCCGACGGCTACAAGCTCAGCGATGACTCCGAGATGGCTATCGAGAAGCGGCTCGAGAAAGAGCCGAAGCTCGCCAAGGCNCCGATGATCGGCCGCGCGCGGCGCATCGACGACGCCCGCGGCCGCTACGTCCAGTTCGCCAAGGACACCTTCCCCGAGCAGCTTCGGCTCGACGGGCTGAAGGTGGTCGTCGATTGCGCCAATGGTGCCGCCTACCACGTCGCGCCTGACGCGTTGTGGGAGCTCGGCGCCGAAGTCATCCCGCTCGGCGTCAAGCCGGACGGCCTCAACATCAACGACCAGTGCGGCTCGACCTATCCGCAGCTGATGCAGGAGACGGTGGTGGCCAGCGGTGCCGACATCGGCCTCGCGCTCGATGGCGACGCCGACCGGCTGATCGTCTGCGACGAAAAGGGCCAGCTGGTCGACGGCGACCAGCTCATGGCCCTGATCGCGCTTGGCATGGAGCGCCGCGGCGAACTCAAGGGCGGCGCGGTTGTCGCGACAGTGATGTCCAACCTCGGCCTCGAACGGCGGTTGGAGGCTGCGGGACTGGCCCTGCACCGTACCAAGGTCGGCGACCGCTACGTGCTCGAGCAGATGCGCGCGCTCGGCTGCAACATCGGCGGCGAGCAATCGGGCCACATCATTCTCGCCGACCATGCGACGACCGGNGACGGGCTGGTCGCCGGCTTGCAGGTCCTCGCCGCGCTGGTCGACGGNAAACGCCCGGCGAGCGAGCTGCTGCGCCAGTTCGAGCCCTTGCCGCAGCTGCTCAAGAACGTCCGCTTCAACGGCGGCGCCGAACCGCTCGAGGCCGACAGCGTGCGCAAGCGCATCGCCGCGGCCGAAGCCGAGCTCGAAGGGAAGGGGCGGCTGGTCATCCGCAAATCGGGCACCGAGCCGCTCATCCGAGTGATGGCCGAAGGCGACGACCCCGCGCTCGTCGAGCGGGTCGTTAATGACATTTGCGAGGCGGTNCAGTCGGCCGCGTGAACACTTTATTGGTATTTGTCCGCCAAACGACAGTGCTGTGCACATGGAAAACTTCGCCCCNGGGAGCGGGACGAAGGCCGACAAGATGACGGCCACCGCTCGGGTCCTGATCATCGCCGGCTCGGATTCGGGCGGCGGGGCCGGGATTCAGGCGGACATCAAGACCGTGACGATGCTCGGCGCCCACGCGATGACCGCGGTCACCGCGATCACCGCCCAGAACACGCTCGGAGTGACCGCGGTCCATCCGGTTCCGGCCGAGATGATCCTCGCCCAGATCGACGCGGTCGTGGCCGATTTCGGCGTCGACGCGGTCAAGATCGGCATGATCGGCAGCGCCTTCGCGGCGAAGCAGGTCGCGGTGCGGCTCCAGGAGCTCAAGAGCGCCGATCCCGACCTTCCGATCATCTTCGATCCGGTGATGGTCGCGACCAGCGGCGCTGCGCTCGCCGATGACGATACCGTCGCTGCGTTCGGGCGGCTGATGGACGTAGCAACGCTCGCGACGCCAAACCTCCCCGAGCTGAAGCGCCTGACCAGCGAGGACGACCCCGTCGCGGCCGCCTTGCACCTCGTCGGCAAGCACGGCTGCGCGGTGCTGATCAAGGGCGGCCACGAGGAAGGCGACGCGCTCGCCGACGCGCTGATCGAGGAAGACAATATGACCAGCTGGCAGGGCCAGCGGATCGACACCGAACAGACCCACGGNACCGGCTGCACCCTGGCGAGCGCGATCACGACCTTCCTCGCGCAGGGCGCGACCCTGGCCGACGCGGTCGCCCGCGCGCGTGAGTTCGTCCGGGTCGCCTTGTTCGAGGCTCCGGGGCTTGGGCAGGGGAGCGGTCCGATCGGCCAGCAGTGCGTCCGGCTGGATGCCGGCGCTCCGCTGCGGCTCAATCAGGTGACGGTGACCGGAACCAATTACGAGCGGTCCGTCGACTTCTACCGCCGGCTCGGGCTCAGGCAGATCGTCGACAACCCGCCCGATTATGCCCGCTTCGAAACTGGCGGCGGGGTGACGCTGTCGGTGCAGATCGACCCCGACGAGAAGATCATCGCCACCACCGGNGTTTATCTCGAGTGCGACGACCTCGACGAGCGTGTCGAGCTGCTCGCGCGCAGCGGCATTCCGTTCGAGCACGGCCCGCGCAACCAGCCGTGGATGTGGCGCGAAGCCCGCCTCCGCGACCCCGACGGCAACATCATCTTCCTCTACAAGGCCGGCGAGGCGCGGCGATTCCCGCCNTGGCGGATCCAGGATTAGGTTCACACGAAGGCAGGAACTCGCACAACGTCATGCTGAACTTGTTTCAGCATCCATTGTCGAGACGTGCGGTGCGCATGGAGGAATGGACCCTGAAACAAGTTCAGGGTGACGACTTCTCTTCGTGCTTAGTGCCTTCGTGTGAAAAATATCCACTTTTCCACAGCTTCCGCCGATGACCGCTGGACCGCTGCCTCGGCGCGCGTGCACAATGCGACTCGATGCCCCGGCGCTGTTCCTTCAAGCTCGAGCTCGATTACCCGCAGCCGCTTGCCGGCGTGGACGAGGCGGGGTGCGCGCCGCTCGCCGGGCCGGTCGTCGCCGGTGCCTGCATCCTCAATCGCGACAGCTTCCCGCGCGGGATCGACGACTCGAAGAACCTGCCGCTGCCCAAGCGCGAGGCGATCTACAAGCGACTGGTCAAATGCTCGGCGTGGGGCGTCGGTATCGCTACGGTCGAGGAGATCGACAGCATCAACATCTACTGGGCGCGGATGCTGGCCATGACCCGCGCGGTCGAGGCGCTCGGGCTCGATCCGGCCTGGGTGCTGGTCGACGGCAACGCGACCCCGCGCTGGCAACGCCCGTCCAAGGCGATCGTCGACGGCGACGCCAAGTGCCGCTCGATCGCCGCCGCCTCGATCATCGCCAAGGTCACCCGCGACCGGATGATGGCCGACTATGCCGTGACCTATCCCGGCTACGGCTGGGAGCATAACCGCGGCTATCCGACGCCCGACCATCGCCGCGCGATCAACGACCTCGGCCTGACCCCGCTGCATCGCCGCAGCTTCGGCCTGGTCCGCGAAATCGAGGCGCGGAAGGCCCAGCCGGAGCTCCAGCTGATCGAAATCGCCGAGGCGAGTCCTTCGAGTCACACCACCATCGCTTGAGTCCCGGCGGGGTCACTGGACTCAACATCTTGTGGTGGCGAGTCGGCGGACTCGTTCCGTTCCGCTGTCCCATTTCGACTCGTTAACTTCTGTCAGCTTGACCGCGAGTCCCGCCTGACTCACCTTCGCCCGCTCTTAAGGGGGCGGATACGCATGAACCTCGTGACCCGCGTTGCGGATGGGCAGACCTTGTTGCGGCCAAAGGCGATCGGCCCGCGCGAAATCCTGCCGTTCAACGTCATCCTGCAGGGCGACTGCATCACCGAGATGGGCCGGCTTCCGGACAATTCGGTGGACATGATCTTCGCCGACCCGCCCTACAACCTCCAGCTCGGCGGCGACCTGTTCCGGCCCGAAGGCGGGCGGGTCGACGCGGTCAACGACGAGTGGGACAAGTTCGAAAGCCTCACGACCTACGACAATTTCACCCGCGACTGGCTCGAACAGGCGCGGCGCGTCCTCAAGGACGACGGCACGATCTGGGTGATCGGCAGCTATCACAACATCTACCGGGTCGGTTCGCTGCTCCAGGACGCGGACTTCTGGATCCTCAATGATATCGTGTGGCGCAAGACCAACCCGATGCCCAATTTCCGCGGCACGCGCTTCACCAACGCGCACGAGACGCTGATCTGGTGCGCCAAGGACGAGAAGGCGCGCTACACCTTCAACTACCGCGCGATGAAGGCGTTGAACGACGATCTTCAGATGCGGTCTGATTGGCTGCTGCCGATCTGCAGCGGCGGCGAGCGGGTCAAGGGCGACGATGGTTTAAAGGCGCACCCGACGCAGAAACCCGAAGCTCTGCTCTACCGAATCCTGCTCGCCTGCACCAAGCCGGGCGACGTCGTCCTCGACCCGTTCTTCGGCACCGGGACGACCGGCGCGGTGGCGCGGCGGCTCGGGCGGCGGTGGATCGGGATCGAGCGCGAAACCGCTTATGTGAAGGTCGCGCAGGAGCGCATCGCTTCGACCCTGCCGCTGGACGAAAGCGCAATGCAGACCGTCACCGACAAGCGCGAGCAGCCGCGCGTCGCGTTCGGCGTGCTGGTGGAAAACGGCCTCGTCCCCGCTGGAACCACGCTGACGGACGCCAAGCGGCGCTGGCCGCGTCAGTCCGCGCCGACGGCTCGATCGCGTGCGAAACGCACTCGGGCTCGATCCACAAGGTCGGCGCTGCGCTCCAGGGCGCTCCGTCATGCAACGGCTGGACCTTCTGGCACGTCGATCAGGCCGGCGGCCTGCAGCCGCTCGACTCCTTCCGCCAACGGCACCTCGCGTCGCTCGCCTGAGGGCTTGCGCGCCGTGCGGCGGGCGGTGACAAGGACCGGCATGGGCCGTCCGCTGAAGATCGTCCTCGCCGGGTTTGTCGCGCTCGCGGTCGCTGCCGACGCGCCGGCGCAGCAGCCGACCGACGAGCAGCGGATGCAAACCGCGCTTGCTCGGCTCCAGCCCGAACGTCCGGGCGTCGTCGATGCCTATGTCGTCGTCGCAGCGCTCGATGCCGACCCGGTGTTCAACCGCGAGGCCCGTGAAGCCGGGCGCGTGCTCGCCAGGCGCTTCGATGCCGCAGGACGCACGATCGTCCTCGCCCACGACGAAGGCGACGACAAAGCCGACGCCGAAGCCTCGCCTCCCGAGCTCGCTCGGGCGCTCGACAGCGTGGCCGCGAAAATGAACCGCGATGAGGACGTGCTGGTGCTCTACACGACCAGCCACGGCTCGCCCCATGCCGGGCTCAACTTCCGCGATCCGCAGCGCGGCGAAGCGGTCATCGCTCCGCAGCAGCTTGCGGCGATGCTCGACCATTCCGGGGCGAAGAACCGCCTGGTCGTCCTTCAGGCCTGCTTCTCGGGTCAGTTCGTCCCAGTGCTCGCCGGGCCGCGCACCGTCGTCGCGACCGCGGCGTCGGCGATGAAATCCTCGTTCGGCTGCTCGGCCGGCAATGACTGGACCTTCTTCGGCTACGCCCTCATCAACGAGGCGATGCGCCAGCCCGACACCTTCGTCCGTCAGTTCCGCCGCGCCTTCGTCAAGATCCTCGGCTGGGAGAAGCAGGCGGATTTCGTGCCGTCCAATCCCCAGCTCAGCGTCGGCAGCGACACCGCCGGCTGGCTGGCAGCGCTCGACGCGCGCGAGCCGAAGAGCGCCAGCGCGCCGGTCGGCCGGCCGCCGTCCGAAATCGCGCAATAACCCGCATGCGCACGCTCATTCGTCCAGTCGGCTTCGTCGACTCGCCCTTCGGTCACGACGGCAAGGTCGCGCGGCTCGCCGGAGGCCTCAACTGGTTCGCCAATGCCGAGCTGCTGCGCGTCGACGGCAATCGCCGCGTGTCGACCGAGCTGGTTGGCGTCGAGGGCATCGAATCCCGCTTCGACGACGACATGGCCACGCAGTGGACCCGGCTCACTGCAGCGCGGCCGCCGCTGCAGCTCGGCGAGCGCACCATCCGCCTCGACCAGCCGCAGGTCGTGGGCATCGTCAACGCGACTCCGGACAGCTTTTCGGACGGCGGCCAGTTCGCCGACGCGAATGCCGCGGCCGAGGCGGGCGCCGACATGGCGAGCCAGGGCGCGGCGATCATCGATGTCGGCGGGGAATCGACGCGGCCGGGCGCGAAGCCGGTGTGGGAAGGCGAGGAGATCGAGCGGATTTCGCCGGTCGTCCGTCAGCTGACCGCGGGAGGCGCCGCAGTCTCGGTCGACACGCGCAAGGCTGACGTCATGACTGCAGCCCTCGAGGCGGGCGCGCGGATGATCAACGACGTGTCGGCGCTGACCTACGACGACCGCTCCGCCGGCGTGATCGCCGCCGCCGGCGTCCCCGTCGTCCTGATGCACCACCAGGGCAAGCCCGAGTCGATGCAGGACAATCCGCGCTACGACGACGTCCTGGTTGAGGTCTATCTGTGGCTCGAGGACCGCATCGCCGCCGCTGAAACAGCGGGGATCGCGCGCGACAGGATCCTGATCGATCCGGGCTTCGGCTTCGGCAAGAACGTCGCGCACAATCTCGAGCTGATGAACGGCCTCGCGCTGCTCCACTCGCTCGGCTGCCCGATCGTCCTCGGCGCCAGCCGCAAGCGGACCATCGGCGCGCTGTCGAACGAGGCGCCGGCCGACCAAAGGATCGGCGGAAGCCTCGCCCTCGCGCTCAAGGCCGCCGAGCAGGGCGTGCAACTGCTTCGGGTCCACGATGTCGCGGAAACAGTCCAGGCGCTCAGGATTTGGCGCGGGCTCCGTGACCAGGCGCTGACGCCGCGGGTCGCTCCGGCTTGAACGCGACGATGATCGGCCCGAGCGGAGCGTGGCTGTCCATGCGATAATTGGCCGGGTCCCACAGCGAGCTTACGACTCCGTCGAAGTAGAGCGCGTTGGGCGTGTGCAGCTCGTCGCGAAAAAACCGCGCGAACTTGCCGAGCGAGACCGGGTCTTCCGAGATCACGAACAGGGCCTTGCCGTCCGTGGTCACGCCGACGCCGTTGCGATTGAGGCGTGAGGGTCCGTCCGCGTCGAACTTCGGGTGGAGCTTGCCGTCGATGACCAGCATCGGCCCCGACTGCGTCGAGAGTCGCGGCGCACAGCGGAACATCGGGATCGCATCGCTCGGAAAGATCGCGGGCCTCCCCCCGCACGTGACCATGAACACGCCGTTCGGCTTCAGGTGGAAATTGCCGCCGCCGTTGCGCAGGTTGACCCGATGCGCGACGACGCCGTTCGCGCTGGCCATGCCGATCGGCCGCCCGTTCTCATCGAACATGCCGGCGTTCATGGCGAAGGCGACTCGCTTAACGTCCAAGCGCTTCGCGAGCTCGGCGAAGCTTCTTACCGGCGCCTCCGTCTTGGCCGCGGCCAAGAGCGTGAGCTTGCCGCTCTTGTTATCGCACACCGTAAAGCGGCTGCCCTCGAACGTTCGCTGGCTGCAGTAGGACTCCTGCGCTTCGGGGCGTGTCGCCGCCTTGGAGCAGGCAGCGAGGAACAGCAGGCCGAGGAGCAGCGCGCGCATGGCGCGACGCTAGCGCCTCAGGCCGCGGTGTCGATGCCGAGCTCGCCGAGCTTGCGATAAAGCGTCGAGCGGCCGATGCCGAGGCGGCGCGCGACTTCGGTCATGCGGCCGCGGTAATGGCCGATTGCGAGGCGGATGATGTCGGCC
>JGI24739J22299_10000960_pt1 | contig 10719 bp, 8 predicted proteins | sample KBSCornC5_FD_22299 | JGI IMG/M metagenome (IMG submission 22299)
GGCGGGCGGCCTGACGCTGGTGCCGCTGCCGCTCACGCATGTGACGCAGCAGCAATGGACGGATTCGGTGTGGAAGCAACTGCCTTGTTATCGCTCGGATATGGGCGGCGACCGCAAGGAGCCGCTTACGCTGCAATGGGTGTCCGACGGCGATACGCTGCGCCGGCAATTGCGCGAGCAGGGATGGATCGAGGGCACGACGCTCTCCGTGCATAGCCTGCTTTCGCTCGCCTCGCCCGATGTGCCCGCGACCGCGTTGCCCGTGTTGCCGAAGCTGAACAACGGCGTGCCGTCGTCGCTCGTGTTCATGCGTCCCGGCGACACGCGCAATCGACGCGACGTGCTGCGCTTCTGGCCGAGCGGCTATGCGGTCGATAACGGCACGTCCGCCGTGCCGCTGTGGATCGGCTCCGTTGCGCATGAACGGTTGTCGCGTGCATCGTGGCCGCTTAACCTCGTGCGNGTCGACAGGCAGTTATCTCGGGACGAGACAGGCGTGAAGCTCAATGGNAAAGAAGGCGTCGCGGTACTAGCGACAGTGAGCTGCCGCGGCGTGCCCGTATCGCTGCTCGCCGCTGCGGGAGAATGACCGGCGTCAGGCCGCGCGGATGAGATGCGATGAAATCGCGATGCGAGCCTGTCGCCCGTTGCCCGCTATCGCTATTGAACNGTGTAGCCCTTGCCTTGCATGCACGCGCCGTATGCATGCCAATAAGTCGTCATCGAAGATTGCTGCGACGCTGTAGCGGACTGCGCCTGCGCCGCATGCTGCTGACGGCTGCGCACTCCGCCGGCGAGCACGCCCGCGGTCGCGCCCACCGCGGCGCCGTGTCCCGCATCATTGCCGCTCACGTCCCCGACGATCGCACCCGCGGCCGCGCCTCGCGCCGCCCCTCTGACGCGCGCGCCGGTCGGGCCCGCTGGTGGCGCGGGCGTCTGCGCGACGACAGCCGGATCGATGCCGGTGCTTTGCTTCGCCCAGGCATAGCACGCGCCGTCATCCGACATCTGCTGCTGTTGGCTTTGTCCATGCGCGGGATAGGTTGCCGGTTTCTGGGCATAAGCAAGCGCGCTCGCGCTTGCCAGAATCAATGCGGCGAATCGCTTCATTTGAAACCTTCTAGTGAGGAACACTGACGGCTCATGCATCTGCTGAACNAGGGCAGTCTGCGAGGCGCACAGCTCAACGCATCTTACCTGGCAGGCTCGCGGCAGCCGAGAGCAATGCAGCTAAACGTGAACAGCTTTGCTTAACACCGTGCGCACCGATTCATGCGCTACGATTCTCTTCACCGAATGATTCTTCCAGCTTGGAAGATAGAAAAATCCATTAGCAAATGCAAGGCTATGCTTAGAATGCCTACGTTTTTTCGAACTGGCATTAACCACTCGAAGTGCTCGTTCAATACGGCGTTCATAGATCATCCTTTCGCCAAGTTCAACCCGAATTTATTTGGCTCGAGCATTGCAATTCCATATGGAATAGAGCTAATAATCTCGCCATTGAAACGGGGATATACCGACACGAATGCCTGACACGCTTGCCGCACACGCCCATTCCATTCCCGCGTTTCGCAGTCCAATGTTCGTCACGCCGCGCCCGTCGATTCATGTGCAAGCACGAGCGCGCACCACGAGCCCGCCCTCATCCACATCACAACGAGACATGCAACTTCGACACACGGAGATTCCATCGTGAAACGCTCAAGCGCAATCCAGGGGGCAACGCTAATCGCGATTGCCATACTGGCCGGCTTGCCGGTCATGCTCGATGTCGCGACTCCCGCGGCCCACGCGCAAACCTCGGCGAAGATATCCAGTCAGCAACTCGATTCGCTGACCGCGCCGATCGCGCTCTATCCCGACGCATTGCTCGCCCAGGTGCTGATGGCCACGACCTTTCCGCAGGAAGTCACGTCCGCGGCGGCATGGTCGAAGGCGAATCCGAACAGCAAGGGCGACGACGCGGTCAGAGCCGTCGCCGCAGAACCGTGGGACCCGAGCGTGCAATCGCTAGTGGCGTTTCCACAGGTGCTCGCCACGATGGCGTCGAAGCCCGACTGGGTCGCGCAACTCGGCAACGCGTTTCTCGCGCAGCCGAACGACGTGATGGACTCCGTGCAACGTCTGCGCAAACAGGCGCAAACAGCCGGCAATCTGAAGACGACCGAACAGCAGAAGGTCATCGTCGAACAGAGCACGATTCAGATCGTGCCGGTCAATCCGCAGGTCGTTTATGTGCCGACGTATAACCCGACGGTGGTGTACGGCGTGTGGCCCTACCCTGCCTATCCGCCCGTGTATGTGCCGCCGCCGCCCGGCTATGCGGTCGCGAGCGGGCTCGCCGCGGGTCTCGCGTTCGGCGTGGGCATCGCGATCACGAGCGCGTTGTGGAGCGACGTCAACTGGAACAACCACAACGTCAACATCAACGTGAACCGATACAACAACATCAACGTGAACCGGCGCCTCGACGTGAACAGCAACACCACGCGATGGAATCGCGACACGACGTTCAACCGGAACGCATCGGCGAATCTCGGCGGCGGCGTGCAGCGCGACGCTTACCGCGGGCGCGACGTCTCCACGTCACGCGCACAAGCGCAGCAGGCGCTGCAGAACCGCACTGGTCAAAATCTCGGCGGCAGCGCGAGCGAGCGTCTGCAAGGCATTCAGCATGGCGGCACNAACGCCGGCAACATTCGGGCGAGCGCGCAGAACGTCAATCGCGACAACGCGCTGCGCGGCGCGGGCAACGGCCCGGCCGCACGGCAGGACATCGAGCGCGGCCAAGCAAGCCGCCAGGCGCAAGCCGGCTCGCACAACGGCCTCGGTGCAGGCGGTGGTGGACAGGAACGCGGCGGACTCGGCGCAGGCGGCGGCGGACAGGAGCGCGGCGGACTCGGCGCAGGCGGCGGCGGACAGGAACGCGGCGGCTTCGGTGCAGGCGGCGGTGGACACGAACGCGGCGGCTTCGGCGCGGGCGGCGGTGGACAACGCCACCTCGGCCGGCAACGTTGAACGATACCCAGGAGCCGCTCATGAACCACATTCAATCGATTCGCGCTTGTCTCGCGAGATTCACCGCAGTGCCGCTGTCGCGCCATCTTGCTCACACGACGATTGCGATCTCGTCGCTACTCGTCTGCGCGGCACCGGCGCATGCGCAAGCCGTCTATCCGACACCGGAAGCCGCCGCCGATGCATTCGCCGACGCGCTCGCCATCAACGACCACGCGGCCATGCAGCACGTGCTCGGCCAGCACTACGACCGCTTCATTCCGTCGAAGGACGTCGGCGACGAGGACATCTACGAATTCCTCGGCGCGTGGGCCGCGGGCCATCGCATCGTCGACGACGCCGCGCCGCTTCATGGCCGCCCAAGCAAGCATCTGTCGGTCGGCACCGGCGGCTGGACGCTGCCGATTCCGCTCGTGCAGGCATCAAGCGGCTGGCGTTTCGATCCCGCGGCGGGCAGCGATGAAATCCTCACGCGCAGGATCGGCCGCAACGAACGCGCGGCGATCATGACGTCGCTTGCCTATCTCGATGCGCAGCGCGACTATCGCGCATCGGCCGGCCATTACGCGCAGCGCCTCCTCAGCACACCGGGTCAGCACGACGGCCTCTATTGGCCCACTGCTCCCGGCGAAGCGGAAAGTCCGCTCGGCCCACTCGCAGCCGCGATGCCGAACACCGGATCGGTCAGCAAGGAGGGCTATCACGGTTATCGCTTTCGCATTCTGAGCGCGCAGGGTTCGCACGCGAAGGGCGGCGCGCTCGACTATGTCGAGAACGGCACGCTGACGAAGGGCTATGGCCTCGTTGCGTGGCCCGCCGAATACGGCAAGACCGGCGTGATGAGCTTCATCGTTAATCAGGATGGCCAGGTTTATCAGAAGAACCTCGGGCCGCAGTCGGCAAGAAAAGCGGCGGCGCTCCGATCGTTCGATCCCGATCCGTCGTGGGAACCGGTAGCGCCGTGAATGCCGATACCGACGCCGATGCCCGTATGAACGAAGAAAACCTGGTTGCCTGCCACGAGTGCGACGCGCTGTTCCGCAAGCGCCGGTTGCGCGGAAAGTCGTCCGCGCATTGCCTGCGCTGCGGCGCGATCCTGTATCGCGGCATGTCGACGAACCTCGACGGCATTTGCGCGCTGACGCTCGCGTCGCTGTTCACGTTCGTGATCGCGCTCGGCACGCCGCTCCTCGAACTCGAAACGGGCGGCATTACTTCGCACACGAGCCTGTTCGGCGCACTCGTCGCGCTATGGAACGAGGACATGCAACTGGTCGCGGCAATGGTGTTCTGCTCGACGGTGCTGTTCCCGCTGACCGAACTGGCCGCACTGCTATATGTGCTGACTTCCATTCGCCAGGGCTACGTGCCGCCGGGCTTTAATCGCGTGCTACGCGCCATTCAGTTCGTGCGGCCGTGGGGCATGATCGAAGTATTCATGCTCGGCGTGCTGGTCACGATCGTAAAGATGGTGAGCCTCGCGCGCGTGGTTCCGGGCGCAGCGCTGTTCGCCTTCGGTGCGCTCACGCTGATGCTGGTGCTCGTCGTCATGTTCGATCCGCGCACGCTCTGGGACTTCGCCGACGACATCCGCGCGCGCCGCGCAGCGCAGCCAGNACGCACGCGCGGCAACTGGCTGCCGGTCGCGGCTCCGCGCGGTCCGTGGCACAAACACCGGGTCACGCGATGAACACACTCACCGCATCGAAAGCGGGGCTCCTCACCTGCCACGCATGCGGACGCGTCGCGCGACGCGCAACCGCTCATGCCGCTCACGCCGCTCACACCGCGCAGTCTTGCCCGCGTTGCGGCGCGGCCCTGCATCGGCGCAATCCCAACAGCCTCGCACGCACGTGGGCGCTGCTGATTTCGGCCGCGATTCTGTATATCCCGGCCAATCTGCTGCCGGTCATGCATACGTCGTCGCTGGTCGGCTCGGAAGACGACACGATCATCAGCGGCGTCATCTATTTCTGGACCTCGGGGTCGTGGCCGCTAGCNATCGTCGTATTCGTCGCGAGCATTCTCGTGCCGATGCTCAAGCTCGGNGTGCTCGTGCTGCTCGCCGCAACCGCGCAACGCCGCTCGGCATGGCGTCCGATGGAGCGCGTGAAGCTGTTCCGGCTTGTCGAGCGCATCGGCCGCTGGTCGATGCTCGACGTGTTCGTGATCACGCTGACCGTCGCACTCGTGCGCTTCGAATCGTTTGCCGTCATCACNGCCGGNCCCGGCGCGCTCGCGTTCGGTTGCGTAGTGATNCTGACAATGTTGGCGTCGATGCAATTCGACCCGCGACTGATCTGGGACAACCTCGAAGGCGGCAGCCCGCCGATGTCCCGCCCCGTTACGGAGCCGCCTCATGAATAGCCCGCAAGGCCCCGCCGCGCCGCCCGATCTGCCGGACGCGCCCGATCCCGGCATCGAGCCGCGCCGCGGCTGGCTGCCCTCTCTCGTCTGGGTGGTGCCGCTGATCGCGGCGCTCATCGGCATCGCGCTCGTCGTGAAGTCGATCACCGAACGCGGCCCCGCGGTCACCATCAGTTTCAACAACGCGGAAGGTCTCGAGCCGGGCAAGACGCAGGTCAAGTACAAGGACGTCGTGATCGGCTCGGTGAAGAGCATCACGCTGTCGAAGGATCATTCGCAGGTGCAGGTGGCNGTGCAATTGAGCAACCAGGCCGACGACTTCGCGGTGAAGGACACGCGCTTCTGGGTGGTGCGTCCGCGAATCGGCGCGAGCGGCGTAACCGGCATCGGCACGCTGCTCTCGGGAGCGTATATCGGCGTGGACGCGGGCCGCTCGANAGAGGCGCGCAGCGAGTTCGTCGGGCTCGAGGCGCCTCCGCCCGTCACCGGCGATCAGAAAGGCCGGCGCTTNACGCTGCACGGCGATTCGCTCGGCTCGATCGACATTGGCTCGCCGATTTTTTACCGGCGCGTGCAGGTCGGCCAGGTGTACGCCCTTTCGCTCGATAAGGACGGCACGGGCGTGACGATGCAGGTATTCGTGGCAGCGCCGTACGATCAGTACGTCGGCACGAATTCGCGCTGGTGGCATGCAAGCGGCGTCAATGTGCGGCTCGATTCGAACGGCTTTGTCGTGAACACGCAGTCGCTTACGTCGATCCTGATCGGCGGTCTGTCGTTCCGCGCGCCGCCGGGCCAGACGCCGGGGCCGCAGGCCGCGGACTACTCGAGCTTCCATCTCGCGTCCGACGAAGCCGATGCAATGCGCGCGCCGGACACCACGCCCGTGCGTACCGTGATGAAGTTCAACCAGTCGCTGCGCGGATTGTCGGTGGGCGCGGTGGTCGACTTCCGCGGCATCGTGCTCGGCCAGGTCACGGACATCGGCGTCGACTACGATCCCAAGACGCGCAGCTTCACGATGCCCGTCACGCTGGAACTGTATCCCGACCGGCTGAGGCGCCGGGTGCACGGCACGGAGGTCCCCAAAGCCGGGACGGTGGAAAATCAGCGGCTGCTGCAACATCTCGTCGAGCGCGGGCTGCGCGGACAATTGCGCACCGGCAACCTGCTGACGGGTCAGTTATATGTGGCGCTCGATATTTTCCCGAAGGCCGCGCCCGTGAGCTTCGATCCCGCGCGCGATCCGCTCGAACTGCCGACCATTCCAAACTCGCTCGACGCATTGCAAACGCAGGTCGCCGAGATCGCGAAGAAGCTGGAGCGCATGCCCTTCGATCAGATCGGCACGAACCTGAACAACTCGCTGAAAAACGCCGACAAGCTATTCACGCAGTTGAGCACCGAGATCATGCCGCAGGCGCGCGACACGCTCGCGGCGGCGAAGCAGACTTTCGGTTCCGCGGAGGCCACGCTCAGGCAGGATTCGCCGGTGCAGGCCGACATGCATCAGGCGTTGCAGGAACTGACGCGCACGCTGCAATCGCTGAACGCGTTGGCCGATTATCTGGAGCGTCATCCGGAATCGCTCGTGCGCGGCAAATCGGAGGACAAGCCATGAGCCGCTATTCGCGTCGTCCGCTCGCCGGGTTGGCCGCGCTCGCGCCATGCGCGGCATTGATCGCATCGGTGGCATCGGTGGCACTCGTCGCACTCGGCGCGCTCAGTGCCTGTTCGTCGCCGCCGAGCCGCTTTTATACGCTCGCCGGCGGGCTCGCATCGAGCGAAGTGCGCAGCGCCGCGCCGCCTCTGCTGATGATCGACGTCGCGGCCGTCGACGTGCCCGCGCAAGTCGCGCGGTCGGCGCTCGTCGTGCAGACCAGCGCGACTCGCGTGGACGTGCTCGAGCAAGCCCGTTGGGCGTCGTTGCCCGCCGACGAAATCCGTCTCGCGCTCTCGCAGCAACTCGCGCAACAGCTCGATGCGATCGACGTCTCGCGTTCTCCGCGCCCGGCCGGCGTGTCGGTTTATCGCGTGAAATTGAGTGTGCAGCGCTTCGAATCGTGGCCGGGCTCGCATGCGCTGATCGACGCGGTGTGGAGCGTGCGGGCGTTGTCCGANGAAGCGGTGCTGACGTGCCGCAGCGTCGTCAGCGAGCCGGTCGGNGCGGGCAACGACGCGCTCGTGGCCGGNCATCGGCANGCGCTTCAGCAGATTGCCGCCAATGTCGCCGACGGCATNCGNGCNCTCGACGCCGCNGCGCGTGCNCATCGCCTCGTGCGTGGGCAANCCGCGCCACCTTGCCCCGCGCANTGAAAACCNTCAATTACAAACACCCTTCAGTATTCCGGCAGGCAGACGTAAACCAGATGTACGCCTCTTCTGGATACAGGAACGGAAATGAAAAACATGAAGGTCTCCACGCGCCTGCAAACCGGCTTCGGCCTGCTGACGGCGTTGCTTCTCGTGCTGGCCGGCATCGCGCTGTTCGGCTTGTCNGAGCTGAACGATAGTCTCGACGGTATTGCCCGCGTGAATAACGAGGAGACCCGTCTCGCGAACGAATTGCGCGCGTCGATTCAGGATCGCGCCATCGCGATACGCAACCTGGCGTTGATCACCGAGCCGCGCGACCTTGCNCAGGAAGCGGACCGCATCAAGAAGCAGGATCAGAATTATGCGGANGCCTACCAGCAACTCACTCGCCTGTTCGCGCAGGAGCCGGCCACGACTTCGGTGGAGCGCTCGCTGATCGAACAGCTCAAGCAGGACGAAGCCGCGGCGATGCCGCCGCTGCGCAAGGCGATGGATCTCGCACTGTCGCAGAACGCCGCGCTTGCGACGCAGGAGCTGCTGCAAAACGCGCGGCCGCCGCAGCGAGCATGGCTTGCCCGCGCGACGGAACTCGCGCGCGTCGAAGATGAGCAGAACAAGGAAGCGCAGCTCAGCGCCTTCGCGACNTACTCGACGGTCCGCACCATGATCTCGGTCATTGCCGCGATCGCATTCCTGCTGGGCGTNGCGACTGCCGCGCTCATCTCGCGCAGCATTCTGCGGCAGTTGGGCGGCGAGCCGCGCGCCGCGCAGGAAATGGCCGCGCAGATCGCAGAAGGCAACCTGACCGTGCGCGTGCAGGTTGCAGCCGGCGACCGGAGCAGTCTGATGGCATCGCTCGAAGCAATGCGCGAGAAGCTCACCNCGATCGTGTCGGGCATCAAGACGTCGGCGGAATCGATCTCGGTGGCGGCCGGCGAGATTGCGCAAGGCAACCAGGACCTNTCGCAACGCACCGAGGAACAGGCCGCGTCGCTCCAGCAGACCGCGGCGAGCATGGAAGAATTGACGTCGACGGTGCGCAATAACACCGACAACGCGCGTCAGGGCAGCACGCTCGCCGCGGCGGCTTCCACGACCGCGGCATCCGGCGGCGAAGTGGTTCACCAGGTCGTGTCGACCATGCGCGACATTTCATCGAGTTCGACGAAGGTGACCGAAATCATTTCGGTGATCGAAGCAATTGCATTTCAGACCAATATCCTCGCACTGAACGCAGCGGTCGAAGCCGCTCGGGCAGGCGAAGACGGCCGCGGCTTCGCGGTCGTCGCGGGCGAAGTCCGCACGCTCGCCCAGCGCAGCGCGACAGCGGCGAAGGAGATCAAGGAACTGATCGAAGCCTCCGCGTCGCATGTGGCGAGCGGCTCGCAACTCGTCGAAAACGCAGGTCAGACGATGAGCGAAGTCGTGCGCTCGGTGCAGCAGGTGACCGACATCATGGGCGAGATCGCGTCGGCGTCGTCGGAGCAAACGAAGGGCATCGAGCAGGTCAACGTGGCCGTCACGCAGATGGACGAAGTCACTCAGCAAAACGCGGCGCTCGTCGAGCAGGCAACCGCCGCCGCGCAGGCCATGGCGGATCAGGCCGAAAGCCTGCGCTCGGCGGTATCGGTTTTCCAAGTGGATGCGGCCGGGCATAGTGGACAAGGGGCAATGCGCACCGGTGTAGCCAGGTCCGCGCGCGGCGCCACGCCGCCGAAAAAGGCGGCTGTGCCGGGGGCGAAGTCGAAGGCTATTAGCGCCACGGCGCGCAAGGCGTTGCCGGCGTCTTCCTCGTCGTCTTCATCGTCCTCGCACTTCAAGGAACGCGAACTCCAGACCGCCGGCGCGGAAAACTGGGAAACGTTCTAAGTCCGTCCCTTCCCGCAAGAACCGGCGCACGAGCGCCGGTTTTTGTTGCAGCAAGCCAGCGCACGCGCCATGTCGCGTGCGTCTTCGCCCTTGAGAAAAAATTCTCACCGCCCCCGATGGTGCACTGCAGTGTGATCTCCCGATTCGCGCGTGCTACAAACGTACCGTACGTTTCAGGCTTCGGAGACACGCGGTGCGGCGTAGCGCAGAATGTCTCCAGCACCCAGTTCGCGCTGAGTTCGCCCGGAGGCTCGTCATGCCCTACGTTCCGTCCACGAGACATATCGACCGCATATGCAACGTCATAGAAGGACGGACCCAGCGTCCGGGCGCCGACGGCAAACGGCTTGCCTCGTCGTATAGGCGCTCGCTCGAGCAATACCATCTCGATCCCGGCGCGACCGCCGGGCCGCGCATTCTGACGGTGCCCGAATTGCGCGACGTGCAGCATCGCGAGGAATCGTTTCTGCGCGCGTCGGGCCAGTGTCTGTCGCGGCTGCACGAGATGGTGCGCGAAGCGGACTACTGCGTGATGCTCACCGACGCGAAAGGCGTGACGATCGACTATCGCGTCGACAAGGACCGCCGCCACGACTTCAAGCGCGCGGGACTCTATCTCGGCTCATGCTGGTCCGAAAGCGAGGAAGGCACGTGCGGCGTCGCGACCGTGCTGCTCGACGCGGAGCCGATTACCGTTCATCGCAGCGATCATTTTCGCGCGGCCTTCACCACGCTCACGTGCAGCGCGTCGCCGATTTTCGGTTTGCACGGCGAACTGCTCGGCGTGCTCGATGCATCGGCCGTACGTTCGCCCGACGATCGCGAAAGCCAGCGGCTCGTCAATCACATCGTGCGGCAAAGCGCGCTGCTGATCGAGGACGCTTACTTCCTGAATGCCGCAACGGATTGCTGGGTATTGCTCGCACATCGCAACCGCCATTACGTCGAGGCGCAGCCCGAGATTCTGATTGCCATCGACGCACGCGGCCACGCAGTCGCCGCGAACCGGCGCGCACGCGAATGTCTGCCGGCGCTCAATCAGTTGCCGCGCCATGTGTCGGAGATCTTCGACGTTCCGCCCGAGCGTCTGTTCGACGCCAAGACAAGCCGCGGTCTCGTATCGCTGAGGCTCAACGATACCGGCTC
>JGI24739J22299_10000961_pt1 | contig 10717 bp, 7 predicted proteins | sample KBSCornC5_FD_22299 | JGI IMG/M metagenome (IMG submission 22299)
GCAGCGCGTCGGGCAGGCCGGATAATCTCACTGCATCGGGATAGAGCGGCGCAACCCTGTCAGGATCGGCCTTCAACCTGTTGACGCGCAGATCGACGGGCGCCCGGCCCAACAAGGCGTCCCGTTCCACNGGCGCCGCCAGCAACGGGTCGATCCAGCNGGGCACGACGCCCGCCGCCGATCCCGCTTCATCATCGGCAATCGGCGCCGGCGCATGGGTCGATCCGTCGAACAGCGCGGCCAGTTCCGGACGCTCGCGAGCCAGCCCGACCATCGCNGCGCGCCCATTGTCCGGACGCTCCGCCACGCGGCGCACNGCGTCATANACATGGTCGCGCACCACCCGCCGGTCGCGCGACCCGGCATAGCGCCGATCCTTGAAATAGCGCGCGATCAGCGTGTCGGCGGCCGGGCCGCCATCCCGCGCCGACGATATGATGGCGTCGAGCAGTTCGATCGCGGCCTGGATTCGCGCGGACGGGGTCATGCGCCATGCCCCTGTCCCGCGAAGGGAACAGCATTCAAAATGGGATTACCGCGTCGGATAATTGGGGGCTTCCCGCGTGATGGTCACGTCATGGACGTGGCTTTCCGACAGGCCCGCATTGGTGATCTGGACGAAGCGCGCCCGCTCCTGCAAATCCTTGATGGTGGCGCTGCCGGTATAGCCCATCGCCGCCTTCACGCCGCCGACAAGCTGGTGGATGACGTCCTTGGCCGGCCCCTTGAAGGGAACCTGACCCTCGATCCCCTCCGGCACCAGCTTCATCTGGTCCTTGATGTCGGCCTGGAAATAGCGGTCGGCGGAGCCGCGCGCCATCGCCCCGACGCTGCCCATGCCGCGATAGCTCTTATAGGCACGGCCCTGATAGAGGAAGGTTTCGCCCGGCGCCTCGGCGGTACCGGCGAGCAGCGATCCGACCATGACGCAGCCCGCGCCCGCAGCGAGCGCCTTCGCCACATCGCCGGAGGTGCGCAGGCCGCCATCGGCGATCACCGGAACGCCGTGCCGGGCCGCTTCCTCCGCCGAATCCATGACGGCGGTCAACTGCGGCACGCCGACGCCGGCGACGACCCGCGTGGTGCAGATGGAGCCTGGCCCGATCCCCACCTTGACGCAGTCGGCGCCCGGCCCCGATCAGGGCCTTGGTCGCCTCGGCGGTGGCGACGTTGCCGGCGACCACCTGAACATGGTTGGACAGTTTCTTCACCGCCTCCACCGCGACGGCCACCTGCCGGCTGTGGCCATGGGCGGTGTCGATGACGATCAGGTCGCATTCCGCATCGATCAGCGCCTTGCTGCGTTCCAGCCCCTTGTCGCCGACGGTCGATGCCGCCGCCACGCGCAGGCGGCCCGATGCGTCCTTGGTCGCCTGCGGATAGGTGACGGCCTTTTCAATGTCCTTGACGGTGATCAGGCCGACACAATGATAATTATCGTCCACCACCAGCAGCTTTTCGATCCGGCGCTGGTGCAGCAGGCGCCTCGCCTCGTCCTGGCCGACGCCGGTCTTCACCGTGGCCAGATTGTCATGGGTCATCAGTTCACTGACCGGCTGCGCCGGATTTTCGGCAAAGCGCACGTCGCGATTGGTGAGGATGCCGACCAGCTTGCCCGATGCCTCGACCACCGGAATGCCGCTGATCTTGTGCCGGGTCATCAGCATCTGCGCATCGGCCAGCGTGGCGTCGGGCGTGATGGTGATGGGGTTCACCACCATGCCGCTTTCAAAGCGCTTGACCGCCCGTACGGCATCGGCCTGTTCCTCGACGGACAGGTTGCGGTGCAGGACGCCAAGGCCGCCAAGCTGCGCCATGACGATCGCCATGTCCGCCTCCGTCACCGTGTCCATGGCGGACGAGAGGATCGGGATGTTCAGCTTGATCGCGCGGGTCACATGCGTGCTGGTATCCGCCTGGCTGGGCAGCACGTCGGATTCGGCGGGCTGCAAAAGCACGTCGTCGAAGGTGAGGCCGAGGCGGATGTCCATGTAAAGCCACTTTCTGTTGCGCGTCTCATGCGGGGCTGGGCATGATTGCTGGGGGATTCGTGGCGGCCCATGTAACCATTAAGCGGCAAAACAGCCAGACCCCCGAAAGCATTTTATTGCTGGGGAAGATCGGCGCCGCGCGGCATGCGCCGACCGATTCAATCGCCCAGGATCACGTCGACCCCCGCCCGCGCATGGATGCTGGTGCCGTCATAAATCGGCAGGACGTTCGCCCGCACGTCGACGATCATCTCCAGTTCGGTGCAGGCCAGGATCGCCGCCTGCACATTCTCCTTGGCGATATCGGTGAGTTCCGACTTCATATAGCGTTCGGACTCGCGGCTGACCTTCCCGATGGTCAGCTCATCATAGACGATGCGGTCGATTCTCTCGGCCAGTTCCATGTCGGGCGGCAGCAATGATATGCCATGCGCCACCAGCCGCTGGCGGTAGAATTTCTCCGTCATGACATTGCGCGTACCGATCAGCGCGGCCTTTTCGATGCCGTCGGCCTTCATCTTGCGCCCCACGGCGTCGGCGATGTTGATGATCGGAATGCCGACGCCCGCCTGCACCTCGTCATAGACGCGATGCATGGAATTGGCGCAGATCAGCAAAGCTGCCGCGCCGCCCTGCTCCAGCCGCCGGGCCGACGCGGTCAATACGTCGGAAGCATGGGCCCACTCCTCCTCTGTGGTGGAGCGGCCTATGTCCGCGAAATCCAGGCTCTCGATCAGCAGCGGCGCGCTGTGCTGGCCACCCCGGGCGCGGTAAACGGCCTGGTTGATGATCTGATAATAGCGCGCCGTCGACGTCCAGCTAAGACCGCCTATCAGACCGAGCTTCTTCATGGATCCGCTTATCCCATACGCCGACAAGGCCGGACGGGCCTGTCCCTTGACGCAAACCGTTAGGGACGGCGCCCCGCATGGGCAAGCCCCTTCCTCTCCGCAAAGACGCAAAGCCGGATACCGAAAAGGCTGCCCGCCGCGCCCGCCAGTCCGCCCGCGACAGCCATCGGCATGTTTTCCATCAGGAAAGCGGATGCCGCCACGGCCCAGCCGGCAAAGCCGCTCACTACCGCCAGCGCTGGCCCCATTCCCGCCAGCAAGGCTGAGGAGCCGGGCCGGATCCGGCGCCGCGATAAAGGCCGCCGTGGCTCCGCCCGCCGCCAGCAGCAGGACGGCGATAATGAGAATATGCCAGCGATCCGCCCGTCCGCCGCGCAACATGGCGGTCGCCCCTCCGCAAGCCATCGCCCCGCACGAGACGCCAGCGCCAATGCCGGCGGCGCCCACGATGCGCAGTCGATCGGACACATCGTCCAGCAGGCCGAAGGCGTGGGGATCGCGCAAAGCCGCTCCCCCGACCAGCACGGCAGCCACACCGGCCAGGCCGACAAGACCGCTCATCAGCAAGGGGATCCGGGATCGGGGAATGCCTCGCCCCAATGCAAGGCCCACGGCGCTTCCGGTGATCAACGCCGCGCAGATTTGCGGTAGAGCCATGACGTCATGGGTATAGAGGGCCAAGGCCGCTGCGACCAGCAACGCGGCAGCCGCCAGATGCGTGCCCCGCCGGAGATCACCCGCAATCGAGACCAGCAACGCCGCCGCCGATAATATGGCGGACAGCGACCAACCGACGAGGATCGTCGCGTTCGCGCCTTCCATCATGGCCCCGGCGGCACGTCCAGCCGCCGCGCTGCCACGAAACCCCCACAAAACGCAGCGCTGCCCGCGACGATCGACAGGAGGCCCAGCGTTCGAGCGATGCTGCTGCCCGCTTCCGCCGAGACGATCAATCCGCCGACAAGAATGGCGGACGAGAGCAACTGAAGCACGAAAACGAGCGCCCAGCCGTCATCAGGCCGCGCCCGCAATGAGACGAACGCCCCGACAATGGAAGCCGCCAAAAAGGAAAGGAGAAGGAACGGGATCATCTGCTCCCCCCTCATGACGGGATTCCGGGACCGGCAGTCCTGTTGCTCTGGAACCGCAGCGGTCAGGTGGAGGAACGAACCGCCCTGTTCAGGAACAGGCCAGATGTCCGGGGAACTGGGACCGTATTGCGCGAACTGCAGGCGACACGCTCCGGATCAAGTCGTCGCATCAGTTTCAAGCGGACATTCAATGCCCGCTTTTGCGCAGAATGCCCTACCTGGCGATCAGCAATATGACCAATGCCGCGACCAGGGCGCAGGCGATGGTTCCCCATTTGATGAGGGCGACAAACCCTTCATAGGTCTGGGTTGCGCTCTTCATATTGCCGTCCGAAGCCATGCACTGTCCCTCTCTGTCCGTTTCGCGGGCATCCTCTTATCGTCAAGCCTTGTCCCCCTCAAGCCTTCAGCGAACAAGAAAATTTTTGCGGTTAAGGCGGTCTTTACCCCTCCTCCCTAACTTCAGCGCCAGTTCGCATATGAGGGGTAAGGATGGCGCGCGACGGCATTCCCATGCTGATGTTGATCGACGACGAGCCGGCACAGCGCAGGCTGGTGTCCGCTCTCGCCGCCAGGGCGGGATGGCGCACCATCTTCGTCAATGACGGCGATACCGCGATCGCGATGCTGGGCACGCAGGATGGAATGCGGCTGGATGCCGTCCTGCTCGATCAATGGAGCCCGAATTATGAGCCGGCAGGCCTGATCCGCGAATTGCGGGCCCGTCGCCCGGCACTGCCCCTGTTGATCCTGACCGCGCACAATAATGTCGCCGTAGCGGTGGAAGCGATGCGGGCCGGCGCGACCGACTATCTTGCCAAGCCGATCGCGCCTGAAAGGCTGCTCGCCGCGCTCAACGCCACGCTGAACGGGGAGCATGGCAAGGGCGAGTTGCGCCCGCTGACGGAGAAGATCCCCGCCGCCCTCTCCTTCGAGGATGTGGTCGGCGCCGCACCGCAGTTCCGCGCCGCGCTCGCCATAGCGGCCAAGGCGGCCCGCGCCCGCGTGCCCGTGCTGATCGAGGGGGAAAGCGGCGTCGGCAAGGATGTGATCGCCCGCGCCATCCACGCGGCGTCGCCCCGCCACAAGCAGGCCATGATCACCGTGAATTGCGGCGCCATCCCTGCCAATCTGGTGGAATCCGACCTGTTCGGCCATGAACGCGGCGCCTTCACCGGCGCATTCGACCGGCAGATCGGCAAATTCNTTGCCGCCGACATGGGCACGATCTTCCTCGACGAGGTCAGCGAAATGCCGCTGGACGCGCAGGTCAAGCTGCTGCGCGTGCTCCAGGACGGCGAAGTCCAGCCGATCGGCGCGCGCCGCCCGATCCATGTCGACGTGCGCGTCATCGCCGCCACCAACAAGCGCTTGCATGACGAGATCGAAGCNGGGCGCTTCCGCGAAGACCTTTATTACCGCCTCAACGTCGTGCAACTCACCATTCCGCCGCTGCGCGAGCGGTTGGGCGACGTGCCGGCGCTGTGCCGCCATCTGCTCGCCCGCATCGCGACGCAGCCGGGATTGCGCGGCCTTGGCCTGACCGACGACGCGCTGGCCCTGCTGATGCAGCATGATTGGCCGGGCAATGTGCGCCAGCTTCAGAACGCGCTGTTCCGCGCCGCCGTGCTGTGCGAGGGCGATGCCCTGACACCCCAGGATTTTCCGCAGATCGCCGCGCAGATCCGCGGGCGCGCCCATGGCGATGCGCCCCATGGTCGGCTGCGCATCGTGCCGCAGCCGCATCGGGAGGTCGCGGGCATTACCCTGTTCGAAGGGGACGGCCATATCCGCCAACTGGCGGAGATCGAGGCGGACGTCATTCGGNTGGCCATCGGCCATTATCGCGGGCGCATGACCGAAGTGGCCCGNCGGCTGGGCATCGGNCGCTCGACCCTCTATCGCAAGNTGGCGGAACTGGGCATCGACAGCGCCGCCTGACCGGCCACCGGTTCGGACTGAACGCCCCGCACCGCCATCACCCCATCGCGCCGNGATCGGTTGCGGCGTTGAANTATCGCGGCGGCTATGCTTTGGGAGAGCGATGAAAAGCGCCACCCTCGCCGCCANCNCGTCGCTCGTCCTGCCCCTGCTCCTGCTGGTCGCCTGCGGCCGCGCGGAACCGGTGGAGGATCTGCCGAGCCAGGACCAACTCGCCGCCGCCGCCAATGCCGCCGCCGCCAAGGCGATGGCCGAGGCGAAGGCAGACACGCCCGAATCGCGCAATTACGTCAATGTCGAACGGGGCTTCTCCATCACCTTCCCGGAAGGCTGGCAGAAGGATGCGGCTTCCAGCAATGCGGACGGCGTCGTCTACCAGGATCCCGGCGCAGGCGCGGACATCCGCATCTTCTGGCAGAAGAAGGACGGCGACCAGACGCTGCAACAGATCGTCTCGACCGTGAGCGAGGGCTCCGAAGGGGTGAGCGGCGATTATATCGGCGACAGGGAGTATCGCGGGACGGCCAATGACGGCGAAGGCAACAATGTCGCGCTGCGCATGATTCAACAGCCGGACGGTTCGATCGTCACGGCCAGCTTCGTCTATCCCGAAATGCTGAGCGAGCAATATCAGGCCATGGCGGAAAAGACGCTCGACAGCCTGCGCATCTTCGCGCCCAAAGCCCAGACGCCCGAGGGCGCCGCGGTTCCGGCGGCGGCGGACAATGCAGGCACGCGCTGAGCCGGCCGGTCATGCCATGACCAGCCGTGGAAGGCTGATCCAGCCGCACCCGACCCTGAAACGGCATCAATAATCCTTCGAATAGCGCAAATTGGCCGATGATCCCGCATTCGTGCCCGTTTTCGACAACAGGCTGAGCGTCTTGGACAGGGAGATTTCGAGCTGGGTGGCGGTGAAGCCCTTGGGATCGGTGATCACCTCCACATAGATGTTGTTGGAGATATGCTGCCCGACCGCGAGCGACGTGCCGCGCCCGGTCGCCTCATCCCCACCGACAATGCCGATGCGGTCCACGCCCGACGCATTTTGCAGCTTGCCCATCGGATTGAGTCCGCCGCCGCCGCCGCGCAGGCCATTGAGTGCCGCCGCCAACTGGATCGCCTGGGTGGCTGACAGATTCGCCACATTGTCCCCGAACAGGATCCGCGCCAATATCTCGTCCTGCGGCAGCGTCGGCGTGGAAACGAAGGCGATGTCGGGCCGCTGCGCCGAACCGCCCACGGCGATGCCCGCCGTCACATCATCGATCCGCGTTTCGGCGCGGATCGCCAGTGTCGGGTTCATCATCGGCCCGTTGAAGGTGATGACGCCCTGCTCCAGATCGAACTGATGGCCTGAGAAGCTGTAACGGCCGCGTATAACCTCTATCTTGCCGACCACGCGCGGATCGGTCGCCGTGCCGGTGACGCGCATGTTCGTCTTCCATTCGGAATCGAGCCCCATGCCGGTCACGTAGATTTCGTTATCGGCCCGCACGCGCACATCCAGATTCCACGCCGTCGGTTTGGCGGCCGCCTGCCGTGCGGCCACGCGGCGGTCCAGCAGGTCGGTCCCCTCGCCCTTGCGGCGCACGCCTGTCAACTGCCGGATGTCGCTGCCCCCCTGCCAGGCGACGCGATAACGGGTTTCGGGAAGCGACAGGTCACCCTTTATCAGGCCGCCAGTGGTCGGGCTGTTGGTAATGGAGAGCGTGCCGCTGACGACGCTGGTGATCGCCTCACTGCGCGCCAGGCGGGCGCGGTTCAGCTTCACGGCGATGTTTATCGGATAGCCGCTTTCCGCCGCCAGTCCCACCGTGCCGCTGGCCTGCACCGTGCCTTCGCCCGCCCGCCCGGAAAAGTCGCGCAGGTCCAGCCGATCATTGGTGAAGCGCCCGTCCAGCCGCATCTGCGTGACGCGCGTGCCGAACGTCTCATTTTCATAACTCAGCGCATTGGCGCGGACGATGCCGTTGAGGCTGGGCGCGGTCAGCCGTCCGCCAAAATCCGCCGCGACCGCGATCGGCCCGGTCAACTGCTGGTCGGCGAGGCCCGCGAAGGAGAAGAGCACATCGGCCGGCCCGGCATAGCGGATGCCGCCGCCCAGGGGCGCGGACGCAAGCTGTTCCGCCCAGCCNNCGCCCGGTCCCGGCGGCGCCAGGGTCGCAACGAAACGCCCAAGCGTCGCATTGCCCCGTCGGATAAGCCCCCGCATATCCCCGCCCGCGCTCGACAGCTTGCCTTCGATCGCCATGGACACGGGATCGGAAACGGCAGTCAGGCTGGAACGGCGGAAATCGGTGATCGCAAGGCGCGTGGTCGCAGTCGGGAAGGCGGACCCATTCTGCGCGAAATCCAGCGTGCCGGTCGCTTTTCCGCCGATCCCCAGTCCCGGCGAGGCCATGTTGACGATGGCCAGGTCGAAGTCCTTGAACCGCGCCTGCATCGCCATTTGCGGGCCGAAATGCCCGGCCAGGTCGACACGCCCCTGCGGCAGCACCAGCGTCGCCGGGTCGAGGCGATATCCGGCCTTCTCGACGCGGATGATCGCCGGCCGGGCGAAGCGGAAGGGGATGTTGCTCGCCCGTCCCTCCAGCGCGACGGCATAGAGCGTGGGTCGCAGCGCGGCATTCATAGCGATGGAGAAAGGCACGCCGGTCGATCCGTCCGCCACCAGTTGCGCCCGGCCGCGGCCGCCGCGATAGTCGACCCGCGCACGCGCCTTGCGCACGACATAGTCGCCATAGGCCGCGTTCGCCATCTGCACATCGGCGCTGATCTGCGGCTGGTCGGCCAGCACCATGTTGGCCGTGATCAACGCCCGGCCGATCACGACATCCGCTTCGCCCGGCAGTTTGGCATTGCTGGCGGTGGCGTTCAACTGCGCGCCCTGCGCCTTGCCCACCGCCGTCAGGCGAACCGCGCCGGTCACGCCGGAACCGCTCATGGCAAGCTGCCCGGTGAAGGGACCGGCGGCGCTCTGCTGCACGCGACCGTTCATGTCGATACCGGCGAAGCGCGCCTTGGCTATGTCGATGGTGAGCGGCCCCCTGGCGGTGCGGATCAGCACATTGGCGAAGAAGGGGCCATAGGCCGACCCGCCGGTCGCTTCGAGCCGATAGCCCGCCGCCTCGCCATTCAGTTTCGCCACCACGTCATGAAGCTGCACGCCTACATTGGGCCGTGCGGCGCGGAGCACGGCATTGGGCCGCTCCATCGTGCCGCGCACGGTCAGCGCCAGCGGCCCATATTGGTTCGATGTCGCCCTGGCGTCGAAGGCGATCCTGCCGTCGGTATCATAGCTGCCCGAACCGCTGTGGATCCGGAAGTTGGGCGCTGCGCCCTTCAGGCCGTTGAGCGTGAACCTGCCCTCCGGCGTCATGCCGATGGTGCCGGAAGCAACGGCATTGCCGCCCAGGAAGTCGCGAACCGATGCATTGTCCCAGCGCGCCGTGCGCACGCCGAAACGGCCGGACAGGCCGAAGCCGCCCTTGGGCCCTGGAACCAGTTTCACATCGGTGTTGAGATTGACGATGCCGACCCCGTCGATCCTGTAGTCGTTGACCCGGCCCTTGAGCGCGCCGCGATAGATGGCATTGTCCATGTCCGCCAGAACGATGGCCGTGGCGTCCACCCGGTCGCTGTCGATCTTCAGATTGTCGCTGATGAGCTTGCCCGCGGCATAGGCGAAATCACCCTTCACGCGCAGATTGTTGAGCAGGCCACCCGCCGCCGCATTGAGGCCGGTGACGCGGCTGGCGGTGGCGCTTACCGGAATGCGGATGCGGTCCGCATCGATCACCGCGCGCCCGCTGGCCTTCAGGTTTTCGATGCCCGTGGCGTCGAAGGCAATCTCCTTCGCCGTGACGTCATAATCGATGAAGGGCGTCGCCATCGGCCCGTCCAGGATCACCGAAGCGCGTACGTCCCGGCCCCTCACCTTCTCCATGATCGCGCCGGGCGTGAGCAGGGCGGCGTCGATCCTGAGCGCGCTGAACCGACTTTGGCCCAGGTCGACCAGACCCTGCGCGGTGGCGGACAAGGCGCGGGATTTCAATGAACCCTTGAGGTTCACGCGCCGCTGGTTCAGTCCCGCGAACATGTCCAGGTCGAGCGCGGGCGCCGTCAGCCGGTCGACCGTCCCGGCGAAGACCAGTCCCGGCCGCAGCGGTCCCTTCGCCGTGAAATTGCCGTCGCGGGCGGCAAGCGCGACATTCGCCAGCTCGCCTTTGCCCGACGTCGCGACCAGCCGCCCGTTCCACGCCTGCCAGGTGCCCTTCCCGTCCAGCGTCGCGGTGAATCCGTCGGTAAGGCCGCTCATCGCCGCGATCACGCCGCCCCTGGGCGCGGTCAGCATACCCTTCATGGACAGGCGATTTTGCGCGGGCACGGCATCCAGCCTGGCCTGAAGACGGTCACCGCTGTCCACCACCGCATTGGCCGACACTATGGCGCGGCCGTCGGCGATATGAGTCACGCCGTCGATCGCAATCTCCCGCTTCTGGCCGATCACCGGCCTGGCGACGAGGAACCTTGCGATCTTCAGCCGGTCGACATCGATGTCGAGGTCCGGCAGGATCGGCGCATTGGGGTCGCTCTGCGTCACGTTGAACTGCGGACTGCGCGCCAGCACCACCAGCGGGCTTTCCAGCAGCCGCACCGAAATATGGTTGTTGATGTAGCGAAAGGGACTCCACACCATATGGACGCGCGGGGATGCGGCGAACGGCCCCTTCGGGTCGCGCAGCACCAGGTCGTGGATCACCATGTCGCTGTAGATCGACCCCTCGATCCGGCCGACCGATATGCCCATGCCGGATTCCAGCTTCAGCCCGGCGATCTG
>JGI24739J22299_10000962_pt1 | contig 10709 bp, 10 predicted proteins | sample KBSCornC5_FD_22299 | JGI IMG/M metagenome (IMG submission 22299)
CCGCGATCCGGGGCCTTCAGGCGCTGAAGCGGCCGTGCCGGGTCGAGCTTCACACCGACAGCATCTACGTCCGTGACGGAATCACCCGCTGGATCCACAAATGGCGGCAAAACGGCTGGCGCACGTCCGACAAGAAGCCGGTCAAGAATGCCGAGCTGTGGCAGGAGCTGGTCGAGGCCGCGGAGCCGCACCGCGTCAACTGGCGCTGGGTGAAAGGGCACAGCGGACACCCGGAGAACGACCGGGTCGACGCGCTCGCCTGTGCCGAGGCGGACGATCAACGCCGGCACCACCGGCTCTGATCAGCCGAAGCGGCCGGGCGAATAGACGGCCGGGTCGATGTGCGCGACCATCTTCGCCGGCGCGTCTTCAAGCAGTAGCCCCGCCGCCAGCTTCGCACCGGCGGGCGAGGTCTGGATCCCGAAGCCGCCCTGCCCCGCGCACCAGAAAAACCTGGGCGCGTCTCGATCGAAGCCGTAGACCGGCAGGCGGTCGGGCGCGAAGGTCCTCAGGCCCGCCCAGCTCCGCTCGACCGTCTCGACCGGCCAGTCGACAACCTGCTCGAATCGGTCAATCGCAAGCGCGACGTCGATCTCTTCAGGTGCGGCATCGCACGGCTCGCTCGGGATTTCGTCGTGCGGCGTCAGCCACACCGAATTGTCGCCTTCGCCCTTGAAATAGAAGCTACCGTCGGCCGCATCGACCAGGGGCAGGTCCTTCAAACCGAACCGGCCGACTCGCAGCTGGACCATGGTCCGCCGCAGCGGAACGATCCCGAGCGGAGCGACTCCTGACGCTTGGCCACCTTGTCGGCCCATGCGCCGGCTGCGTTGACGAGAATCGGTGCGCGTATCTCAGAACCGTCTTCCAACTCGATGGTCCACCCGTTTCCGCTTCGGCGGGCGCGAATCAGCCTCGATCGGGTTGCGACGGTCCCGCCTTCGCCGCGGAACTTGCGGAGATATGCGCCGTGCAGCGCTGCCACATCGATGTCGGCGCACGTCGGTTCAAGCAGGGCACGGCGCCACTGCGGGCGTATGCCCGGGAGCAATCGCTCCAACTCGGCGCGTTCGACGACCCGGCTTTCCACCGACGGCGGCAGCTCCGGCAGCTCATCTCGAGTCAGGTGGAGGTCTCCCCGCACCCTGAGAAAGCCGTGCCCGGCGAGAAAATCATGTGAGGCGAGCGTCAGTTTCGCGACATCCGGCCCACCATAGCTTTCGAGGTAGAAAGCGGCGGACCTTCCGGTCGCGTGATAGCCGCATTGGTCCTCGGCCTCGACGAGCAGCGTCCGGCGCGTGCCCGCAACCTCCGCGCCGAGACTCGCACCGGCGATCCCGCCGCCGACGATAATGACGTCGAATTCGCTCATTCGACCCGCCGGTTACGAATTGGAAAGCCGCGCCGTCTAGGGGTAGCGTCATGTTCAACGGGGCATTCACCAATCTGCTGCTTCTCGCGCTTGCGGCGATCCTCGTCGTCGCGGCCGTCATCGACGTCCGCACTTTCACCATTTCGAATCGGCTGAACCTCACCGTTGCGCTAGGCGCACCGCTCTATTGGGCTTCGGTTTCGCTTTCGCCCTGGCCCGACATGGCGGTGCAGCTTGCGGGCGCCACGACGGTGTTCCTTCTGCTCGCCGCCGCCTTCTACGCGGGGATGATGGGTGGCGGCGACGTCAAGCTGGCGGCCGCGCTCGCACTCTGGTTCTCGCCGGTTTCCATTCTGAAATTCCTGGTCCTGATGTCGCTCGCGGGCGGCGTCCTGACGCTGGCGGTCCTCGCCTGGCATCGCGCCCGCAATCGCGAAGGCCGGCCCGAGGTCCCGTACGGGGTCGCGATCGCATTCGGCGGTCTCGCGATTCTCGCCCAACGCTTTCTTAACCAATTTGTCTGATTTGTGAGGCTGTTTTGAGAACCCGTCTGGGGGAGGCGACTGCGCCATGGATGTGAAGAAGCTCGCTCTGCTCGTGGGAGCGCTGGTCATTGCGGTGGTCACCGCTGTCATGGCCAAGAACATGTTCGCCGGCGCCGGAGCGCAACAGGCCGCCGCGGCGCCTGCTGTCCCGGTGGGCCCGAAGGTGCTGGTCGCCAAGAAGGCGCTTCCGGTCGGAACGCTCATCGACGCGGACAGCCTGACCTTCCAGCCCTGGCCCAAGGAGCTGATGCAGGGCGCATATTATGTCGACGGCCAGCCCGACGCGAAAAATCTCGCCGGAACGGTCGTTCGCTATGCGATCGCCGCGGGCCAGCCGATCACCCGCGGATCGCTCGTCGGCCCGCAGGACCGCGGCTTCCTCGCCGCGGCGCTTGGCCCGGGAATGCGGGCGGTCACCGTTCCGGTGAATGTCACGACCGGTGTCGCGGGCTTCATCTTCCCGGGCGACCATGTCGACATCGTGCTTTCGCAGCAGGTGTCGGGTGGCGGCGACGGTCCGCCGCTCAAGGTCTCCGAGACGATCATTCGCAACGTTCGCGTGCTCGCCACCGACCAGCGCGTCACCAGCAAGGACGAGGACGGCAAGACTCCGGTCCGGACCTTCTCGAACGTGACCTTCGAGGTCACTCCGAAGCTGGCGGAGAAAATCGCGGTCGCACAGAGCATCGGGCAGCTGTCGCTGTCGCTGCGCTCGCTCGCCGACACTGGCGCGGATCTCGAGCGTGCCGTTGCGGCCGGGGACGTCAAGGTCCCGGCGAACGCCAGCCCGGCGCAGGAGCGCCAGATGCTGCTCGCCTATTCGAACCGTCCGAACGACAGCAACACGACCTTCTCGACCGGCGGCGACGTGTCGCGCTTCCAGCGCCGAACCGTCCCGTCCAAGACGCCCTCGCAGGGCGCGCAGGTGGCTGCCGCCGTCGGCAATGCCGCCAGTGCGCCGGCGGGTCCCGTGGTCCGCATCGCTCGCGGCAATAGTGTCACCGTCGTTCCGGTGGGAGCTCGCTAAAATGAACATTCATGCAATCAGCCGCCGGGCTCGTCTCGGCACCGCAGTTGCGGCCCTGGCCGTCGGCATCGCCGGCCTAGCCGCTCCGGCGCCGGCCGACGCCCAGCCCAAGGCCTACGCGTCGGGAAGCTATCGCCCGTCGACTCAGGTCCTGCTGTCGGTCGGTGAAGGCGAGATGATCAATCTGCCGCGCTCGGTGACGAGCGTCTGGACCTCGGCTCCCGATGTCGCGGACGTCTATGTCCAGGGACCGCGCCAGATGAACCTGTTCGGCAAGAAGGCCGGCGAAGCGACGGTCATCGCGACCGACGCGAGCGGTTCGGTCGTCTATGGCGCGAACGTCCGGGTCAATCAGAACATCAGCTCGATCAACGAGATCCTGCATAAGGCCATGCCGGACGCGAACATCAGCGTCACGACGGTCGGCCAGGTCGCAGTGCTGAACGGCATGGTCGCCTCCCCCGAGGATGCGGCCCAGGCCGAGATGCTCGTCAAGGCGGCCCTTAACCCGGGCGTCGATGTAACTTCGACGGGTGCGGCGCTCACGATCGTGCCGGTCAGCCGGCTCAAGGTGGCGACCCCGCTTCAGGTGATGCTGAAGGTCCGCGTCGCGGAAATGAACCGGTCGCTGATCAAGCAGTTCGGCGTCAACCTGCTGAGCAAGGACAGCGGCCGTACGCTGTTCAGCATCGGTCGCGGCACACCGGGAACGATCACGACCCAGCCCGGCACGATCGGCGCGGATGGTGGCCTGACCGGCTCTATCGATCCCGCCAGCGGCGCACTTCCGGGTGACAAGATCGTCACCTTCAATCAGCTCGCCGGCGGCACGACCCTCGGCATCTTCGGCAAGATCCTCGGCCTCGACATGCTCGGGACTCTGGACCTGCTCGAGAATGACGGAGTCATCACCACGCTCGCCGAGCCGAACCTGACCGCCTTGTCGGGCGAAACCGCCAGCTTCCTCGCCGGCGGCGAGTTCCCGATCCCGGTCAGCCAGGCGCTCGGCGCGGTCACGGTCGAGTACAAGCAATATGGCGTCGGCCTGGCCTTCACGCCGGTCGTCCTCGCCGATGGCCGCATCTCTATGCGCGTCCGGCCCGAGGTGAGTCAGCTCAGCGAGGCCGGAGCGGTCAAGCTGAACGGCTTTACCGTCCCGGCCCTGACGACCCGCCGCGCGGAAACGACGGTGGAGCTCGGCTCCGGCCAGTCGTTCATGATCGCCGGCCTGCTTCAGAACAGCAACAGCAACAATATCGAAAAGGCGCCGTTCCTCGGCGACGTCCCTGTGCTCGGAGCGCTGTTCCGTTCGACCAAGTTCCGCCGCGACGAGACCGAACTGGTCATCATCGTCACGCCGTACCTGGTGAAGCCGGTTTCCACGCAGATGGCGACCCCGGCTGACGGCTACCGCGCCCCGGACGACGTGAAGCGCAATTTCCTCGGTCAGAGCTACAGCGGCAAGAGCGGTTTCGTTCAGCCGACGGCAGTCCCGGCGTCTCCGACGGCGGCGCCCGCGGGCGGGCCGGTTGCTGCTCCGGGATTCAAGCTGTGACCCGCGGTCCCAAAGGGAAGGATTGGACGATGCGTTCGAAAGTCATCCTCATTGCGCTCGCCTCTTCCGTGGCAGCGTGCAACGCGCCGGACCGCCCCGACGCAGGGGTCGCCTCGGTCAACGTGCCGGTGGTGACCACCGCCGACTATGTGTTCGACGCCGCGGCGCCTGACGGGGCGCTCGCGCCGGGCGAGACCGACCGGCTGAATGGCTGGTTCCAGGGTCTCGGCCTCGGCTACGGCGACAGCATCTATGTCGACGGCGCGTATGCCGACGCGGCCCGCGGCCAGGTTGTTGCCGTCGCTAGCCAGTACGGAATGACGGTTTCCGACGGCGCCCCGGTCACATCGGGCGTGGTCCAGCCGGGCACGGTCCGGGTGGTCGTGAGCCGCCGTCGCGCCGAGGTGCCGAACTGCCCGAACTGGAGCGTCCCCTCGGAGCCGAATTACGACAATCGCAACATGTCGAACTTCGGCTGCGGAGTGAACTCCAACATCGCGGCGATGATCGCCAACCCCGAGGACCTGCTCCGCGGGCGTGAGGGCGACGCAACAAGCAACGTCAACGCCGCGGCCCGCGCGGTGCAGTTCTACAAGACGCAGCCGCCGAGCGGCAGCAAGGGGCTGCAGCAAATCTCGACCAAGGGGGGTGGAAACTGATGAACGCTCCGTTCCAGGCACGCGCGGGACTTCGCGATCCCTTCACCGCCTTCGTCTGCGACGACGCAACGGCCGACATGCTGCGGCCGGTGGCGGTCGAGCACGGCTGGTCGCCGGAGAAGGTCAACAAGGGCGGTCTCCGCAACGCGGTCCAGTCGCTGTCCGTTTCGGCCAGCCCGAACATCCTGTTCGTGGACCTCAGCGAATCCGCCGATCCGCTCAACGACATCAATGCCCTCGCGGAAGTGTGCGAGCCGGGCACGATCGTGATCGCGTCGGGCACCGTCAACGATGTCCGCCTGTACCGCGACCTCGTCGCCAGCGGCATCCACGACTATCTGCTGAAACCGTTCACGGTGGACCAGCTGCGCGACACGTTCGCGCATGCGCAGATGATCCTGTCCGGACCGCGCGGCGAGGCCCAGGCCGACAAGCCGCACGTCATGGCGGCGGTCATTGGCGTGCGCGGCGGCGTGGGCGCCTCGACGCTCGCGACATCGCTGGCATGGCTTCTCGGCGAGAAGGCGCGGCGTTCGACCGCCCTGCTCGACCTCGACGTCCATTTCGGCACCGGCGCGCTGGCGCTCGACCTCGAGCCCGGCCGCGGCCTCACCGACGCGATCGAAAATCCGAGCCGAATCGACGGTCTCTTCATCGAACGCGCGATGGTCCGCGCCAACGAGCGCCTCTCGGTGCTTTCGGCCGAGGCGCCGATCCACCAGCCGCTCGTGACCGACGGAAGCGCCTTCTTCGCGCTGCAGGAAGAGATGCGTAACGCATTCGAGTCGACCGTTCTCGACCTTCCGCGGCACATGCTCATCCAGCATCCGCACCTGGTCCACGACGCCCACGTCGCGGTGGTCGTCGCCGAGCTGACCCTCGCAGCGACCCGCGACACGATCCGCGTCCTCGCCTGGCTGAAGTCGAACGCTCCGCAGACGAAAGTCCTCGTCGTGGCGAACGGCGTTCCGTCGGGCGGCGCGCTGGAGATCAGCCGCAAGGATTTCGAGCAGTCGATCGAGCGTCCGGTGGACATCGTCTTCCCGTACGACGCCAAGCTTGCCGCCCAGGCGGCCAAGCTCGGCAAGCCGATGGCCGAGGTCGCCGGCGGAAAGATGGCCGCTCCGTTCAGCACCTTGTCGAACATGGTCCTGAGCCACGCGAGCGACGAAGGCGCGGGCGGCGACAAGGCTGCCCCCGCGGCCGCCGCGAAGTCGCTGGTCGATAATCTGAAGTCGATGCTGTCGAAGCCGAAGGACAAGGCTGCGGCGTAACGGTCGCAAGGGCGCCAGCAGGCGCCCTTGGTGAAGAGTTGAGAGGCGAAGACAAGAATGCTCTTGTGGCTACTCATCATCGGCGGCGCCGGAGCCCTGGGACTCGCTTATATGGCGATGACCGGGCCGTCGGCCGGCAAGTCCGTAAAACGGCGCATCGAGCTCATCAAGGAGCGCCACGGCGACGTCATCGCCGGCAATGCGCAGGCGCAGATCCGCAAGCTCTTTGCCGATCGCGCAACCAAATGGGAAGGCTGGGCCTCGACCCTGATCCCGAAGCCGGCACTCTTGCGCAAGCGGCTCGAGATGACCGGCAAGGATATCTCGCTCGCCAAATATGCGCTGATCTGCCTCGGATTGCTGTTCTTCATCACGGCCGCGTTCGCGCTCCGCGGAGCGCCCATCATGCTGTCGCTGCTGCTTGGAATGTTCTTCGGCATCGGCGGACCGCATTTCGTCATCGGCAAGATGATCAAGCGCCGAGTCAACAAGTTCAACTCGAACTTCCCCGACGCCATCGAGCTGATGGTGCGCGGTCTCCGCTCGGGCCTTCCGATCACCGAGACGCTCGGAATCGTCGCCAGCGAAATCCCCGGCCCGGTCGGGCTCGAGTTCCGGATCGTCGCCGACAAGATGAAGATCGGGCGCACGATGGAAGCCGCGCTGCAGGAGACCGCGGACCGGCTGGGCACGCCCGAGTTCCAGTTCTTCGTGATCACCCTGGCGATCCAGCGCGAGACCGGCGGCAACCTCGCCGAGACTCTCTCAAACCTCGCCGACGTGCTTCGCAAGCGCGCCCAGATGAAGCTCAAGATCCGCGCGATGAGCTCGGAGTCGAAGGCCTCGGCCTACATCGTCGGCTCGCTTCCGTTCGTGGTGTTCACGCTCGTGTACATGATCAACCCGCACTACATGGGCGGNTTCTTCACCGACCAGCGCCTGATCGTCGCCGGAATCGGCGGCATGATCTGGATGGCCATCGGCGCTGCGATCATGGCCAAGATGGTCAACTTCGAGATCTGACGGGGGACTGACAAGACATGCAGCAGGCTCCCTCAGGCGGACCGCACATCCTCGGATTTGACGTGATCTTCATCGCGACGATGCTCAGCGCCGTCGCGACCCTCGCCGTCATGCTCGCAATCTATGCGGCGACCACGGTCAAGGATCCGATGGCCCGCCGGGTTAAGGCGCTCAACGAGCGCCGCGAGCAATTGAAGGCGGGCATCGTCGCCTCGACCAACAAGCGCAAAAAGCTGACGAACCGCAACCAGGCGGCGGACAACGTCCGCCAGCTCCTGTCGCAGTTCAAGATGCTTCAGGAAGACCAGGTCAAGAAGACCCAGCAGAGGCTGATGCAGGCCGGTATCCGCACCAAGGACCTGGCCTTCTTCCTGATCTTCGCGCGGTTCGTTCTGCCGGTCGTCATCGGCGTCACGGCCGTGGTTATGCTCTACGTCATGGGGTTCGAGCCGCAATGGTCGGCCCTGCGCCGCTACATGACGGTCGCGGGCCTGATCATCGGCGCATACAAGGCTCCGGACATCTGGCTCAAGAACAAGGTCACCAAGCGCAGCCACGCGATCCGCAAGGGCCTTCCCGATGCGCTCGACCTGCTCGTCATTTGCGCCGAAGCCGGCCTCACGGTCGACGCCGCCTTCGGCCGCGTATCGAGGGAGCTCGGCAAGGCCTATCCGGAGCTCGGCGACGAATTCGGCCTGACCGCGATCGAGCTCGGCTTTCTCAACGAGCGGCGCCAGGCGTTCGAGAACCTCGCGCAGCGGGTCGATCTCGAAGCCGTGCGCGGCGTGGTCACGACCATGATCCAGACCGAGAAATACGGCACTCCGCTCGCTTCCGCGCTGCGCGTGCTATCGGCGGAGTTCCGTCACCAGCGCATGATGCGCGCCGAGGAAAAGGCGGCCCGCCTGCCGGCGATCATGACCGTTCCGCTGATCCTGTTCATTCTTCCGACGCTCTTCGTGGTCATTCTCGGCCCGGCGAGCTGCTCGATCAACGACAGCTTCCTCCACGGCCATTGATCGTCCCGGGACAGCCCCTCGCGAGGGACTGTCCCCTTCCCTTCGCGGAACGTGACGGACTATCCAAGCGTAGTCCCGGCAAACCGTCACCGTTGGGGAAGCGCAATGAACATCACATCCGACCCGAACCTCTGGGCGATCTGCATCCTCGTCTTCCTGCTCGGCCTCTTGATCGGCGTTTTCCTCACGGCCGGCGGCCGCCGCAAATGGAAGAGCCGCTACAGACAAGAGGTCGACCGCCGCGAAGCAATCGAGCGCGACCATGCCGAGCGCACGAAGGACTGGGACGAGCGCGAGAAGGAATGGCGCGAGCGGGACAGCCTGCGCGCCGCTGCGATCAAGAGCGGCCGCGATCCCGAGGATGATCGGCCGCTTTAATCGTCATTGCGAGCGCAGCGAAGCAATCCGGCACCTCTGGATTGCAGCGTCGCTTACGCTCCTCGCAATGACGGCTTAGCCCTCGATCCTCGAGAAATCCGCGACGCCGTTCACGGCATCCCGAAACCGCATCAGCAGGTTGAGCCGCCGTTCGCGCTTGGCGTGGTCGGGATCGTTCACCGTCACATGATCGAAGAAATTGTCGATCGGCTTTCGTAGCGACGCGAGCGCCGCCATCGCGCCGGTGAAATCTTCATTCCGGGTCGCGGTCGCGGCTTTGGATTCCGCTACGTCGAGCGCCGCGATCAGCGCCTTCTCCTCGGGAAGCTCGGCCCCCGCCTGGCCCGAAGCCATCTCGGCGATCGCCTCCTTGAGCCCCGGTTCCTCGACCAGCACCAGCGGATCCTCTTCGCCAGTCTGCGGAATCCCCTGCTCCTCAACCGAGCTCATGACCTGCGGCCCGGTCCAATTCTCCTTCTTCAGGATATTCGCCGCGCGCTTGTAGGCGGTGAGGAGGTCCGCGCCTTCCTCAGTCTCGACGAAGCTCTGAAGCGCGTTCACCCGGGCAAGCAGCCGCACGAGGTCATCCTCTCCACCAAGCGCAAACACCGCATCGATCAAATCGTGCCGGACACCCGCCTCGCGTTGCTGAACCTTGAGCCGGTCTGCAAAGAAGTCGATGAGGTCGTCGGCGGTGCGATCGAGCTGGTGCGCACCCGTGCTGTCCAGAACCTGCCCGACGCGGTTGGCGAGCGCACCGCGAAGCGCCTTTACCAGAGGCAAGCGCAGTCCGTTGCGAACGATGATCTCGATCGAGGCGATGGCCGCGCGCCGAAGCGCGAAGGGGTCCTTCGATCCGGTCGGCTTCTGCCCGATCGCGAAAAAGGCGGAGACCGAGTCGAGCTTGTCCGCGAGCGCGACTGCAATGGTTGCCGGGGCGCTCGGCACCTCGTCCCCCTGCCCTGCCGGCTTGTAATGATCGCGGATCGCATCGGAAACGGCTTTGGGCTCGCCCTGCGCGTCGGCGAGATAGCCCCCGATCACGCCCTGCAGCTCGGGGAACTCGCCGACCATTCCGGTGACGAGATCGGCCTTTGAGAGTCGCGCGGCACGTTCGACCTCAGCCGCATTGGCCTTCACGACGCCGCTCTCGGCCAGCCAGCGCGCGAGCTTGGCGATGCGCCCGGCCTTTTCGGCGATGGTCCCCAGCTTCTCGTGGAAGACGATCCCGTCGAGCTTCTTCGCCTGCTCTTCGAGCGGCACCTTGAGATCCTGCTGCCAGAAGAAGCGGGCGTCGGCGAGGCGGGCGGCAAGGACCCGGCGGTTGCCTTCGACGATCGCTGCGCCGCCGTCGTTGGCTGCGACGTTGGCAACGCACACGAAGGCGGGCGCAAGGCCGCCGTCCGATGCGCTGCACGCGAAATATTTCTGGTTGGTGCGCATGGTGAGGACGATCACCTCGCGCGGCACGTCGAGAAAGTCAGAATCGAACTCGCCGAGCAGCGGCACTGGCCATTCAGTTAGCCCGGCATTCTCGACCACCAGCCCCTCGTCCGCGAGCAGCGACAGCCCCGCGTTCGCGGCCGCGGCCTCGGCGCCCTCACGGATGATCCGCTCGCGCTCCTCATGGTCGACGATCACATGGCAGGCGCGAAGCTTCTCGACATAATCGGATGCGCCGCCGACGGTGATGTCGCCCGGGTGGTGGAAGCGATGCCCGACGGTCGTAGCGCCCGATGCGATCCCGCCGATGTCGACCGGCACGATCTCCTCGCCGAGGATGGCGACGATGCCGTGCAGCGGCCGCACCCACCGAAGCGACCCGTCGCCCCAGCGCATCGACTTGGGCCAGGGGAA
>JGI24739J22299_10000964_pt1 | contig 10703 bp, 10 predicted proteins | sample KBSCornC5_FD_22299 | JGI IMG/M metagenome (IMG submission 22299)
ATCGAGCGGTTCGACGTCCGGGCCGGCCATTTCCCCGATCCGAACGCGCACGAGGCGGTGCTGATCACCGGGTCGCCCGCGGGCGTGTACGACCCGCTGCCGTGGATCGCCCCCCTGATGGAGTTCATCCGCGCCGCCGACCAAAGCAAGATGGTCGGCGTCTGCTTCGGCCACCAGGTCATGGCCGAAGCGCTCGGCGGCCATGTCGAGAAATCGCACAAGGGCTGGGGCGCGGGGCTGCATACCTACGCCATCGTCCATCCCGAGCCGTGGGACGATGGGGTCAAGACCATCGCGGTTGCCGCTTCGCACCAGGACCAGGTCGTGGTTCAGCCGCCGAACACCGATGTCGTCGCGGCGTCGGACTTCACGCCGTTCGCGTCGCTCGCCTGGACCGACCGGCCGGCGATCTCCTTCCAGTTCCACCCGGAATTCTCGCCGGAGTTCGCCAAGGCGCTGATCCGCGAACGCTATGACCGCGTGAACGACCCCGACGCCGCGATCGCCTCGCTCGACGCGCCGAACGACAATGCCCGCGTCGGCGGGTGGATCCGCAATTTCCTCAATGGAGACTCGCAATGAAGACCCGCGCCGCGGTGGCCTTCGAAGCCAAGAAGCCGCTGGAAATCGTCGAAGTCGATCTCGAAGGTCCAAAGCATGGCGAAGTGCTGGTCGAGATCATGGCGACGGGGATCTGCCACACCGACGCCTACACGCTCGATGGGCTCGACAGCGAGGGCCTGTTCCCGTCGATCCTTGGGCACGAGGGAGCGGGCATAGTCCGCGAGGTCGGACCCGGAGTCACCAGCGTGAAGGCTGGCGACCACGTCATCCCGCTGTACACGCCCGAATGCCGCCAGTGTAAGTCGTGCCTCTCCGGCAAGACCAACCTCTGCACCGCGATCCGCGCGACCCAGGGCAAGGGCGTGATGCCCGACGGCACCAGCCGCTTCAGCTACAAGGGGCAGCAGCTCTTTCACTACATGGGCTGCTCGACCTTTTCGAACTTCACCGTGCTGCCGGAGATCGCGGTGGCGAAGATCCGCGAGGACGCGCCGTTCAAGACCAGCTGCTACATCGGCTGCGGCGTCACGACGGGCGTCGGCGCGGTAGTCAAGACGGCCAAGGTCGAGCCCGGCGCGAACGTCGTGGTGTTCGGCCTCGGCGGAATCGGCCTCAACGTGATCCAGGGCGCGAGGCTGGTCGGTGCGAACAAGATCGTCGGCGTCGACATCAACCCCGACCGCGAGGAATGGGGCCGCAAGTTCGGGATGACCGACTTCCTCAACAGCAAGGGCATGAGCCGCGAGGATATCGTCGCGAAGATCGTCGAAATGACCGACGGCGGCGCCGACTATACGTTCGACGCGACGGGCAACACCGAGGTGATGCGCACCGCGCTCGAATGCTGCCACCGCGGCTGGGGCACCAGCATCATCATCGGCGTTGCCGAGGCGGGCAAGGAAATCGCGACGCGGCCGTTCCAGCTGGTCACCGGCCGCAACTGGCGCGGGACCGCGTTCGGCGGCGCCAAGGGCCGCACCGACGTGCCCAAGATCGTCGACTGGTACATGGACGGGAAGATCGCGATCGACCCGATGATCACTCACGTCCTGACCCTCGACGAGATCAACAAGGGCTTCGACCTGATGCACGCCGGCGAGAGCATCCGCTCGGTTGTCGTTTACTGAGCAGGCGCTATGAAGGGGCTGGGCTGGCCTGGGGATGACAAGGAGACTTGCCATGGCCGACGCGCGCACCCCGACCCACATCAACCTCGCTGAAAAGCTCGACCAATTTTCCGAGCATTGGTCGCCCAAGATCGTCGCCCGCTACAACGACAATGAGGTGCGACTGGTGAAGACCAGCGGCGAATGGGTGTGGCACAAGCATGACGAGACTGACGAGCTGTTCCTGATCCTCGAGGGCGAGTTCGACATGGAATTCCGCGACCGGACGGTCACGGTGAAGCCGGGTGAACTGTTGATCGTGCCCAAGGGCACGGAGCATCGGCCGGCGGCTCGGCGCGGCGAGGTCAAGCTGCTGCTGATCGATCCCAACGACACGCCGAACACCGGCGACACGGCAACTGCGACCCAAGCGGTCGAGCTTTAATCAGGGGAGGAGGGGACATGTTCAGTCACGTGATGGTCGGTTCGAACGACATCGACCGGTCGCAGCGCTTCTACGACGCTCTGTTCGGCGGGGAAGCGCATCGCGACAGCAAGGGCCGGCTCGCCTATCGCCGCAAGGGCGCGGTGTTCATGGTGTCGAAGCCGATCGACGGGAAGGACGCCTGCTTCGCCAACGGCGGGACGATCGGGTTCAACTTCGACACGCCGGAAGAGGTCGATGCCTGGCACGCCGCCGGGGTCGCCGCTGGCGGGAAATCGATCGAAGACCCGCCAGGCTATCGCGACGGTGAGTTCGGCAAGCTCTATCTCGCCTATCTGCGCGATCCGGACGGCAACAAGCTCTGCGGGCTGCACCGCCCGGCGAAGTAAGTATGGAGATCGTCTCAGAGAGCCGGTCGCACGGCGGCCGGCAGCTGGTCGTGAAGCATGCGTCGGTGGCGACTGGCACCGACATGACCTTCTCGATCTTCCTTCCGCCGCAAGCGGAGCAGGGCGGGAAGCTGCCGGTGGTGTGGTACCTGTCGGGCCTCACCTGCACGCACGTGAACGTGACCGAAAAAGGCGAGTATCGCGCGGCCTGCGCCGAGCACGGGCTCGTCTTCGTTGCGCCGGACACGAGCCCGCGCGGCGAGGGCGTTCCCGATGCGGACGGATACGATTTCGGGATCGGCGCCGGCTTTTACGTCGATGCCACAGAGGAGCCGTGGTCGGGTCACTATAAAATGTGGACCTATGTGACCGAGGAGCTTCCAGCGCTGATCGCAGCGAAGTTCCCGATCGACGAGGCGCGCCAGGCGATCACCGGCCATTCGATGGGTGGGCACGGCGCGTTGACGGTCGCGCTCACCCACCCCGGCCGCTTCCGTAGCGTCTCGGCCTTCGCCCCGATCGTCGCTCCGTCGCAGGTGCCGTGGGGGCAGAAGGCGCTGGCGGGCTATCTCGGCGATGACCACGCCGCATGGCGCAAGCACGACGCGGTCGCGCTGATCGAGGGCGGTGCGTCGGTCGACGAAATCCTCGTCGACGTCGGCGACTCGGACCCGTTCATCGAAAAGGAATTGCGTCCCGGGCTGCTGGAACGAGCATGCGCCGATGCTGGCATCCCGCTGACGTTGCGGATCCAGCCGGGGTACGACCACTCTTATTATTTCATCTCGACGTTCATGGCNGACCATCTGCGCTGGCACGCGGAGAGATTGAACAGGGGATAGGGCATGACGCTCAGCCGCCGCGAGTTCGTCAAACAAGCGGCGGCGATCGGCGCCGCCTTCGCCTGGAGCGGACCGGCCAGAGCCTCACGTACGAAATGGCGCGAAGCACGTGAGTTTTATCCCGAGGGGGTCGCGTCGGGGGACCCGGATCCGCACAGCGTGATCCTGTGGACCCGCCGTCCATTTGCCGCTGGCACTCGCCACCAGCTCACCGTCGAAGTGGCCGAGGACGAGGCGTTCCGCCGGGTTGTTGCGAACGCTTCGGCGCCTGTTTCGGCGGCGTCCGATTGGACCAGCCGCGTGCTGGTCGGTAGGTTGAAGCCTGCCCACACCTATTGGTACCGCTTCACGGACGCGGACGGGAACGGCAGCCGGATCGGCCGAACGAGAACCGCCCCGCTCCCCAGTGATCCGCGGCCAGTCAAATTCGCCTTCGTCAGCTGCCAGGGCGTCAACGAAGGCAAGCTCAACGGCTACCGCCGGATGATCTTTGAGGATGAGCGGGCGCGGTCCGAGGAGCAGCTCGACTTCGTCCTGCACCTTGGCGATTTCATCTACGAGGTCGTGCAATATCCGGAAGACGGAAAGCCCCGCTACGACCGCAAAGTCTATGAGGTTGCGCGCATCCCCGACGCGCTGAAGGTGGGTCCTTTCCACATTCCGACGACGGTCGAAGGTTATCGGGCAGTCTGGAAGGGCCACCTTGCCGATCCGGACCTGCAGGATGCGCGCGCCCGCTGGCCGTTTGTGTGCACTTGGGACAATCACGAATTCTCGTGGCAGGGTTGGCAGAGCGTCCTCAAAAATCCGAAGTTCGAGCAGCCCGGGCAAACGATCAAGGTTGCGGCCAACCAGGCCTGGTTCGAATACATTCCGGCACGCGTGAAGGCGCCGAGCGGAACTCTCGACGAGTTCGGTTCCGTTCCGGTGAAGAACGTCAAGATCGAAAAGTTCGGGGATGACGGCCTGGGTCTCGAGCCGAACAATATCGCCGCGATCAACAGCCTGATCGTCTACCGGGCGTTGCGCTTCGGCCGGCACCTCGACCTCATCCTCACCGACGAGCGCAGCTATCGCGGACCGAACCCGTTCGAGGAGTCGGCAACCGACAAGTTGGCCGACTGGGGCGATTACCAGATGTTCCCGGATGACCTGCTGCAGGTGCTGGACGGCGGGCGCGCCTTCAATGGCGGCAATCCGCCGGCTGAGCTGGAATTCAACGGCGCAAAGGTTCCGAATCCGGCAAAGGACAACCCGCCGCAGACCATCCTCGGAGGGACGCAGAAAGCGTGGTTCAAGGATCAGCTTAAGCGTTCGACCGCGACCTGGAAGGTCTGGGGCAGTTCGCAATGCACCCTCGAGCAGCGCGCCGACCCGGAGAATTTTCCGGCTGGGCTGACCAAACAGAAATGGCCCGCCGGCCGGTTCGCCAACGTACAGGGCGGGGACTTNGGCAGCGCNTGGGTCGAACGCGGCGAGATCTACGACCTGGTTCGCGACGAAAAGATCACCGGTTTCGCCATCGTCGCCGGTGACCTGCACAGCTTCTGGGCCGGCTATGCTTCCGCGCAATTGCCGCCCGGCAAGTTCGAGCCCATCGGGCTGAGCTTCACTGGCGGGTCCATGACAAGCGTGGGCGCAGCCGAAGCGCAGGAATATACGATAAAGAAGGACGATAAATTCCGGCCGCTGTACTTCGCTGACCGGCCGGGGGCGCCGAAGCCCGAGCACACGTACAACATGATGCTGCGGCACGGTGTNCGCCCCTGTTTCGAATATGCCANATCCTTCGACCGGGCGAAGGCGCTGGCCCTCTCCAACCCCGATGTGGCACCGCACCTCAAGTTCGTGGATATTGGCGGACATGGCTATGCGACAGTTCGGCTTACGCGGGATGAGATGCGGACCGAGTTCGTCTGCATTCCGCGCCCGATTACCCGCGCCGGCACGCCCGACGGCGGACCGCTTCGCTACCGCATTGTCCATACCGCGAAGTTGTGGCGGCCCGGCGAGCGCCCGCAGCTCGTGCAGCAAGTCATTGAGGGCGACCCCGGCCTCTCCATCTAGGCGGGCCNCAGCGTGAACCCGGGATGGTACTGGCAAGCCCTGTGCGTCGTGACGGCGCTCGCCTGTGGGCTCCTGATCGGGATCGAGCGGGGTTTCGATCTGCGCGGTCTTCGTGCCGGCACCCGCGTCGCCGGAGTCCGCACCTTCACGCTCGTGGGCCTCGCGTCCGGTCTCGCAGGGCTGGCCGGGCAGTTCGGNCAGTCGTTCGCTGCAGGAGCATTGGTTGCCGGCTGCGTCGCGGTGTTGACGGTGGGCTATGCGAACCGTCCCGGAATCAAGCGCAGGCCGGACGCGACCACCCCAGTCGCTGCGCTCGCCACGGTCGGCCTGGGCTTCACCGCTGGAGTCGGCCAGCCCGGTTTCGCGATTGCCGGGGCAGCCATCGTCACCTTGATCCTCGCGCTCAAGGCAGAGCTTCATGGCTTGCTCGACAAGCTCGACGAAGCAGATGTGAAGGCGCTGGCGCGCTATGCGGTCATCGCCGGCGCCGTGCTGCCNTTCCTCCCGAGCGGCGCTTACGGCCCGCTCGGCGCGTGGAACCCGCAGAAATTGTGGCTGGTGGTCGTTCTGGTCACNGGTTTCTCATTCCTCGGATATGTCGCCAACCGCATCTTCGGCGAGCGGCACGGCACCATCGCCACCGCCTTGATCGGTGGCGCCTACAGCTCGACCGCAGTCACCCAGTCGCTGGCGCAGCGGCTCGGCAGCGACACGAAAGGCGGCGCGGAGAATGCCGGAATCGCCCTGGCTACCGCGGTCATGTACCTTCGGGCTGTCCTGCTCATCGGCATCCTGTCGACGCGCGTCGTGGTGCCGTTCGCAATCATTCTCGCCCCGGCCACAATCGCAGCGTGGGCGGCCGGGTTCTGGCTCTACCGCAAGGCGCCCAAATGCGACGCGCCGAGCCCGCCGGGCAATCCGATTGCGCTGCTTCCGGCGTTCGGGTTCGTTCTGTTCGTCGCAATCGCCGCCGTAGCGGCGAAATGGGCGGCGGGGCGCTTTGGCGAACATGGGATCGCCGTGCTGCTGTTGATCGTCGGGTCGACCGACATCGATACCGCGATCATCACCTTGGGCGGCCTGCCGCCATCTGCGATTTCAGCATTGCTGGCGGCCATTGCCATTGCCGGAACGATCATCGCCAACATGGCGGTGAAGATCGGGATTACCCTGGTCTACGCCGGACGGAAGGGAATCCCTGCGGCAGTCGCCATGGCCGCAAGCGTCATGGTGCTGGCAGCGACGATCGGAGTGGCCTTCACTCAGCTCTGACCNGCCTCAGTGCTGCATCTGCAGGTTCGTGAGCTCCGGGCTCATCGCCATGTTGGCGTTCATGTGGGTCATGATCCAGATCGTCCCCACCATCACCAGGAATACGATGAGCACGCCGAACGCGAGCGCGAGGACGTTGTTTGTGTTGTCCGGGCCGCTGGTGATGTGGAGGAAGAACACCAGGTGCACGCCCATTTGCGCGATCGCGAGCACCACGAGGCCGGTCGCGACGCCCGGTCCCCACAAGGTGCCGGTCGATGCGACCCAGAAGGACACGCCGGTGAGGACCAGCGCGAGGCCAAGGCCGGCGACGTAGCTGATCGTCTCGCTGACCATGCTGTCATGCGGCGTTCCCGGCGCGACGTTCAGTTTCTCGGGATCAGGTTCGGTCATGGCAGAGTCCCGATCAGGTAGACGATGGTGAAGATTGCGACCCAGATGATGTCGAGCGCGTGCCAGAAGACGCTGAAGCACAGCAGCCTGCGCATGATGTGCGGCTGGAAGCCCTTCGCCCAGATTTGCGCCATCATCGTGCCGAGCCACAGCAGGCCGGCGGTGACGTGGGCGCCGTGGCAGCCGACGAGCGTGAAGAAGGACGACAGGAAGGCGCTGCGCTGTGGCCCGGCGCCTTCGGCGATCATCGACGAGAATTCGTAAAGCTCGATGCCGATGAAGACGAGGCCGAGCAGGCCGGTCAGGACCAGCCAGACCTGCGTCCAGACCATGTTGGCGCGCTTCGCCGTGATCATCGCGAGCCCGCAGACGAAGCTCGACAGCAGCAGGGCCATGGTCTCGACCGCGACCAGGTCGCGATGGAACAGCTGGTTGGTCGTCGGACCGCCGTCGGTCGCGTGGACCAGGCTCGCGTAGGTCGCGAACAGCGCCGAGAACAGCACCATGTCCGACAGCACGAACAGCCAGAAGCCATAGGGGACGACGATGCTCTTGGACTGCGGCCCGCGCTGGCCGAGGCCGGTGTCCTCTGATCCGAGGTGGGTCAGCCCGAGGGCCGGGGCTTCGGTTCCGGCGGTCATACGGACTGACTCAAGTTGTGAAGGTGTTCCATGCGGATGCGGCGCCGCTCGCGCGCATTGGCGCGGACCTCCTCGAGCGGGATGATATGCTCATGCTCGTCGCGCCAGGCGTACCACACGAACACTGCGAAAGCGCCGACCAGCCCCAGGATCGCGAGCCACCAGATGTACCAGATGATGGCGAAGCCGCAGACCGAGGCGAAGAAGGCGACGATCACGCCCGTGGGCGTGTTCACCGGCATTTCGATGGGCTGGTAATCGGGCTCGTCGATCAACTGGTCCTGCTTGATCGCCGTCTGCTTGCGCGTCCAGTAGGCTTCCTCGCCGTGGACGTCGGGAAGCACGGCGAAATTGTAATGCGGCGGCGGCGACAGCGTCAGCCACTCGAGCGTCCGCCCGTCCCACGGATCGCCGGTCACGTCGCGGCGCTGGTCGCGGGTCTTGATCGAATAGAGCAGCTGGACGACCGTCAGGACGATTCCGAGGCCGATGATCGCAGCGCCCAGGAACGCGACGTGGAGCAACGGCGCCCAGCTCGGATCGGAAATGTGCTGCATGCGCCGCGTCGCGCCCCAGAAGCCGAGCACGTAGAGCGGCATGAAGGCAAGGTGGAAGCCGATGAACCAGCACCAGAAAACCGCCTTGCCGAGCCGCTCGTCGAGGGTGAAGCCGAACGCCTTGGGGAACCAGTAAGTGTAGCCGGCCATGATCGCGAACACGACTCCGCCGATGATCACCTGGTGGAAGTGCGCAACCAGGAACAGGCTGTTGTGGACCACGAAATCGACCGGCGGGATCGCCAGCAGGATTCCCGTCAGCCCGCCGATCACGAAGGTGAGCATGAAGCCGATCGCATAATGCATCGGCACGCTGAAGCGGACGCGGCCGCCGTACATCGTGAACAGCCAGTTGTAGATTTTGACGCCCGTCGGAACGCCGATGATCATGCTGGCGATGCCGAACACGGCGTTGACGTCGGCGCCCGCGCCCATGGTGAAGAAATGGTGCAGCCAGACCATGAAGGAGATGATGCAGATGGCGAGCGTCGCGAAGACCATCGACCGGTAGCCGAACAAAGGCTTCCCCGAGAAGGTCGAGACCACCTCGGAATAGATGCCGAACGCGGGCAGGATGAGAATGTAGACCTCCGGATGCCCCCAGACCCAGATCAGGTTCATGTAGAGCATCGAGTTGCCGCCGCCGTCATTGGTGAAGAAATGGAAGCCGAGGTAACGGTCGAGCATCAGCTCGGCGAGGACGACGGTCAGCACCGGGAATGCGGCGATGATCAGCAGGTTCGAAGCGAGCGCGGTCCAGCAGAACACCGGCATGCGCAGATAGCTCATGCCCGGCGCCCGGATCTTGAGGATGGTGGTGACGAAGTTGACCCCCGTCAGCACTGTGCCGACTCCGGATATCTGCAGTGCAACGAGATAATAATCGACCCCCACGCCGGGCGAGAACGCTTTCTCGCTCAAGGGCGGGAAACCGAGCCANCCGGTGCGCGCGAACTCACCGAGGAACAGGCTGAGGTTGACCAGCAGCGCACCCGACGCAGCGAGCCAGAAGCTGACATTGTTGAGCGTCGGGAAAGCGACGTCGCGCACCCCGAGCTGGAGCGGAACGACGAAGTTCATGAAGCCGATCACCAGCGGCATCGCCACGAAGAAAATCATGATCGTGCCGTGGGCGGAGAAGATCTGGTTGTAATGCTCTGGCGGGAGGTAACCTTGCGACGCGCCGATCGCGAGCGACTGCTGGGCGCGCATCATGATCGCGTCGGCGAACCCGCGGACAAGCATGATCAGGCCCATGACGATGTACATGATCCCGATCTTCTTGTGATCGGTGGAGGTAATGTACTCGTTCCACAAATANGGCCACCAGCCCTTGCGCCACACCCAGATCGCGAGCGCCGCGACCGCAGCGAACACGACTAGCGAGGTGATCAGCGGGATCGGCTGGTTGAACGGAATCGCGTCCCAGGTCAGCCTTCCGAAAAATGTCATGCTTTCGATCCCTGGGACGGCGCGTTGTGCTGCGGCGGCGGTACCGGATTGGGCGGCGCGCGGTTGGCGACGATGGCGTCGAACAGGCCGGGCGCAACCGCGCCGTAAGTGATCGGCTTGACGTAGCTGCTGGGCTTGGAGAGCTCGGCATAGCCGCGGCCGTCGAGCACCGGGCCGGCGCCGCGCGAGCCCTGGGCCCACATCGCGAACTGGTCGGGCGGCAAGGATTGGACCTTGAACTCCATGCCTGGGAAGCCGTCCCCGCTGAAATGGGCCGAACGCCCCTCGAACACCCCCTGGCGATCGGCCTGGAGGTTCAGGTGCGTCGCCATCCGCGGCATGGTGTAGATCATCGACCCCATTTGCGGGACGAAGAATGCGTTCCACACCGTCGCCGAAGTCAGGCGGAAGTTGACCGGCGTGCCGGCCGGGACGACCAGCTGATTGACCGTCGCGATGCCTTGGTCGGGGTAGATGAACAGCCATTTCCAGTCGAGCGACACGACCTCGACGTTGAGCGCCGGCACGTTGGACTTGAGCGGCTTGGCCGGATCGAGGTCATGGCTTCCGATCCACGTGATCCCGCCCAGAAGCATGATGGTGAGCGCAGGAATCGCCCACACCACCATCTCGATCGCTCCGGAATATTCCCAGTCGGGCCGGTAAGTCGCCTTGGAATTGCCGCGCCGGTACCACCAGGCGAAGGCGATCGTCGCGATCATCGTCGGGATGATGATCGCCAGCATGATNGCGGTCGAATTGATCAGGATCTGCTTTTCCTGGGCGGCGATCGGGCCGGCCGGGTCGAGGATGCCGCGATTGCAGCCGGCAGTGACCAAGCTCACGGCGGCGGCAATGGCGATGCGCTTCATGGGCTCGCTGCACCCTGGCTTGGTGACCCCAACGGGACTCGAACCCGTGTTTTCGCCGTGAAAGGGCGACGTCCTAGACCGCTAGACGATGGGGCCGGTTAAG
>JGI24739J22299_10000966_pt1 | contig 10692 bp, 8 predicted proteins | sample KBSCornC5_FD_22299 | JGI IMG/M metagenome (IMG submission 22299)
CCGATGCGCCCGATGCGCCCGATGCGCCAGAGATGTCGCAAGCCGACGTGCAGCAGGCCATCACGCGGCTCGAAGCCCGCCGCGACATTGCGCGGCGCACGGTCGACACGCTCGGCAAACAGTGCGAACACGCGCGTGCGGCCGTCGAAAAACTGAACGCGTCACTCGAGGAAAAGTCGAGCCGCCTCGAACAATTGCATGAGGCCCGTACCGCCGACGCGCCCACCGCACCTCGTCCGTCGCCAGTCGCCACGAGCCGCGCCGATCTGCGCGCCGCGCACGAGCAACGTATCGCCGCATTGGGACAACAGGCCCAACTACTAAAGAGCAGCCGCGGCAAGGCGGCGCATGAAGTGCAAGCCGTCGCGAGCCGCGACGCGCTGCGCGCATTGGCGGACGTCGGCGCCTTCGAAATGATCGATACCGTGAGTCCCGAACTTGCGGGCAAGGTCACCGAATGGCTGCACGCCCTGCAGCCCGCGCAAGGCCGACGGTCGCGCCGTCCGGTGGATCTCGAGCGCCAGTTCGAGGAGTCTTTCGCCACCGCGCTCGATCGCATCGCGCAAAGCGGTGCTGCGCAACCGCAAGTCGACGCGGAACAAGCGTTGCAGGCGTTCATGGCACTCGTGTTGCATCCGCGGCTCAAGCCGTTGTATCCCGTCGTCGAGGCTTTGCTGGTAGAGGACTTCGCCCGTTGCTTGCGTGTAGCGACGGTTGCGCGGCGGCAAGGCAAGACAATGGACTACATGAATGGGTTTCGCCGCTGGCTGGGCGTGACACCCGCGCAAATCGCGACACGCGAGGTACTTCGTTCGTTCAGGAACGCGCAGCAGAACCTTCAGGCCGCGGTGCAACGTCAATCGCCCGGCGTGACGTTCGGTGAGTTGCGCCTGATCGGTCCGGACATCGCGCTCGCGGCGGAGCAGGTCGAGAGAGTGACCGCCGCGCTCACCGCGAATCGCCCGGCGTTTCAGGCCATGATCGAGGCGGTGGAGAAACGCTTCGCCGGGATCATCGACATCGACGACATTGAAGCGCTGGGTCAGCGCGTGGCGCCCCGGCTCGACGCCTACTACAAAGACAAGATCAACGAAGTGAACGCCGAGCGCAACAGGCTCACGCGCGAAGGCGCGCCGAAGCCGAAGACAGATGAGCTCGATACGGTTGGAGCAGGTCCAAGCCGTGTCGATATCGATCAGTTGGAAATCCGCATCGGGCGTCTGCAAGGCGAAATACTTCAATACGCGGAGCAGCACAAGAAAGAGTTCGAGCATTACGCAAAGCTCAGCGCACGCCATATGACCGTATCCGATGAAGTGGAGGATATCGGTCAGCAACTGTCGGCTCATCACCAAACACTGAAGCATCTGCGTGAAGGAAGCAAGACACAAATACGCGAGCGCGCTGCCCGGAGCAATCAGAGCGAACAGTTAGAAAACCGCATCGGTCGACTCTGGGACAAAGCCACACACGAGCCGGCGCTATTGCAAGTGATTTCGCGCGGCGCGCTCGAACGCGTGGTCAAGGTGCACGTCGGGCAAACAACCGAACAGATGCATACGCGGATGAACAAGGTGATGCGCACGGGCACCTTCGTTTCACGCGCCGGGGTGCTGCGCGTCATTGCCGACGTCGCGCGTCACGAGATCGAACAGCCCCGCTCGGCGCTGCTTGCGCAAGACCGTGGAGCATTCGAGCAGATTGCGCAAGGCTATCCGGGCGGGCGCATCGACGCGCTGTGCCATCACGGCCGAACCATCGGCCACGGCGTGCGCAACAGCACGCGCGGCGTCGAGGAATCGCGCACCGGCACGAGCCAGTACGCACTCGAATGGGTGCGCGGCCAAGGCGCGCGTATCAGCCATTTGCATCCGTGGACATCGCCGTACTGACGTGCGCCGTTGTTTTGCGGCGACGCCGCGCGGATAAACATTGCGCGTGTCCGCGCGGCTCTGATCTTTACTTATGCTCCAAGGTCGATCTTGCCCGCACCCGACTGAGCCAACACGATTGCCGCAACGTCGTTCGTGGGATCGAGATGCGCGATCGATCCTGCTCCCGGGCCGCTTCCAGTCGGCGAAGACGACAGATCGACGGACCGGCCATTCACCAGCGAACCTGAATCGGTCAGATGGCCCGAGGCGCCAAAGCGCTTCACGAGATTTTCCTCATTGACGCCGTTCGTTTCGAACGCATTGTTCTGCGACGTGATCTTCGACTCGACACCGACGCCCAGGTTGTACTGGAAGCGATTCGCTTGCGATGAGCTGTCCTGGTAGAGATTGTTGGCGACCTCGACGTTGCCGAAGCGCACGCGGGGGTCGCGCTGCGATACGCCGGCGAACAGGTTGTGATCGATGGTGACGTTGAGTTTGCCGCGGTCGCTCGTCATGCCGTCGCTCGATCCGATCAGGATTGATTTGTTGTGGCTCTGGAACTGGTTGTAGGAGACCGTTGCATAGTTCGCGCCATCCGTAAAATCCAGTTGATCTCCGCTGATGGCGCCCGATGGCGTCGCGCCGTCCTTGAACGTGTTGTGGTCGACCCACAGGTTCTGCGTGCCCTTCGCCTCGATGCTGTAGACGCGCCCATGCGGATTGCCTTCAGCGTCCTTGCCGGGGAAGAAATCGAATGGCGAGGTCATCGCCAGATTGCGCACGATGATGTTGTGCTGATTGCTCAGATTGAATCCGCCGCCGCTGATGCCCGCGTTGGCGCCCAGGCCGATGATCGTGGTGTTGGAGCCCACGTTCAGCATGTCGTGCGCCAATTGCGCTTTCTCGTTCGCGAAATCGCCCTTAGCCAATTCCTTGCCGTTGCTGTCGACGTTCAGATCGATGTTGCCTTTGATCTGGATGATCTTGGGTGTGGCGTTGGAGCCGTTCGTCGCATTGTTTCCACCGAGCGCGGCAAGCAGTTGCTCACGCGTCGACACCGTGTACACGTGCGCTGCATCGGCCTTCGACCCGCCCGTGACGCCACCGTTCTGTGCGCCCCAGCCGTGTCCCGCCGCCAGGGTTTCCCGCGAATGGTCGCCCGAGCTTGCCGCCGTGGAGGACGGCGTGGCTTGCGGCCCGGAAGCCACGTATTGCGGCGCGGCGGTGCTGGTCGTGGGAGTGGCGGACACTCGCCGGTCGTTCGCGCCCGAGTTCTTGTTGCCGTGCGCGTTGTCGGTTGGTGAGGCTGACGATTTGCTCGAATGGGTGTTCGGATCATTCGCGGCGCCGTTATTCGCGGACGTCCGATTGCCGTTGTCGCCCGAGCTTGCGTCGTCCTGATTGGCATCGCGAGCATGTTTGTGTTCGTGGTGCGATGCGTGCGAATGATGCCCCTTGCTTCCGCCTCCATTGGATTCGCCCGACTGGGTGCCACCATTCTGATTCGATGCCAATTGCTGGAGAAGGCGCAAAATTTTCTGGAGGATCGCTTCGATTCCCTGATTACCGGTGCCACCGGATCTCGAAGCACTGGAATGCCAGTTCTCCGATGTGGGGACGACCTTGGTCGGACTGATTTGCAGACTCATCATTCACCTCGTTAGGCAGCAGTTGGGATTCGGGACCCTTACTCTGCCTCGAGTGTCGGTAGCGTCGGGGTTCCGCCGGGGCTGAACGGACGCCCAGCCTTTTTTCGTCTGATGATGACAATGACGGACGGGTCTTTCCTTTTCTGCTCGCGCGACGAAGAGTTGGCGAAGGTAGCGAAACGCTACGCCGGCACCGCCGCGCGAAGCCTGATCAGAAGCGTGTCCGAACCCCCGTGGTCAACTCAAGCTGGTTCGACGCGCCGAACGTGCCGCCGACCGTATAGCCGCCATGCAGCCTCATATAGTCGCCGGCCAGGTACACCTCCGTGCGCCTGGACAGATGATAGAACGCGGACCAGTACAGCGTTTCCTTGTAACCGTTATGCAAGCCCGAACTCGGGTCGAAGGCGCCGATGTTCGCGTTCGGAATATCGCCATCGGCGTTGTACGCGGCGTTTTTCACGCGCATCTGCTGATAGCCGAGCTCGTAATCGAGCGGCCCCTTCGGCGACAGCTTGAGCGACGCGGTCCATGCGTTGTCCTGACGCTGACCCAGCGCGGCCTGATTGCCGAGATAGCGGAAGTAGCCGGCATTGGCGCGCAGAATACCGAACGTGTAGTTGCCGCCCACCGAAAACGACTGNTTCGTTATGCCGGCACGGTTCACGTGACTGTAGAAGCCCGATACGTTGAACGGGCCGCCGTTGTAACCCAGCGCCGCCTGATAGTTGGAATTCGCGCCGAAGCTGGTCGAATTGCCGAACGCGTAACCGGCGCTCGCAAAAATGCCATTGCCGAAGAGCTTTTTCCACGCCACGCCGTTGTTATAGCGCGTGCCAGTCGCGCTGGCCGCGTAGAAAATCATCTGCTTGAAGTTGTTGGCGTTCGTCCAGCCGCCCTCTTCCGTCGTCAACTGCGCGCTGCCGTACGGGTCGCCATAGATCGCGGCTGCGTCGCGCGCGATGCTATTCTGGAAGCCTGCCGTAATCTTGCCGAGCGTGTCGTTTTCAATGCCGACCCATGCGTCGCGATCGAAAATCTGGCCGGGGTCTTCCATTTCGCCATTGGCCACGACGTATTCGCTTTCCAGACGGAAGACGATCCTGGTGCCGCCGCCGATATCCTCCGCGCCCTTGAGGCCCCAACGGCTGCCGCTGAACCACGGTTCGCCGCCGATCCCCATGCCGATGACATGATTGCCGTTCGCGTCCGCATGCGACTGGTAAGTCGGCACGCTCAGGTCCATCAGACCATAGAGCTGGACGCTCGATTGAGCGTACGCGCCGCTCGCCCCGAATACGGTGGCCGCGACAGCCAGCGTGAAGTATGTTTTCCTCAAGTCCGTCTCCTCGAATTGCTGCGTTGAAAGCCTGCTCTTTTTATTCAGGCCTCTGCATGTGGCCGCTCGGCTGACAGCCGGCTCGGCATCGCAGTGCGCAATCCTAAATAGGCCAACCCTTCACCCGCCTTTCCCGCGCCTTTTGTATCGCTCGGTGATTTCACTGATAGACGTGACAAGGCTCTGGTTGCGTCGCAACGGCAGCATTAATTCCAATTACTAAATGAAAGAAACCGCGTCATGGAAATCCCGTACGAAAAGCGTTGCCATGCGAAAGCATCGAGAAGGGTTCGGCCTCATAGAATCGCGCCATGGACGCGAGGCATGCGATCTTCAGCGATCAAGGTCGAGAAATGAAACGAAGATTTGGATTGACGCTGAGCTTGCGCGCGCGATCGACTCGGGCGGCATGGCGCCATTGAGGACATCGCGATGAAACTATTGCTCGTGGAAGATAACGCCGAACTCGCACATTGGATCGTCAAACTGTTGCGTGCGGAGAACTTCGTGATGGACAGCGTGCCCGATGCCGAGCGAGCCGAGGCGATATTGGCCAACCAGAGCTACGACGTCGTGCTGCTCGACATGCGCTTGCCCGCCATGAGCGGAAAGGACTTGCTCACCCGTTTGCGACGGCGCGGCGATAATGTCCCTGTACTGATGCTGACGGCGCATGGATCGATAGACGACAAGGTCGACTGCTTTGGAGCCGGTGCGGACGACTATGTCGTCAAGCCGTTCGATGCGCGTGAGCTCGTTGCGCGCATCAAGGCGCTGGTGCGAAGGCAGTGTTCCGAAAGACACGTGTCGCTCGTTTGCGGCGATTTGCACTATCAATTCAATAGCCGCGAATTCCGTCATAACGACGCACCNCTGCCATTACGCCGNCGGGAACATGCGATTCTCGAAACGCTGATGCTGAGACATGGGAAAACCGTATCCAAGGCGACGCTAATGGAGAACGTATTCAGTCTCGACGATGAGCCGAGCGTCGACGCAATCGACGTTTATATTCACCGCCTGCGCAAGCATCTGTCCGTTTCGACCGCGCAGATCATGACCTTGCGAGGATTGGGCTATATCTTGCGAACGCGCGATGCCTGATCAGCAGGCCACGGTCGCGGCCATCGGCGCATAAGTGCCGTAATAGACGGCGTGATCGGCGTCCGGGGTATAGAAGACCCGGCATGCCGCATTGGTCGAGACGGGCCTCACGCCGTCCTTTTTCATTTCGAAGTCGACGAAAAACTCGTCGTCCCAGACGCCCAGTTCGAGTGGCGTGCGCGTCGTGTCCACAGGCTGCGCAAGCATCATCCTGAACGTATACACGAGTTTGCCGTCGCGCATCGCAATGCTGAAGCGTTGCGGCTCGCCAAGCGCAACCGGGCGTCCTTGCACATAGGCATGCGTGAAATAGCCAACGTTCTTGAGCGACTGGAACGCCGAAGCGCGCAGCGATTCGATGTCCTTCGCCGATAGCACACCGTTCTTCGGATAGCGGGAGAGCTCGATCGGCAGCAGCGCCTGGAAGCCGTTCGTAAACATCCACTCCACGTCGATCGCGCTCACGGAACCGCGGTTCATCTGCAGGTTCAGCGCGTACAGCACCCAGACGTGAGGATGCGCTTCTGCCTCGACCGGGCCCAACATCATCGCCGACGCAGTCAAGATAGCCAGCACGATCGACGGTAGCAGTTTCCGCAAGAGTTACTCCGCTTAGAGGTCCGGGATTTTACCGGGGAGTGCGCTGCAAGCGCTGCGGATTTTCAGGCGAGCGCAGCCAGTTGTAAGCCGGACAGCAACGCGAACACCTGCCATGCAGCGAACAGCGTGATGATCAGTGCGCCCGCGAGCGCGAAGCGCGTGCGGATCGTTTCCAGTACCTGCCTGCGAGCAAGGCTACGGCTCGACACCGCCCGGTTGATGCCGAGGCTTGCCAGGCCCACGGCCAATACCGTTAGCGAAACCCCTGCGGCCATGGCGAGCGCCGACAACACGCCCACCATGAAAATGCCGTTGGCGAGCGCCGCAATGAGTACAAAGATCGCGCCGACACAGGGCCGCACGCCCACCGCCAGTCCCGTCATGACAATCTGCCGCGCGATCCAGACGTTGCCCGCCTCTTCGTTGACATTCGTCCAGGCTTGCGCGCGCCGGCTCGCCAGTGAACTTGCACCAAGGTAACGGCCGTGCTGAAGGTTGCTATCGTCGCGCCTGGTTGCAAACAGGCCCGCGCGACGTTTGGGGATCAGCGTGATGCGCCGCTCGTCGCAGCAGTCGCGACGCGTGACGATTGACCAGACAGTGATAAGGCCGACGCAAAGCAGCGAGACATAGCTGACGAGATCCAGCGCCGCCGCTCGCGTCAGCACGCCGCCCACGCCCTCGCGCGCGAGCCACGCCGCACCGCCGACCAGGCAAATCGCGGAGATCGCCTGCACGCAGGCGCTCCATACACTTAGCGCGATGGCATGCCCAACGCGAGCGCGATGCGACATCAGATACGCGCTCACGACTATCTTCCCATGCCCCGGTCCGAGCGCATGCAGGACGCCGTAGCCGAACGACAGCAGCATGAGGGCCCACGCGGCCAGCATGCTCGCGCCATTGCGCTGCTCGACGAGTTGTTCCTGAAGCTGGGCGTTCAGGCGGCCTTGCAGCGCGACACTTGCCGCAATCGCGCGTCGCACGGGCTCCGGCATCGCGACAGGCTGCTCAGCGCCTCTGTGCGACATCGGCGCCGGTACATTGGCGGCGCCTGGCGCCCCTGACGATGTCCTGCCAAATACATCGACCGTCTCGGCACTCGCGGTCTGCACGACCGTGATCATGACGAACATGAGCGCGAACACACCACGGCGAATACCGCGGCGCCCGTCAGGGATCAGCATGAAAGCCTCGTGGAAAGCGGAGAAATCGCGCCGCCGAATAGCGTGTGAACCTTGTCTTCGAACGGTTGCGCGGTGCAGTTCTTTTGCGCTGTCGCATCGAAGACGACGGGCGCACCGTTTCTGGACGGCGCCTGAAAATCGACGAAGAAAGTTTCGTCCCATGTGCCGAGTTGCACGTGAGCGAGCTTCACGTCGACCTTATCCGCGAGCGGCAACACAAACGTGTAAACAATCCGTCCGCCTTCGATAGAGACGGCGAAGTCGCGGACCTCGCCGAAACGCGCGGCCTTGCCGTCGATAAAGACATGCACGAAATAGTCGGCCCCCTTCAGCGAATCAAACGCCTGCTGCCTGAAGATACGGATGTACTTCGGTCCGAGCGGTCCCGATTTCGGCATATCTTTCAGATCGCCGACGATCGATACCGGAAACCCTTGCGAGAAGGTCCATTTCTCCTGCACGGCGTCCAGTGATGAGCCATTCATCCGCGCGACGCTCTCGTAAGTGATCCACACATGCGGGTGAGCGGCGAGCGGCGCCGCGGCAGCCGCGCAGCATGCAGCGGCAATCGCATGGATAAAAGGAAGCACTCGCTCACGCAGAGAGCGGGCAACACGGTTGCGCATGAACATCCGTCGGAACGTTATGTGTCGTCGAAGGGATGACGAAGTGATAGCGCGGCACTGTAGCAGCATTTTTCCACTGGCAGTGCACGCATAGGTGGGGAACCGCGATTTTGATTTCGCTACCTGGCGCGCCACGTTACAACTCGACCCCGCACATCAGTGTGAATGAAGTCACGCGTTTGATAGAAACCCACGCCACCCTGTTGCGAAAGGTAAGCCAGCCGCCCCATGTATTCGCTCGGCGCCGCCGGCGTGCTGAAGTCGCCTGCGCGAAAGACCATATTCCTGTCAGGCAGATGGAAGGATGCCCGCTTACCCTCGAAATAAGTATTCGTGGCCGGTGTCCGCAGGCCCGAATGGACGTCGAATCGCGCATGATGGCCATACGCGGCGAGCCAGGCCTGCATCCATGACCACTGCTGCAAAAGCCTCCAGTCCGGATTGCCGACCACGTTGGCTTTCACATCCCGCATCAACCAGGAAACCGCGCGATATCCCTCGGCGGTCGAATAGTCGATCTGCCGTTCCTCGCTACCCCGCCTCAGCCAGAGAAGAGTCGGNACAGCATTNGTCGCATTAGCCGCATTGTCGGCTCGCGCATCGAAGGGCGCCAAAGCTGGCGCCGCNCAGGCCGCCAAGGCGANCTTCCTGACAAATTCCCGCCGCGAAATCACTTTATTCTGCTCGCCGATCTACTGATCGACGCCTCCGTGTTATTGAACAGGGTGTCGAGGCTTCCAACCGTATCGCGCGCAATGCGCTGTGCGAAACGGACGGGCGAATTTTGTGTGCTTGCCGCGAAGATTGGGCGTGTCGGTTTGCTTATGCAAAACAGCTCAGATCCGGCCGGCGCCCGCACTGCGACGCCGAGACCGGCTGCCAGGTTCTAACCTTGAACCCGATGCTTGCGAGCGTTACTGATCGACGTCGAGTCGTCCGTAAGCGCCGTTGCTGCCGCTATTGGGACCGGCGGCAAAAAACAGCGTATTGGTGGGTTGAGCGTTCAATCCGTTGCCGAAGGCGATGCCCCACAGACCCGCAATCGTGATCGGCGCCCCGCTCCTTTGCGTCAACGCGCCTGCTGCCGCACCGGTTTGCGGATCGAAGGCATGGAGCGTACCGTCACCGAAATTGCCGACGATCAGCTTGTTGCTGAACGGCCCGAAGTTCGACGGCGCGATTGTGATGCCCCACGGTGCGTTCAGATCGCCACCCGTTGCGAAACGTTTCTGCAACGCGCCGCTCATGTCATATACATCGATCACGCCTTGACCCGCCGCGTGCACGGACCTCCTGGCGCTGCTGTCCTGCTTCGCGTATGCAACGAAGAGACTGCTGCCGATGGCCTGAATGCCGAACGGTGCGAAACCGGCGGGCAACGATGGGTCGACGAAGCGGCCGCTCGTCGTGAGCTTGTTGAACGCGCTGTCGAACACGTCGATCTTGTTGTTGTGAAAATCGGCAGCGTAGAGACGGCCGGCGCCGTTGTCGGCGCCGATCGCGAGACCGGTGTACTCGGCTGCGCCGGCCGCGTCGTCGTAGACGGTGACTGCCGACGTGAGATTGACTGTCGGAGACCACGCGGCGATCGTGCCCGCGAGCGTCGCGAAGACAAATGCGCTCGTTCCCGACACGCCGTTCTGGCTCACCGCGAAGTTGTTCGCCCCGCTGAACACGATTCCCGTCGGTCCTGCCGGGCCGTTCGTTCCCGCCGGGATCGAAACGACCAGTTGTTGCGGAACGCCGTTGCCGTCATACAGCGTGGACTTTTGCGAGCCTGCGTCGGCGACCCACACGAAGCCTTGCGGGTTGAACGCGATCCCCCAGCCGTCCTTGAGGTTCGCGTCGGTGTTCGAAGCGGGAACNCCNCCGTCCGATACCACGACGCTCGACTTGTAGCCGACCGGTTGCACGGAATTGCCATCGCCGCCGCAGCCGGCGAGGCTGGCGGCGAGCGCGGCGGACAGGGTCAATTTGAATAACGTCGAACGCACGAGAGCCATGAGTTTTTCCTTTTTAATAAGTTGTCGCGTGCGTAAGTACCGCCCAACTTACTAAAAGTTACGTCAGCAAGGAAAAATGCTCGAACGGTGCCGCCGCCGATGGCACGTCACTCCGGCGGAATCTCGAGCGGCACGACAAACAGGCCCGGCATGTACGCCATATGGAAATAGCCGCAGCGTGCGTAAGCGGCGATGCGTTCGAGGCGCTCGGGCCGCTCGGGCGATTGGCAACGATAGGCCGCGGCTGTCACGTCGGAAGATGAACCAGACTTATCAAACGTATGGGCCGCTCGCTTCGGCCAGTGCT
>JGI24739J22299_10000967_pt1 | contig 10689 bp, 6 predicted proteins | sample KBSCornC5_FD_22299 | JGI IMG/M metagenome (IMG submission 22299)
CCCCCCAGTAACCCTCAAATCGCTTTACGCTCAGCGCCTGAGGCGGCTGGAAACTTACCAGCTGAAACGGACCGCTGCCAATGATCCGCGTGACAGCGTTCGTGTTATCCCATGATGCCAGCGCCAGAATTTGTGAACGACTTTCTGCCAGCACCGCCAGTAGCGGTGTAAAAGGTTCACTGAGTGTAATGGTGACCTGTCGATCTTCACCCACAATCGACGTTATCGGTGCCTTATCCAGCAAGCCCGGCTTACCGCGGGCGATGTTAAGTGATTTCACCACGCTTTCAGCAGTAACAGGGGAACCGTCGTGAAAATGGGCGCCTGGACGCAGTGTAAAGCGCCATTGCAGACCATCCGGAGAAGCCTGCCAGCTCTCTGCCAGCGCTGGAACAGGGGCTCCTTTAGCATCCGTCTCCACCAGCGTTTCCACCACATCCATGCGAAGTAAAATATCACCCGAAAGAGCGGGATCAGCACCCTTAATTTCAAATGGGGCGGCAATACGGACCGGTTTTGTTTCGGCAGCACCGGCACTCAAGGAGGCAAATAACAGGCACGCAAGCGTGCTGTGAAGGAGGTNCTTAAGTTGTTTCATAATATGTCTTTTAACCACATAATGTTACCCAGAAATATTATGTTATAACATATCAANNCAAAGCAAAACCCATCTGAACATGTCGAGACGAAAACGGGATAGTCACTCAGCAGTTTAACGATCCTGTGTTTTGCTATTCCTGACAAACAGTGTTGAAAATAACCGCCATTTTGTTATGTTATAACATATTAAATGACACTGATTTTAAGGATCTCTCATGGCGCTTCATTCCTTACCGGACTCATCCGATCCCCGCTTGCCTGTTTCTGTACTGTCAGGATTTCTCGGCGCAGGTAAAACGACACTGCTAAATCACATTCTTAATAATCGCGAGGGTCGACGCATTGCAGTGATTGTTAACGATATGTCTGAAGTCAACATCGATGCGGCGTTGGTGCGTAATGGCGGAGCTGAACTCTCTCGTACCGACGAAAAGCTGGTGGAAATGAGCAATGGCTGCATATGCTGCACCCTTCGTGAAGACCTGTTACTGGAGGTCAAACGGCTGGCGCAGGAAGGCCGCTTTGATCATCTTGTCATAGAATCGACCGGCATCTCTGAGCCGCTTCCGGTTGCAGAAACCTTCACCTTCGCCGATGAGGACGGGGAGAGTTTATCCACTATTGCGCGGTTAGATACCATGGTCACCGTCGTAGATGGGTATAACTTCCTTCAGGATTACCGTTCGGTCGACTCGCTTCAGGCACGAGGAGAATCTCTTGGGGCAGAAGATGAGCGATCTGTCGTCGATCTTCTGGTCGATCAAATCGAATTCTGTGATGTGCTGGTGGTTAATAAGACTGACCTCATCACGGAGGATGAGCAACGGACGCTTAAAGCGATGNTACATTCGCTGAATCCACGAGCGCGTATCATCACCAGCCACTTTGGTAACGTTCCCCTTGATCAGGTACTGGATACCGGTCTGTTTGACTTTGATCAGGCTGCACAGGCACCGGGTTGGCTGAAAGAGCTGCGCGGCGAGCATCAGCCTGAAACAGAAGAGTATGGTATTCGCAGTTTTGTTTACCGTGCCAGGCGCCCTTTTCATCCAGAACGTTTCTGGCATGCTGTTAACCACCAGCTTGATGGCGTCATTCGCTCGAAAGGCTATTTCTGGCTGGCCAGCCGCCCGGAATATGCGGCGATGTGGTCACAGGCCGGCGCGGTCGCACAGCATGGTTATGCCGGGAGCTGGTGGGCCAGCATTCCGCGGGACAAATGGCCCAGAGACAGCGAGTCTCTGAATTTTATTGCTGAGAACTGGCTGGATGGGATTGGCGATGCCCGACAGGAACTGGTTTTTATCGGCATTGAAATGGATGAAGATCAGGTGCGCAGCGCGCTTGACGCTGCGCTGTTAACGCCGCTTGAAATGGCTCAGGGCCCCGAATACTGGGTAACGCTTCCGGATCCCATGCCGGGCTGGTTTGGTGATGCTGATTCCTGATCGTTATATCCTGATTGCATCCTCTGACTCGCAATAGAAAACCCGTTTGTCTGTTCTGCATGAAGGCTGAAAGTGATAAGAAGAAGGCGCATTGTCATGCGCCTGTTTTATTGTTGTTGTCGCCAGAAGCCAGAACGTGGATTACCGACGGTTTTTCCAAATCGTCTGCACATTACAGAACTCATGCACACCAAAATGTGACAGTTCGCGGCCATAGCCACTCTTTTTCACACCACCAATGGTGACGCGCGGATCTGAAGCGCCATTGCCATTAATAAACACAGCGCCCACTTCCAGCTCTTCGCTCATCCGGGCAGCCATATGCTCATCGCCTGTCCAGACGGTCGCGCTCAGCCCAAAGTCGCTGTTATTGGCGATTTCCAGAGCGTGCTCCGCATCCCGGGCCACGGCAATCGCCGCTACCGGACCAAACAGCTCTTGCCGGAAGGCGGTCATTTCGCTGGTGACGTCTGAAAGGATGGTGGGGGCGTAATAGTTGCCCTGCCCTGCTATTTTCTCACCGCCTAACACCAACCGGGCACCCTCACGCAGGCTGGCTTGTACCTGCTGATCCAGCTCATCACGCAGATCGGCGCGGGCCATTGGNCCGATATAGGTGTCCTCATTCAAAGGATCGCCGATTTTAAGCGCTTTGACAGCCTCTACAAAACGGGCCTCAAATGCCTCTGCGATGGATGCCTCAATGATGAACCGTTTAGCCGCCATACAGACCTGTCCGGTATTCTGATAACGGCCTGTCACCGCAGATTTCACCGCTTCATCGAGGTCTGCATCAGCCAGCACGATGAAAGGATCTGATCCGCCCAGTTCCAGCACGGTCTTTTTCAACGCTGCGCCCGCCTGTGCTGCGATCGCTGCACCTGCCCGAACACTGCCTGTTACTGCGACTGCAGCAATACGATCATCTTTGATAGCGGTTGAGACACCTTCGTTATCAACGTTAATCAGATTAAAACCGCCCTTTGGCAGGTCGGTTGCATCAAATAACTCAGCCATCAGCGTTGCGCTTCCCATGACGTTGGGCGCGTGTTTAAGCAGATAGGTGTTACCCGCCAGCAGCATGCCTACGGCGCCGCGCAGAACCTGCCAGAAGGGGAAATTCCACGGCATGACGGCCAGTATTACGCCTATTGGGCGAAAGGACTGCCACGCATCAGGTACCTGTGATGGCTGGTCTTCCAGCATCGCAGGTCCAAATTCTGCATACCAGTCACACAGATTGGCGCATTTCAGGATCTCCGCTCTCGCCTGCGCCACGGGTTTACCCATCTCTAAGGTAATCATGCGTGTCAGTTCAGGCTCGCGTTCACGAAGCTGATGACCGAGCTGGCGAAGCACCGTTACGCGTGATGCCATGCTGCTTTTTCGCCATTTTTTAAACGCAGCCGCGCTGGTGCTTAATGCCTGTTCCAGTTCAGCTGTGTTCTGCATGGGATAGCTGGCGAGAATGTCGCCCGTGGTTGGATTACGTGACACGGCAAAGTCAGTCATGGTTTCGATCCTTTTCAATAAGTGATGTTGTCACCATACGCCGGGATAATGCTGATGAAAAATGAATAATGCTGAGCAAGTTGTTTATAAAAAATGAAGTGCTAGCTTTATCACGCCAGGTTTCGCTCAGGCGAACACGACGAGCAGCACGTAACTATTTTGGCAGAACGGATCCGGACAGACGGCTGAATAATGTGAATGCCATATGTGTTTCATGCAAGTTATCCACTTATACAGTGAATAGTTCCTATATAACGATCATAAAGAGATCCCTTATAGATCCAAAGAGATCCCCGATCGTCGCAGGCCGCACCACACAAGGGCTGAGAGGGNGTTTGCATTCACTGTAATCAGTAAAGTATTCACTGTAATCAGTACTTTATTCACTATACACAGTAGAATGTTCACTATAATCAGTGCTAATGTTCACTGTAATCAGAAAACGATCCTTTTCATCCACAGAATGAAGATCTTATCCAATGGCAGATAAAGATAGTGAAAACAAAGCGTTACTAGAGCCTTTTCTGTCTGTGACCAAAAACAGTGGTGAAGTTATTCAGCTTCATCCCAACAAAAATAATACCGTTCAGCCCGTGGCCTTAATGCGTCTGGGACTCTTTGTTCCCACGCTTAAATCCACAGCGCGAGGCATTTCTGGTGCTATGGCTTCAACCGACGCCACCAAAGAGCTTAAAAACCTCTCTCTGGTTAAAGCGGAAGGCTATGAAAAGATTACCATCACCGGTGCCAGACTGGATATGGATAATGACTTTAAGACCTGGGCCGGCATTATTCAGTCTTTTTCCCGTTACCCTACACAGGGTGATACGGTAACCCTGCCTTTTATTGATTTCGTGAAGATGTGCGGTATTCCCTCCGCCAACTCCTCTGCCGCATTGCGTAAGCGACTCGACGCTTCGTTACGCCGTATTGCGACGAACACTCTCTCTTTTGAAGGTAACGGTAAGGCCTATCATACGCATCTGGTACAGTCAGCTTATTACGATCGTGAAAAAGACATTGTCCGCATACAGGCTGATCCCAAGCTCTTTGAGCTGTATAACTTCGACCACAAGGTTTTACTGCAGCTGAGGGCTATCTCCCGCCTTAAGCGTAAAGAATCGGCTCAGGCGCTTTATACGTTCCTGGAGAGCCTGCCGACCAACCCTGCGCCCATTTCTCTTGCCCGCTTACGTATGCGGCTCAATCTTGGCTCAAAGATTACCACGCAGAATCACGTGGTACGACGCGCGATGGAACAGCTTAAAGAGATTGGCTACCTTGATTACTCTGAAGTCAAACGAGGCCGCTCCGTATTTTTCATCATTCACAGCAGAACACCGAAACTCGATGGAATCAGTAACCTGGAAGGAATCGATACGCTCGATGACATCGATTTTGAAGACTGATCCCAACGTTCACTGTAATCAGTACTCCTCGCGTTGCAGTGTCACTTTTGCCAAAAAGTGACACGTATGCCTATCATTTTCGTCTTAATTCTCCAGGCAGTTGGCTGGCCATTCACTGTAATCAGTCGTGTTCACTGTAATCAGTAAAAGTGGACTGGTTCACATATCTACTTTCGCGGTCCATTTTTTTAAGTGCAAACTTATCAATAATTTATAAGTTAGCTTGCACTTACTAACCTTTTTTAGAACACCTCTCTCCATGCGTTTAAACCGCTTTTACTGATTACAGTGAATGTCGGCTCGAAACCAGACCTCCGCGTCGTCATACTGTTTATAGTGAATTTACTGAGCTTTGTTATTTACAGAATACAGTGAATGTTAGAGTTAACCCATTGTTTAATAGTGTCTTTTTTTACCTCTGTTTTGCTGGCTATTTGCCCTGCCTTTCCTGTTCCAATTGGGTGCTTTTCCGCTTAAAAAAAAGTGACAGGGTTAAGCCAGTGCTGATTACAGTGAATGATGTGTGCCGTTTGGGATGAAGCTTCAGCATTTGTCACGAAGTCAGCTGACTACAGTGAACACTTAGCTCATTACAGTGAATGTTGAGATACTGGCAGGTTAAATGAAAATCACGTTTGCTGATTATAGTGAACATCCCATCTGACGCGGCCAGGTTCCGTTTGCAGCCAACCGAATTCCTTTCCTTCTTTTACTGATTACAGTGAATGTTTTACTGACTACAGTGAATCCCCTCTCACCCGTAAGCCCGCCCATGATGAGACGTGGCCTGATTCTGGTCACTGACCCGCGGGTTAGGACTTACGAAGTATACTGATTACAGTGAATGCTCTGACCATGCAGGGGCTGGTGGAAGTAGATTGAGTTGTTTAGCATTCAACCCCGTATGAGGTGTTTGGCCGGATGTGTATTTACTGATTACAGTGAATGTTTGAAACTCAGTCCCATAGCCGTTCTGCGTTCACGTTAGAGTCTGGCTGTGGGAAAGGCCAGCCTGATGACTCCTCGTAAAGGGGCCATCAAAATGAAAGCGGAAGGTTACTGACTACAGTGAATGCCTAAAGTTACCCATAACTTTTACTGATTACAGTGAATATACTGAGCGCTGCACTTGCTGATTATAGTGAATCCTCTGTTGGCGCCCTGTGAAATGACTCCCCTTTTCTTTCGTTGAAAAACGGGATATGTCACCCTGCCAGTTGCCAGTTGCCAGTTGCCAGTTGCCAGTCCGTTCAACTCAGTACCCTTTTGTCTACCGGCTTCACATGCAGGGCCACACATCGGCCTGAACTCATGATGCACCCATCCCTCGTTACTGATTACAGTGAATCTTTTGCTGACTATAGTGAATCTTTCAGTTTAGCGATCTTACCGCTGCCAACCGGCATGAATCTGTGATCCAGACATGCGGTGAAATCAGCATATTGGCCTGGCCCTCCTGCTTACGGTTAACACGTATTGGAACTGAATTGACCTCCGTCAGGTCTGCAAAAATTCGAATGCATCATTCACTGATTACAGTGAACGTTCGACACTGTTATTGATGCCTTTTCTTACCAGCTTTTACAGGGGATAGAATTTGTCAGCCTTATCGTGTGCTGGATCAAGCGTCAAGGTTAAGGCTGTGAAGATGAATTGGCGGTATTTCAAGTGCGCGAGCTCAAGTTGTGTCCCGCTCATCACAGTGAATTGTGCGAACAAAGTCACAGAAATCAGGAGTCCTACATTTAACACAGTATTGCGTTGATATGATAACTTGTTGCCTTGTGTGCAGGATTTAGGTATAAATTCATAAATCCTACATATTTGGAGTAAGTATGGCTAACGATGATAGTCAGGTCATGAAAGTTGCTCAGCGTTCCGAACGCATGTTATTGAGCCTTACTGAACAAATTCAGGCACAAAAGCTTGAGTTACAGGAAAACAGCTACTACCAAATTTATGCCAAGGCGGCTCTGGCTAAACTGCCAAAACTGACCCGCGCCAGCGTTGATTATGCCGTAAACGAAATGGAAGAGAGTGGTTATCAGTTCGATAAGCGCGCTGCCGGTAGCTCGGTGAAGTACGCCATGTCTATTCAGAACATTATTGATATCTATCATCATCGCGGCGTGCCGAAATATCGCGATCGTCACACTGAAGCCTTTACCTTATTTGTGGGAAATCTTAAAGGCGGCGTTTCCAAGACGGTTTCTACTGTTTCTCTGGCTCACGCTCTTCGGGCTCACCCTCACCTTTTATATGAAGACCTGCGCATCCTTGTGATTGATCTCGACCCACAGTCTTCTGCCACGATGTTTTTGAATCACGAGCGTTCTGTCGGGCTCGTGGAGGCGACTGCCGCTCAGGCGATGCTACAAAACGTCACACGGGATGAGCTGGTAAGTGAATTTATCGTTTCATCCATTATTCCCGGTGTGGACGTATTACCTGCATCAATAGATGACGCATTTATTGCATCAAGTTGGGATCAGCTGTGTGCCACTCATTTGCCAGGGCAAAACATTCATTCGGTGTTATACGATAATGTCGTGTCTAAGCTTAAAAAAGATTACGACTTCATCTTCATCGACAGTGGCCCACATCTGGATGCATTTTTAAAGAATGCGATCGCCGCATCCGACCTCCTGATGACTCCAGTCCCACCGGCACAGGTTGATTTCCACTCTACCCTCAAATACCTGACTCGTTTACCAGAGCTGATTGGCATTATTGAAGAGTCGGGAGCCTTATGCCGTCTCCAGGGCAATATCGGGTTTATGTCAAAGCTCTCTAACAAAGCAGACCATAAACTTTGCCACAGCCTTGCTAAAGAAATTTTCGGCGGCGACATGCTGGACGCAACCCTGCCCCGTCTGGATGGTTTTGAGCGTTGCGGTGAGTCGTTTGACACGGTTATATCGGCTAACCCGTCAACCTATGTAGGTAGCAGTGAGGCGNTGAAAAACGCCCGTTCTGCCGCCGAAGACTTCGCTAAAGCGGTTTTTGACCGCATTGAATTTATCCGCCTGAACTGAGGTTTTTATGAGTGCGAAAAGAATAACGATCGGCAGAACCTTCAGCCAGACACCGTTAAACACAGAAAAACTCTCTGATAACCCTTCGCAGACGTTTGTTCTTGCCACAGGAAAACGTGCCGTATTCCGTTTTGAACACATTCCTGCGAATGAGATAGAAAGCAAAACCTTTGTGACCATGGAAACGAATGGTCGCGATCAGTCTGGTCTTACGCCTGACTCACTGCGGGATATTATCCGCACGATTAAGCTTCAGCAGTTCTTCCCTGCCATTGGTGTGATGCAAGGCGAACGTATAGAGATACTGGACGGCTCACGACGTCGCGCGGCAGCACTTTATTGTAAAACCGGTCTGGATATTCTTGTGACCGATGCGGTCATCACTCCGGATGAGGCACGCAGGCTTGCGCAGGATATTCAGACGGCTCGTGAGCATAATTTGCGTGAAGTCGGGATGCGATTACTGGCGCTCAAAGACGGCGGCTTATCCCAAAAAGAGATTGCTGAAAACCAGGGCCTTTCGCAAGCCAAGGTCACCCGTGCTTTACAAGCTGCCAGCGTTCCCGCTGATTTGATCTCTCTTTTTCCTAATCAGTCAGAGCTGACTTATCCTGATTATAAAGCTTTGCTTCAGGCTGCGGATAAACTGAGTGAGACCGGGCAAACCGTCGAGGCATTGATAAACGCTATCTCGGCTGAAATCGATGTTGTCAGGGCTCGTGATGGTTTGGCTGAGGACGAGTTAAAAAACACAATTCTGAGATTGATTCGTCAGGGCAGCCAGACGCTCGTTAAAGAACCTGAGAAAGATAAAACCACAGCGGTGGCTCTCTGGTCCTTTGCTGATAAGGATCGATTTGCGCGCAAAAAAACGCGAGGAAGAATGTTTAGCTATGAGTTTAACCGCCAGTCCAAAGAACTCCAGGACGAACTAGATAAGGTCATTGCTGAGACATTAAAGAAGTATATGACCCGATGAAACATATCAAACCAGGCAAAATGATTGTCTGGTTTTTTATTTCCTCATATTTCCTTTATCCCTTTAATATTCGATATCGCTATAGCGAATTTCAGGCTGAAATCGCCAAATAAATAGCCTGAAATTTATCTCTAAGATACTGTTTTTTGAATTTTTTAATTTACTTTCCCAAAATGAAATTCGCTATATTTCCCGCCTGCCGCCTGCCGCCTGCCGCCTGCCGCCTTAATGTGGTTGTCTGCCTCGGTGCTAAAAGATTTTTGATTCGACTGATCTGCTCCCCGTTGCTGGCCACAACATGATGTTATAGCAACGCAAGGACATCCCAATGAAGACAGTTTTCGTACGAACAGATCATCAGTATCACTTGCATAGCCGAGGCTGGCATTTCCTCCCGTAAGCATATTATTTCTGACGCAAACTTTTGCGCCTGGCGTAAGACATTTAATGGCTTGGCACTCCCTGAAGTAAAACGTCTGAAGAAGAGAGAGCCCGTCTCAGGAAGTGACTTGCAGAAGTGATGCCTGAGTGAAGATGCATTACAGGTGGTTGAGCCGATAATACTGACGACAGATCGCAAGCGGGAAGCAGTTGCAGTGAGGTGTGAAGTGATGAGTCTGTCACGACCTCGTGCGTGCACGTATGCTGATTTGTTCCTGTCGACTTGCTGCCATGAGAAGCAGCCTCCGGTGGCTGATGCGAATTTTTCAGGGCGTACTATTGCGCTGCCATCCGAGCGACGGCGTTTCTGTTAGCGCCGTATAGCGGGAAACTACGGCAACGAGAAGGCCTGCATGTTAATCACAAGTACTTGTGATGCCTTTACCATCTCAGCGGCCCGGGTGTTAATTGCAGGCGAGGTCGTAGAGTACGGGTTACAGAACGCCTTCCTCTGCTCCGTCTTGCTGCTCCTGGTCTGTCGTGGTCACCGTATTTCGTCATGGACGCACAGGCATCCTGACGCAGAATAAAGTGTTATATCTGCGTTGATGATTTTACCAATGAATACCTGTCAGTTTCTCTTACCTCAGGTATATCTGGCATGCAGGTCACACGTATTCTGGACAGTATTGTGCTATTTCATGGCTATCCGGTAACGTTAAGACAAGACCAGACCAGAGCAGACTCTGCACCAGCGTTTACCTGGCGGGCACTGAACCAGTGGACCTCTGCGCATGGCGTTAAGCTTCGGCTTATTCAGCCGGGCGATCAAATACCTATGGGGTTATCGAAAGCTTAAATGGTAGTTTTCTAAAGGCGTGTCAGATTAAGCTCGGGTTAAGCGAAAGTGTTCACCCAAAAAAAACATTAACGACTGGCGGAAGGACTATAAGCGTTTCAGCCTCATTCCTGAGTGATTTATCTGACGTCAGCGAGGTTAGCAGTGGGCTGGCAAAATGCTAACAGAGAAGGTAACCCAATCGACATGGCTAACGGTCTATTGTGCTCAATGCTGTGGGGGCAAATCACGTCGATGATTTTTATTGGATGCAGTCTGCGCGATATTTACACAAACAGAGACGGATACAGCAATTTTTCGACGGCATCTCAATTAGCGGTGTTGCTGTGATTGCAATAAGAGATTTAGCAGTGTGTGGATTATCGGTGTCAGGGCGAAAGAGACGCTTTTTTCAACCCTATCTTCATGAAAAATATTGTTTTTATGATGGCGATTTCAGCCTGAAATTCAGTCAGCGATAAAAAGT
>JGI24739J22299_10000970_pt1 | contig 10673 bp, 10 predicted proteins | sample KBSCornC5_FD_22299 | JGI IMG/M metagenome (IMG submission 22299)
CGCGAGATCGTCGAGCGTCTTGATGCCAGCCTTGCCGAGCGTGACCAGCATCGCTTCGGTCAGATAGGGCAGTTCGGCAATCGCGTCCTCGACGCCCAATGCCTGACGCTCGGCGCGGGCGGCGGCTTCGCGGCGATCCAGCGCTTCCTGCGCGCGACTCTGCAACTCGGCGGCCAGTTCCTCGTCGAAGCCTTCGATCGCGGACAATTCCTCGGCCTCGACATAAGCGACTTCTTCGAGCGCGCCGAAGCCTTCGGCGACGAGCAGCTGGGCGAGCGTTTCATCTACGTCCAGTTCGGTCTGGAACATTTCGGACCGCTCGACGAATTCACGCTGGCGCTTCTCGCTCGAATCCGCCTCGGTCATGATGTCGATCGCAGACCCGGTCAGTTGGCTGGCGAGGCGGACATTCTGGCCGCGACGGCCGATGGCGAGGCTGAGCTGATCGTCGGGCACGACGACCTCGATGCGGCTGTCTTCCTCGTCGATGACGACGCGGGCGACCTGCGCGGGCTGCAGAGCGTTGACGACGAAGGTCGCGAGATCGGGCGACCAGGGAATGATGTCGATCTTCTCACCTTGCATTTCCTGCACGACGGCCTGCACGCGGCTGCCCTTCATGCCGACGCAGGCGCCGACCGGATCGATCGAACCGTCATGCGAGATGACGCCGATCTTGGCGCGGCTCCCCGGATCGCGGGCGGCGGCTTTGATCTCGATGATGCCGTCGTAGATTTCCGGCACTTCCTGCGCGAACAGCTTCTTCATGAAGTCGGGGTGCGCGCGGCTCAGGAAAATCTGCGGGCCACGGTTCTCGCGGCGGACGTTCAAAATCAGCGAACGGATGCGATCGCCGACGCGGACGACTTCGCGCGGGATCTGCGCATCGCGGCGGATAACGCCCTCGGCGCGGCCCAGATCGACGACGACATGGCCGAACTCGACGCGCTTGACGACGCCGGTGATGATCTCGCCGATACGGTCCTTGAATTCCTCATGCTGGCGCTCGCGCTCGGCATCGCGGACTTTCTGGAAGATTACTTGCTTGGCGGCCTGCGCGGCGATGCGGCCGAATTCGATCGGGGGCAGGGGATCAACAATGAAGTCGCCGATGACGGCGCCCTTCTGAAGCTTCTGCGCATCGGCGACCGAAACCTGCTTGAAATAATCATCGACCAGCTCGACCACCTCGACGACGCGCCACAGCCGCATGTCGCCCGACTGGGGGTCGATTTTCGCACGGATATCGTTCTCGGCGCCGTAGCGGGCGCGGGCGGCGCGCTGAATCGCGTCTTCCATCGCCTCGATCACGATCTCGCGATCGATCAGCTTCTCGCGCGCGACGGAATCGGCGATGGCGAGCAGCTCGGCCTTGTTGGCGGAAATGGCGGTGGCCATGGTCGTCTTTACCCTTCCTCTGAAATCCTGTCCGCGCCCTCGATGGAAAGCGGGGCGGTTGCCTTTAAGAGAGCGTCGGTCAGGATCAGCTTGGCGCTGGCGATGGCGGCCAGCGGCACTATGATCTCACCGAGTTTATCTACATCAAATCGGACGCTGTCGCCATCACGCGCGACGATGCGCCCATCGAACTGCTTGCGGCTCGAAATCGGCGCGGCGAGCTTCACCCGCGCATCGAAACCGGTCCAGTCGGCATAGTCCTGTGGCCGTGTCAGCGGGCGATCGATGCCGGGCGAGCTGACCTCGAGCCGATAGGCCTCCTCGATCGGATCGGCGGCATCGAGCACGTCCGAGATTCGGCGGCTCAGCGCCTCGCAGTCGGACAGATCGAGCTGCCGTGTGTCCGGCCGCTCGGCCATCACCTGCAGCGTCGGGTCGCTCCGGCCGCCGAACATCGCCACGCGCACGAGCGCCAACCCGAGCGCTTTCGCCTCGGGTTCGATCAACTTCGTCAACGCCGCGATATCGGCCAATTGCACCTCTTTGATACACGCTTAACTGTGCCGGAGCCTTGCGGCCCCGACCTCGGCAGAGTTACCAATGTCGAGAGAACGGCTGCGCTATACGACAAGCCGAGCCACGGAGCAACAGGGGAACGGCGCCGTGCAGCGAGGGTTCATATGGGGTGGAGGATTTAGACGCGTAATGACCACGAAAAACATAGCGTTGAGCCTTGCTTTGGTGCTCGCAGGCTGCGGTCAGGCGGCTGATTCCACTTCCTCTGAAGCGGCCGGGCAGACGGGCGCACCCTTTGGAATTTCCGCCATCGCGACGCTCGACAATCCCTGGGCCATGACTTTCCTGCCGGATGGCCGCATGCTGGTCACCGAAAAAGCGGGGCGGCTTCGGATCGTTACGCAGGATGGAAAGATATCCGATGCGCTGGACGGCATTCCGGCGGTGTCCAATGCGGGGCAGGGCGGACTGGCCGATGTTGTCCTGCATCCGGATTTCGCGAACAACCAATATGTCTATCTGAGCTACGCCGAGCCGCGCCCTGACGGGACCATCGGAACCGCCGTCGGCCGCGGAAAGCTGAATGAACTGGGCCTTCAGGGTTTCCAGGTCATCTGGCGGCAGGAGCCGGGTGTGACCGGCAACGGCCATTTCTCGGGGCGGATGGCGTTCAGTCAGGATGGCTTCCTGTTCATCACCTCCGGCGAGCGGCAGAAGATGGATCCCGCGCAGGATATGGAGCAGAATCTCGGCAAGGTGATCCGGCTGACCGACACCGGCGGCGTCCCATCCGACAATCCTTATTATGATCAGGGCAGGATCAAGTCGCAGATCTGGTCCGCAGGGCATCGCAATCTGCTGGGCCTGGCCTTCGACGGGAATGGAAGCCTCTGGGAGGTGGAGATGGGGCCGCGCGGGGGCGATGAGCTCAACCAGATCCAGCCCGGAAAGAATTATGGCTGGCCGATCGTTTCCGAAGGCAAGCATTATGACGGGCGGGTGATCCCCCGGCACAGTATCCATCCCGAGTTCGCGGCTCCCCGGCTCAGCTGGAATCCGGTGATCTCGCCGTCCAGCCTGATGTTCTATTCGGGCGGGGTGTTCCCGGAATGGCGGGGCAGCGCCTTCATTGGCGGCCTTTCGAGCCAGTCGCTGGTACGCGTATCGTTCGACGACCGGAACCCGCGCGAGGTCGATCGTTTCCCGATGAACGCGCGCATCCGGGAAGTGGAGCAGGGTCCGGACGGATCGATCTGGCTGCTGGAAGACGGCGAAAGCGGCGGCAAGCTGGTGAAGCTTATCCCGGCCGCCGGAAAATAAACTCCCGGTCCGTCCAGCTGCCGACCGGGAAATCATATTCGCCGACCTTCTCGAATCCCCGCGCCGCATAGATAGCCTGCGCGCGCAGATTGCCGGACCATACGCCGAGCCAGATCGGGCCGGGGCGGGTCCGGGTCAGATGATCGAGCGCCAGCGCAAGCAGCTTGCCGCCCAGCTTGAGTCCCTGCGCTTCGCTTCGAACATAGATCTGATAGAGTTCCGCTTCGCCCGAGCGTGCTTCCGGATGCGGAAGCTTGGTGGGGCCGACATGCGCATAGCCGAGCAGGCGCCCGCCCATCTCGGCCACCCAGCAGGCCTTGCCGGCCTCGGCCAGTTCGGACGCGACCTTCTCGACGCTGTAGCTGGCCTCTTCGAAGATCGCGAGGTCATCAGCCGGGTAGGGGATGGCAAAGCCGCCATCAACGAAGCTTTCCCGGAAAGTCTCGCGCTTCAGACGTGCAAGGGCCTCGATTTCATTGTTGCGAGCGGGACGGATGATCGGGTTCATAGGCGCCTGTACTGAAAGTACCAGACTTCATGGCCCAGCTTGCGGGCCTTCTTCTCGTATCGGGTTTCGGGCCAGTCATCGGGCCGGACGAGAAAATCCTGCGGCGTCTTCACCAGCCACTCGAAATCGTCGCGCTGGCCCATCACCATCATCGCCCAGCGGCAATAGATGGGATGATCGGTGCCGAACCGGAACAGGCTCCCCGGCTTCAGCTTGCGGGCTATGAGGTCGATCGGCCCCTTGTTCATGAACCGTCGCTTGGCATGCCGCGCCTTCGGCCAGGGATCGGGGTGGAGCAGATAGGCGCGGGTGAGCGATGCATCCGGCAGTCGTTCCAACACCTCGATCGCGTCGCCCATGTGGAGCCGGACATTGCCGATGCGTTGCTGCTCGAGATGGCCAAGCGCGCCGACCACGCCGTTCAGGAAGGGCTCGCAGCCGATGAAGCCATGATCGGGCCGCATCATCGCTTGACCGGCGAGATGCTCGCCCGAGCCGAAGCCGATCTCGAGTTCGAGCGGGCGATCGTCGCCGAACAAGGTTCGCGCATCGATCGCGCCGGAGGCCGGCACCTCGACCTGCGGCATCAGGCTTTCGAAAAGCGCCGCCTGACCGACGCGCAAGCTATGGCCCGCGCGTCGGCCGTAAAGGCGGCGGATGGTAGTCGGATCGTTCATGCCGCGCGCCCTAGCAGCGGTTGCCCGCCGCCGCGAGCGCTTCGATCAGGCCTTGGCCTTCTCAAACGCGACCGTGATCTGGAGCGGCACTTCGTCGGGCACGAACGGAACGCCGTAGCTGATGCCAAAATCGCTGCGCTTGATGGTGGTGGTCGCTTCGAACGCGACGGTTTCAAGCTGGTTCATCGGCCCCTTGCCCGCGCCGGTGAACTTGGCGTTGAGCGTCACGGGCTTGGTCACGCCCTTGAGCGTGAGATTGCCGGTGATGGTTGCGCTGGTGCCGCTGGCCTGAACCGCGGACGACACGAAGCGTCCAGTTGGGAACTTGGCCGCATCGAAGAAATCGGCGCCCTTCAGATGCTCGGTCAGCTTCGCGCTGGTGGTCGTGATACCGGACATCGGGATTTCGATATCGACCTTCGCGGCAGCGGGTTTGGCGGGGTCGAGCATCAGCGTGCCGGATGCATCGCCGAAGATGCCGTGATAGACGTTGAAGCCCAGATGATTCACCGAGAACAGGATTTGGGTGTGCGCTGAATCGGCCTTGTAGGTGCCTGCGGTCACACGGGCGGGATCGGCCTTGCCCGGCACTTCCTTCGGCATCTGCGCGATCGTGGGCACCGCCATGGCGGCTGCGGCAAAAAGACACGCGGTAACGATCGATCGGGTCATCTTGTTTATCTCCTCAGCGGGCGCCGGTCGTTGCCGGACACGAAAAGGGGGCCGCGCGATTGCTCGCGCCAGCCCCCGGAGATGTATTTACCTTAGTTCTTGGCCTTGTCGACCAGCTTGTTCTTCGCGATCCACGGCATCATCGCGCGCAGTTCCGTTCCGACCTGCTCGATCTGGTGCGCGGCGGCTGCCTTGCGGCTTGCCTTCAGCTCAGGCTGGCCGGCGCGGTTGTCCAGGACGAACTTCTGCACGAAGCGGCCGGCCTGGATGTCGGCGAGGACGCGCTTCATCTCGGCCTTGGTTTCGGGCGTGATGATCCGCGGGCCGGTCGTGATGTCGCCATATTCGGCGGTGTTCGAGATCGAATAGCGCATGTTGGCGATACCGCCCTCATACATCAGGTCGACGATCAGCTTCACCTCGTGAAGGCACTCGAAATAGGCCATCTCGGGTGCATAGCCTGCCTCGACCAGCGTCTCGAACCCGGCCTGGATCAGATGCGTCAGGCCGCCGCAGAGCACCGCCTGCTCACCGAACAGGTCGGTTTCGCATTCTTCCCGGAAGGTCGTCTCGATCACGCCAGACCGGCCGCCGCCAATCGCGGAGGCGTAGGAAAGGGCAACGTCATGGGCGTTTCCGCTGGCATCCTGATGGATGGCGATCAGGCAGGGCACGCCGCCGCCGCGCTGATATTCGGAGCGGACGGTATGGCCGGGGCCCTTGGGCGCGATCATGAACACGTCGATGTCCGCCTTCGGCTCGATCAGGCCGAAATGGACATTGAGGCCATGCGCGAACGCGACCGCCGCGCCCGACTTCAGGTTGGGCGCGAGCTCGTCATTGTAGATCGCGGCCTGATTCTCGTCGGGGGCGAGGATCATGATGATGTCGGCCCATGCGGCGGCTTCGGCGTTGGACAGAACCTTGAAGCCGGCCTCCTCGACCTTCTTCGCGGTGGCCGAGCCGGGGCGAAGGGCGATGGCGACTTCGCTGACGCCGGAATCGCGGAGGTTCTGGGCGTGGGCATGGCCTTGGCTGCCATAGCCGACGATGGCGACCTTCTTGGTCTTGATGAGGCCGATGTCGGCGTCACGATCGTAATAAACACGCATTTTCTTCTTCCTTTTGTCTTTCTCCCCTCCCGGCCGGGAGGAGGCAAAAAAATTCAGGCGGCTTCCTTNCCGCGCGCCATTGCNGCGACGCCGGTGCGGGCGACCTCGACCAGCCCAATCTCGCGCATCAGCTCGAGGAACTTGTCGATTTTCTCTGTCGTACCAGTAACTTCGAAGATGAAGCTCGAAATCGTCGCATCAACGACATGGGCGCGGTAGACCTCGGCCAGCCGCAACGCCTCGATACGATGCTCACCAGTGCCCTTAACCTTCACGAGCGCCAGTTCGCGCTCGACATGCGGGCCAAGCTCGGTGAGGTCGGTCACGCGATGGACGTTCACCAGCCGCCCGAGCTGGGCGTGGATCTGGTCGATCACCTCGGGCGTACCGGTGGTCACGATGGTGATGCGGCTGATCGCCTCATCTTCGGTAATATCGGCCACCGTCAGGCTTTCGATATTATAGCCGCGCGCGGTGAACATGCCCGCGATGCGCGCCAGCACGCCCGCTTCATTGTCCACGGTGACGGAGAGCGTATGCCGCTCCTTTTCCCCCTCTGTGATGTGCATCAGACCAGCGCCTTCGCTTCGTCGTTCATCTCGCCGGACACCTGGTCGGAATCGAGGATCATGTCGATGTGGGATGCGCCCGACGGGATCATCGGGAAGCAGTTGGCNACNTTCGCCACGCAGCAATCGACCATGACTGGGCCATCATAAGCCAGCATCTCGGCNATCCCGGCGTCGAGATCAGCCGGATCCTGAATACGGATGCCCTTCCAGCCGAAGCTNTCGGCCAGCTTCACGAAATCGGGCAGCGAATCCGAATAGCTTTCCGAATAGCGGCTGGCATAGGTCAGTTCCTGCCACTGCCTCACCATACCCATCCATTCATTGTTGAGAATGAACACTTTTACCGGCAGCCTGTACTGCGTGGCGGTTCCCATCTCCTGAATGTTCATCAGGATCGAGGCATCGCCCGCAATGTCGATGACGAGGGCGTTGGGATTGCCGACCTGCGCGCCGATCGCGGCGGGCAGGCCATAGCCCATCGTGCCGAGCCCGCCCGAGGTCAGCCACTTGTTTGGATTCTCGAAGTGGAAATGCTGGGCAGCCCACATCTGATGCTGACCGACCTCGGTAGAGATGATCGGCTTTTTCGCGTGCGTCGCCGCCCACAGCCGCGCGATGGCGTGCTGCGGCATGATCTCTTTGTTTGAAGCCGCGTAGCTTAGCGACTTCTTGGCGCGCCACTCGTCGATCTGCTTGAACCAGCCGTCGAGCTTGGCGGGGGGGTAGGCACGGCTCTTCCAGAGCTTGACCAGATCTTCCATCGCCCGGCCGACATCGGCGACGATGCCGAGATCGACGCGAACGACCTTGTTGATTGAAGAACGGTCGATATCGATATGAATTTTCTTGCTATTCGGTGCGAACGCATCGAGCCGGCCGGTAACGCGATCATCGAAGCGCGCGCCGAGGCAGACGATCAGGTCGGCCTGATTCATCGCGTAATTGGCTTCGTAGGTGCCGTGCATGCCGAGCATGCCGAGCCATTGCGGGCTGGATGCGGGGAAGGCGCCGAGGCCCATCAGCGTCGAGGTGACGGGCGCGCCGGTGATGCGGGCCAGTTCGCGCAGCACCTGGCTGGCGTTCGGGCCTGCGTTGATGATGCCACCGCCAGTATAGAGCACGGGACGCTTCGCCGCTGCGATCATGTCGATCGCGGTCTCGATCGCGCTGGTCTCCGCCTTCACCTGCGGCTGATAGCTTTTATGCGCGCCGGGGCCGGGCTTGCGGTAGCTGGCGGTCGCGACCTGAACATCCTTCGGCAGATCGATCAGCACCGGGCCGGGGCGGCCCGATGTCGCGATATGGAAGGCCTCATGGACGACATCGCCGAGCTTTGCCGGGTCCTTCACCAGATAATTATGCTTGGTGCAGTGGCGCGTGATGCCGATCGTGTCGGCTTCCTGGAAGGCATCCGATCCGATCAGGTGCGTGGCGACCTGTCCGGTGATGACGACCATCGGGATCGAATCCATCAGCGCGTCGGTGATGCCCGTGACGGCGTTGGTCGCACCGGGGCCGGAGGTAACGAGCACGACGCCCGGCTTGCCAGTCGAGCGCGCATAGCCCTCGGCCGCATGAGCCGCGCCGCCTTCCTGACGGACGAGGATGTGACGGATGCGCTTCTGCTTGAACAGTGCGTCGTAAATCGGGAGCACGGCGCCGCCGGGATAGCCGAACACGACCTCTACGCCGAGATCGGTCAGCGCTTCGATCAATATCTCTGCTCCGGATTTTTCCGTCGCCATCGTTCCACCTTTCGCAATAGCGCAGCCGCCTAGACGAATCTCCGGACGCTGCCCAGAGGCGCGCTCCTATTGATCATAAACTAATGTGTCAACGCCATATGATGTAATTTTATTGCTAGTTTGTCAATTATCGCGTCATCTAATTCCATTTTCGCGCGCTTCCAGTCGGGCGGGGGCTGGCGCGAGAACCATGTGTACTGCCGTTTGGCATATTGCCGGGTGGCGGTGGCGGCGGTCTCCATCATCGTGGCGCGGTCGATATCGCCGGCACGCCAGGCCGCGATCTCTCGCACGCCGATCGCCCGCATCACCGGCAGAGCGGGATCGAGATTTCGCGCCACCAGCGCGTCGACCTCTTCGATCGCGCCCTGATCGAGCATGGCGGTGAAGCGTGCGTCGGCACGGGCATAGAGCCACGCGCGCGGCGGGAGCAGGAGCAGCGGATGAAGCGCAACCGTTCCGGCGATCCCGCCTGCGGAGCGCCGCTGCCATTCGCTGATCGGGATGCCGGTGAAGCGCACCACCTCCAACGCGCGGGCAATGCGCTGGGTGTCGGTGGGCTTCAGCCGGGCGGCCGCTTCCGGGTCGGCTTCGGTGAGCGCGGCGTGGGATTGCTCGACCGGAAGACGCCGAACCTCAGCTCGGACGATGGGATCGATCTCGGGAACCGGAGCGATACCATTTATTAGCGTACGGATGTAAAGCCCTGTACCGCCAGCCAAAATCGGCAAGCATCCAGCGTCGTGCGCCTTGGCGATCTCTCGCTTTGCCATCGCGGCCCAGTCGGCGGCGGAGCAGGGGATTGCACCGTCCACCGCGCCGAACAGGCAGTGAGGAGCGCGCGCTTCATCCTCTGGCGACGGGCGGGCCGAGAGTATGCGCAGATCAGCGTAAAGCTGGGAGGCGTCCGCGTTGATGATCATGCCGCCGCTCAGTTCCGCGAGCCGCAGCGCCAATGCCGACTTGCCGCTGGCGGTCGGCCCGGCAATAAGCGCCAGCGGCGGCAGGGTGGCCGCATCGGAGGAAGACTGTTTGTTCATCGCGACGCTGATAGCAGCCGAGGGGCTGGGTGATGAAGGGCTGGCAATGGCCCGCGAGGCGATTGCCGCGCTGGAGCCGGGACAGCCGCGCTGGATCGAGCCTGGCGTCGCGGCGGATATCCCTTTTGCCGGCGATCCCAAGATCGCGCGTGGCGCGCTGGAGGGNCTGCTTCCGAAGACCGATGTGATCGTCCAGCNGGAGGCGGGGCGGGCCAAGCGGCTGCTGGTCGCCGACATGGATTCGACGATGATCACGATCGAATGCATCGACGAACTGGCCGACTATGCCGGGATCAAGCCGCAGATCGCCGAGATCACCGAGCGGGCGATGCGCGGCGAGCTGGATTTCGAGGGCGCGCTCGATGCCCGCGTCGCGCTGCTCCGGGGGCTTGATGCCGGGGTGATCGATCGTTGCCATGAAGAGCGCGTCGTCATCATGCCCGGTGCGAAGGAACTGATCCGGACGATGCGGGCCAATGGCGCNCGGTGCGTGCTCGTCTCGGGCGGGTTCACCGTCTTCGCCGATCGGGTGGCAGCGGAGATCGGGTTCGACCGTGCCTTGTCCAACACGCTCGACATCGCCGACGGCGCCTTGCTTGGCACGGTGGCGCGGCCGATCGTCGGCGCGGCGACCAAGCGGGAGACGTTGGTTGCCGAGGCAGCGGCATTGGGGATCGGCCATGATCAGGTGCTGGCGGTGGGCGACGGCGCCAATGACATTCCGATGATCGAACTGGCGGGGCTGGGCGTCGCCTATCACGCCAAGCCGAAGACAGCGGCGGCGGCGGGGGCGCGGATCGATCACAATGACTTGACGGCGCTGCTGTTTGCGCAAGGTTTTGCTCGAGTCGATTGGGTCAATCAAGTCCGGGCGTGAGGTCCGGTGACCTGTAAAATCCCATTAGCGTAATGGCTTAGCGGGATTGTGGCCGATAACTTCATCATCATCGCGCATATTGCATAAGGCAGAATGCGAAGAATGGCGGTTTTCCAACGATTTCAAAGAGCCGGGCGGGAGCATGGCATGAAATTGGGGCTGTAGGAAAATCTATTCTGGCGGGGGCTACTCAGCACGGACAGAGGCTGGGAAAGAGCCGCTTACCGCCCCAGCCG
>JGI24739J22299_10000973_pt1 | contig 10664 bp, 10 predicted proteins | sample KBSCornC5_FD_22299 | JGI IMG/M metagenome (IMG submission 22299)
CCGCGGCCGGCCAGATCCTTCTCGAGCTCCGCCAGAGCGACGGCGCCGGCCTGGAGGACCTGTTCTTCCAGCTGACCGCCCAGCCTGTCGCCGCCTGATCACACCTACTTTCTTCTGGAGACCTTCGATGACCACCGTGACCGACGTCGCACCCACGGCGCCCGCCAAGCACCGCGCCGAGGTGGCGACCAGCCTGCCGCCCGCGCGCGGCCAGTCCTTCCTGAAGCTCGTCGCCCTCGAGCTCCGCAAGTCCGTCGACACCCGCAGCGGCCGGGTCCTGATCGCCGCGATCCTGCTGCTGGCGGTCGCCGCGATCGCCTGGCAGCTCACCCACCTGCCGCAGGGGACGGTCGGTTTCGAGGGCTTCCTCGGCGCCGCGTCCGCCGGTCCGATGCTGATCCTGCCGGTGATCGGCGTGATGGCGATGACGTCGGAGTGGACGCAACGCACGGCGCTGACCACGTTCACGCTGTCGCCGCGCCGGGTGCGCGTCCAGCTGGCCAAGTTCGTCTCGGCGGTCGTGCTCAGCGCGGTCGTGACCACGGCCGTCGTCCTGCTCGCGTTCGCCGGCACCGCGCTCGCCGGGGCCACCTCCGGCCGCGGTACGTCGTACGCCGGGCTCGGCGGGCAGCTCGCCGGCGGCTACCTGACCGTCGCGCTGAACGTGGTGATGGGCGCGGCCTTCGGTGCTGTGATCGCGCAGACCGCGGTCGCGATCCTGGTCTACTTCATCGCGCCGACCGCCTGGTCGCTGGCCGGGCCGGCGCTGTTCAAGGACAACGCGAACTGGCTGGACGTGTTCGGCGCGCTCGGCCGGATCGCGGAGCGCGACCTGCACGGAATGGTGCCGGAGACGCTCACCGCGGTGGGGGTCTGGATCGTCCTGCCGACCGTCGTCGGACTGTGGGCTAGCTCACGTCGCGAGGTCAAGTAGCGGTGGTGAGCACGGCGGGGCGAGCCGGTTTGAGGGGACCGGCCCGCCCCGCCCGCTGTGTGATCGGACCTCTGCCCGGGGGCGGTGCGTGTGTCGATCCCTGGCTCCGGGTATCCTTGAACCACGATTACTGACGACTGATCCGTGGGCGCCACGCAGCGTACCCGGTTGACTTGTGCGAGGGGGTCGACGCTATGGGGCGCGGCCGTGCAAAGGCCAAGCAGACGAAGGTCGCACGCGACCTGAAGTACCGCACCTGGGACACCGACTTGGACCAGCTCAAGCGAGAGCTGTCCGGTGAGCAGGGTGGGAACAGTTCTGCGAACGGCGACAACGACGGCGACGACTACGACGCCGACGACTACCACCCCCGTCGGTAAGCATTTCAGCCCGGCTGAGCTGCTCAGTGCCCCTCGGGGTGCCTGAGCAGTTCACCGTGCGCCCGACGAACTGACACACAGCACCGCCTGTGGCGGATCGACGATTCAGCAGCCCGAGGCGTCGGACGGCTCCATCGTGACCCGCTCACAGGCGGCCGCTGTGCACCCGGGCTCTACTTGGCGTAGGTGCCTTCGAGCGTGACCGTGCCGCCCGGCGTTGCGGTGACCTCACCGCACACCCAGGCGGGGATGTCACGGGCTGCCAGCGCCTGGATCGCGGCGTCGGCGGACGACGGATCGAGGACGGCGACCATGCCGGCGCCCATGTTGAGCGTCTTCTCGAGCTCGGGCAGCGCGACGTCGCCGAGCAGGCCGACGAGTCCGAAGACCGGCGCCGGCGTCCACGTCGAGCGGTCGATCCGCACGGACAGCTCGTCCGGGATCACGCGCGCCAGGTTCGCCGCGAAACCGCCGCCGGTGATGTGCGACATCGCGTGCAGCGCCTTCTCTCCGCGATGATTCAGTTCGTCCTCGTTGTTCAGCTCCTGGATCAGCTCCAGGCAGTGCTTGGCGTACACGCGGGTCGGCGTCAGCAGGACCTCGCCCAGCGTCGTACCGAGCTCCGGCACCTCGCGGTCCAGCGTCCACTTGGCCCGGTCGAAGAACACGTGCCGCACCAGGCTGTACCCGTTCGAGTGCAGTCCCGACGACGCCATCGCCAGTACGACGTCGCCTGCGCGCACCCGCTCCGCGCCGAGCACCTCGTCCGCCTCGACCACGCCGGTCGCGGCGCCGGCCACGTCGTACTCGTCTGCCTTCAGCAGACCCGGGTGTTCCGCGGTCTCGCCGCCGACCAGCGCCGTACCGGCCTCGACACAGGCCTCCGCGATGCCCTTCACGATCTGCGCGATCGTCTCCGGGACCACCTTGCCGGTGCAGATGTAGTCGGTCATGAACAGCGGCTCCGCGCCGCACACGACCAGGTCGTCGACGACCATCCCGACCAGGTCGAACCCGATCGTGTCGTGCTTGCCGAGCTTCTGCGCGATCGCGACCTTGGTCCCGATCCCGTCCGTCGACGTCGCCAGCAGCGGCCGCCGGTACGACGTCAGCGCGGTCGCGTCGAACAGCCCGGCGAACCCGCCGAGCCCGCCGACAACCTCGGGGCGGGTCGCCTTCGCCACCCACTCCTTCATCAGCTCGACGGCCCGGTCACCGGCCTCGATGTCGACCCCGGCAGCGGCGTAACTCGCGCCTTGACTCACTGTGTTCTCCCTGTTGGGTACGGCGTACTACGGGCGGCTGAGCGCATCCGCGGCGCCGCCACCGCCGGAGACCGTGGCCAGGCCGTCCGCGTCGGTCACCGGCAGCTCGAGCAGGTGCTTGCCGAGCTGCTCCGGGTCGGGCAGCGCGACCGGGTACACGCCGTCGAAGCAGGCCCGGCAGAGCCGCTCCTTCGGGACCGTGGTCGCCTCGACCAGACCGTCCAGGCTGATGTACCCGAGCGAGTCGGCGCCCAGCGAGCGGCAGATCTCCTCGGTGTTCAGCCCGTTCGCGATCAGCTCGGCGCGGCTGGCGAAGTCGATGCCGTAGAAGCACGGCCACTTCACCGGCGGCGCCGTGATCCGGACGTGGATCTCCTTGGCGCCGGCCTCGCGCAGCATCCGGATGACCGCGCGCTGGGTGTTGCCGCGGACGATCGTGTCGTCCACCACAACCAGGCGCTTGCCCTCGATCACCTCGCGCAGCGGGTTCAGCTTCAGGCGGATGCCGAGCTGGCGGATCGTCTGGCTCGGCTGGATGAACGTNCGGCCGACGTACGCGTTCTTGACCAGGCCGGAGCCGTACGGGATGCCGGACTCCTCGGCGTACCCGATCGCGCCGGGCGTGCCGGACTCGGGCGTCGCGATCACCAGGTCGGCGTCGGCCGGGTGCTCCTTGGCGAGCTTGCGGCCGATCTCGACGCGGGTCGAGTAGATCCGCTGGCCGGAGATCTGGGTGTCCGGGCGGGCCAGGTACACGAACTCGAACAGGCAGCCCTTCGGGTCCGGCTCGGCAAACTTCGTCGAACGCAGCCCTTCGGCGTCGATCGCGACGATCTCGCCCGGCTCGACCTCACGGATGAAGCTGGCGCCGACGATGTCGAGCGCGGCGGTCTCACTGGCGATCACCCAGCCGCGCTCCAGCCGGCCGAGCACCAGCGGGCGGATGCCCTGCGGGTCACGAGCGGCGTACAGCGTGTTCTCGTCCATGAAGATCAGGCTGAACGCGCCCTTGACCTTCGGGAGGATCTTCGCCGCGGCCTGCTCGATCGTCAGGTCGGGGTACCCGGCCAGCATCGAGGTCAGGATGTCGGTGTCGCTGGACGCACCGTGCTTCGCGTTCGCCTTGGCGTGATCGACGTCGGCGTCCAGACCGAGATCGAGATCACCTTCACCGTTCAGGCTGGCGGCGAGCTCACTGGTGTTGGTCAGGTTCCCGTTGTGACCGAGCGCGATCGAGCCGGTCGCCGTACTGCGGAACGTCGGCTGCGCGTTCGCCCACACACTGGACCCGGTCGTCGAATACCGGCAGTGACCGATCGCGATATGCCCCCGCAGCGACGCCAGCGTCGCCTCGTCGAAGGCCTGGCTGACCAGCCCCATGTCCTTGTAAACGAGGATCTGACTCCCGTTACTGACCGCGATCCCGGCCGACTCCTGCCCTCGGTGCTGCAAGGCGTAGAGCCCGAAATAGGTGAGTTTGGCAACCTCTTCCCCCGGCGCCCAGACCCCGAAGACGCCACAAGCGTCCTGCGGACCCAGATCCTGCGGGTCGAGTTCATCAGTAAGCCGACCATCGCCACGAGCCACACCCGCAGTCTACGGGACGCCAGGCCGTCCCCCGACCGCGTCCACCTACCAGCAGACGGTCGGCACGCAGCCGGGCTGACTGCCGACCGCTGACGCCGGCAACGATGCGCCCAGCGTCAGCGCCACCGCGACGCCGACTACAATAAGCAATTTCTTGATCACGCGATGCCCCTTCGAAATAATCCAGACCGACTATCGAGTGCTCATAGTTGACGCTCTCTGTATATGGTCGGTTCCGACCGACTTCTGGAGGAGAAGGAACGTGCTCGAGCCGCTGGGGGTGGACGAGGCCACTTTTGCGGTCTATCACGTCCTTCTGAGCCACCCAGACAGTACGCCCGAGCGGATAGCCACGCTAGTAAATCGATCGGTCGCCGATGTTCACCAACTGATGGATCGCCTCCGCAAGCTCGATCTCCTGGTCCCGACATGGACGAGTCCGGACGCCGAGCACGCGGTGCACCCCCGAGTCGGACTGACCAGCCTCGCGGAGCGTCGCCGCTCGGAGCTCAACCAGATGCTGGGCGAGCTCAAAGAAGCCGAGGCATCGGCCGAGGTGCTCGCGGAGCAGTACAACGAGCTGCTCACTGCGCGTAGAAGCGGTGACGTAGAGGTATTGAACGGCCGGGCCAACGCATCGCGCCGGATCGAAGAACTCGGGCAGAAGGCCAAGAGGGCTCTGTGGGGCCTGGTTCCGGCCCACCTCGACGATGTGATCCACCCGATCGACAAGTCACCTGATGTTCCGTTGCTGGAACGCGGTCTCAAGATGCGAACCATATATCTGCAGAGCATCACAGCGTCGAAGCAGGCACTGGACTACGCGGCCGCAATGCATCAACTCGGCGGTGAGGTGCGCGCCACTCCGACGCTTCCGATGAGACTGCTGATCTTCGATCACGAGATCGCGATCATGCCGATGGACCCCGAGAACCCGACCGCCGGCGCGGTCATCCATCGCAGCCCTGCGGTCGTCGCTGTCGCCCTGGCGCTCTTCGACGCCTACTGGTCCCGCGCGACCGAGCTGTTCGACGCGGAGGACCGCGACGACGAGTCTCCGCTCACTCCCCACGAGGCCGAAGTACTGCGCTTGCTCGCGGGCGGGGCCAAAGACGAGCAGGTGGCCAGACTGCTCGGCATCTCCCTTCGCACCGCTCGCCGCATCACGGCAACCCTCTCCGACCGCCTGAACGCCGCCAGCCGTTTCGAACTCGGCGTGGCCGCAGCAAAGCGCGGCTGGGTCTGACAGCGTTGTGTTCGACTCCGCGGGGCTGACAGAGGACCTGCTTGCGGTCTATCGGCTCCTGCTGCAGCGGCCTGAGCTCGGACACGCAGCCCGGTTGCATGAACTCGCCGCTGAACTGGGACACAGCGAGGTCGAGTTGTCCCATGACCTGCAGAAGCTGCGGGATCTCGGCTTCGTGGTGCCGAGTTGGACGGAAGGCGTCGAGTATCCACTGGATCCGGCGCTCACGTTCGGTCGTCTAGCTGCACTTCGGCAGCAGGAGATTGACGCATTGAGTACACAACTCCGGACCGACCAACTCGCGGCAAACAAGTTCACCGCGGACCTCGCAAACTTCCTGACCCAGCGAACAACACGAGACGTCGAGATTCTCGAAGGACGCGAACTCGCCAACCAACGAATGCAGCGATTCCGTCCGGAGAGCTCGATGTGGGGTCTCCTTCAGGATTCGAGCCCAGCTGACTGGAAGCCCGAGACATTTCCCGACCGGCAGCACCTCGAGCGGGGCGTGGAGATGCGCTACATCTACCCTGAGTCGTACTGGAGGCGGCCAGGGGCGCGCGAAATCCTGCAATATGTCGCAGATCTTGGCGGCAAGATTCGAATTGCACCGTCTGTCCCGTTCCGCTTGATCATCTTCGACAACGAGTCCGCGGTAATGGGGATCGACCCCGAGGACAACGCGGTGGGTGCTGTCGTGCACCACAGCTCTGCGGTCGTTCGGATGGCGATGGAACTCCACTTGAGTTACTGGGACCGAGGATTTGAGCCGTTCGCAGAGGAACAGCGCGCCCGGAGCGGCGAAATCAGCGCACAGGAAGCTGAATTCCTCCGGCTCATGGTGCATGGGGCGACTGATGAGCAAGTAGCCCGGAAGCTCGGGGTCTCGCTGCGGACCGTGCGGCGGATTGCGGCGAAGTTGAGTGAGCAGGTGGGGGCTTCGGGGCGGTTCGAGTTGGGGGTCCGGGCGGCGCAACGCGGGTGGGTGGATTAGCCCCAGTCCCACCCTCGGGAAAGGGGTTTCTTGGTACGGGTCAAAGTGTTTGCTCCTTGTTCGGGGCGGGTGAGAGGAATGGGTGCGCCGCCCGGCCTCTCGGTACCGAAGTCAAACAGAGAGACCTTGTCCTCGACAACGGACGACATTGGCCGGGGGAGGTCGTTGGCCGGATGCGGCCACCCACCCTGCACGGGGTCCCCGGAATAGCGTCCGGCGGTGCATTGCACCTCGGCGTACCGGTAGTCCGACGTACGACGCTCCACCACCCGCGCCGTACGGCAATCCCACCACCCCGTCGAGCCGTACGCCGACGAGCCCTCCGCCACATCACAGGCCGTCATCAATGTCGCCGTACAACAAGGTCACCTGTCTAGCTGACAACGGCCACACACCCGTTTTCCGGTGCCTGATCTACGCGCTGACGACAGGGCGGCGTGCGACGCTGCCCCTCCATGGCCGTACGGCGATCCGCCCAGTGCCCCTGCAACCGACGGCGCCGTACAGCAGTCCACCATGCTCGCCAACGTCGGACGACCGTTCGTCGATGCCAGCATGCATGCCGAGTTGGGTCCGGCGCGCCACGGACCCGCAGTACGTTCCGACTACCAGCCTGGCGTCCGGCGAACCGATCAGACCCCGATCCACCCCAGGCCGTGAGGAACATATGGCCACGCCCGCGACCGTCATACGGCTCGCCGGTCGACGCGCAGCGCCGCGGGTCGACGCCTCGCCGCCCGTCCACCGGCCAACACCACTACCGCTGTACGGCTACAGACCGCGCACTCCGCCCTCGTACCGCTAGCCGACGTACGCGTCGGCCGTGTGAGCTCAGACCGTCTTGAGTGCCGCCAGGAGCTTGGTGAGGGAGTCTCGGGCGTCGCCGAACAACAATGTGGTTTTGGGGTCGTAGAGGAGTTCGTTTTCGATGCCGGCGAAGCCGGGGCGCATGGAGCGTTTGAGGAAGATGACTCGTTGGGCTTCGTCGGCGTTGAGGATTGGCATGCCGTAGATGGGGGCCGACGGGGTGGTGCGGGCGGCGGGGTTGACGACGTCGTTGGCGCCGACGACGAGGACGACGTCGGTGGTCTTGAAGTCGCCGTTGATGTCGTCCATCTCGCGGAGCTGGTCGTACGGGACCTGGGCCTCGGCGAGCAGGACGTTCATGTGGCCGGGCATCCGGCCTGCGACGGGGTGGATGGCGTAGTCGACCTTGACGCCGCGGCCCTGCAGTTCCTCGACGAGGTCGCGCAGGGTGTGCTGGGCCTGGGCGACGGCGAGGCCGTACCCGGGCACGATGATGACCTTGTTCGCGTACCCGAGCAGGATCGCGACGTCCTCCGGTCCGGCCGAGATCACCGGCCGGTCGGACGCCGTGCCGCCGCCGAGGGTCGACCCGCCGCGGACGGCGCCGAAGAGGATGTTGAAGACGGACCGGCCCATCGCGTCCGCCATCAGCTTGGTCAGCAACGTACCGGCCGCGCCGACCAGGGTGCCCGCGACGAGCAGCAGCGTGTTGCCGAGGACGTAACCGCCCGCGGCCACCGTCAGACCGGTGAAGGCGTTCAGCAACGAGATGACGATCGGTACGTCGGCGCCGCCCACCGGCAGCACCAGCATGACACCGATCGCGAGGCCCAGCAGGCACAGCAGTACGCCGACCCAAACGCGCGGGTCCGACACCAGCCACACCGCGAGGGCGACGCCGCCCAGCAGGGAGGCGACGAAGAGCACCGGCAGACCGGGGAACGTCACCGGGCGGGTCGTCATCAGCTCCTGCAGCTTGGCGAACGTCACCACCGAGCCGGAGAAGCTGACCGCGCCGACGACGATCGTGAACGCGGTGGCGATCGCCGAGACCGTCGCGTCGGAGGAGATCTCACCGAGCTCGAGCAGCGCTACCAGCGCGGCCGCGCCGCCGCCGACACCGTTGAACAGGGCAACGAGCTGCGGCATCTGGGTCATCTGCACGCGCCGCGAGCCGACCACGCCGCCGACGGTACCGATCGCCAGCGCGATCAGGATCGGCGCCAGGTGATCCGGTTTGTAGGCGGCGAACGTGATGATCACCGCGAGCACCGCACCCGCGGCGCCGATCAGGTTGCCGGTGCGTGCGCTGCGCGGCGACGAGAGTGCCTTCAGCGCGACGATGAAGCAGACCGCGGAGACCAGATAGCCGATCTGGGCCCAGGTGGGGATCACTTGTGCAGCTCCTTCTTACGAGCCCCCGGACCTTTGAACATCTCCAGCATCCGGTCGGTGACCACGAACCCGCCGACCATGTTGACGGTCGCGAGCACGACGGCCAGCAGCCCGACGGCGACCACGATCGCCGAGTCGGCGGCGCCGGTGACGATGATGGCGCCGACCAGGATGACGCCGTGGATGGCGTTCGCCCCGGACATCAGCGGGGTGTGCAGCGTCGAGGAGACCTTGCTGATCACCTCGACCCCGACGAACGCGGCGAGGACGAAGATCGTCAGCAACGCGATGGACTCACTCATGCCTGTCCCTCCAGAAGGGCGCGGGTCGGCTCGTGGAGCACGCTGCCGTCGTGGGTGACGCAGCAGCCGCGGACGATCTCGTCGTCGAAGTCNGGGTCGAACGCGGCGTTCCGCGTCATCAGCCGGATCAGGTTGGCGATGTTCTGACCGTAGAGCCGGGACGCGGGTCCGGCCATCTGCGACGGGACGTTCGCCCCACCCCAGACCAGCGCGTCGCCGATCGTCAGCTCGGTCCCGGCGACGGATCCCTCGACGTTGCCGCCCTGTTCCGACGCGAGNTCGACCACGACCGAGCCCGGCTTCATCTGCTCGACCATCGACCGGGTGACCAGCATCGGCGCGGTCCGGCCCGGTACGGCGGCGGTGGTGATCAGGGCGTCCGCGGCCGCGACGTACGGCGTGAGCAGTTCGCGCTGGAGCTGGGCGCGCTCCGGCGTCATCTCGCGGGCGTACCCGCCGGGGCCGTCGAGGGTGCCGAGCTCGAGCTCGATCGGCACGGCGCCCATCGACGCGATCTCCTCCGCGGCGGCCGTGCGGACGTCGTACGCCTTGACGACCGCGCCGAGGCGCTTCGCGGTGGCGATCGCCTGCAGGCCGGCCACGCCGGCGCCGAGGACGAGGACCTGGGCCGGCGGGACGGTGCCGGCCGCGGTCATGTTCAGCGGGAAGAACCGTGGCAGCCGTTCGGCGGCGACGATGGCGGCCCGGTACCCGGCGACGAGCGCCTGTGAGGACAGCGCGTCCATCGACTGGGCCCGGGAGATCCGCGGGATCAGCTCCATCGCGAACGCCGTCAGCTTGGCCCGGGTTGCGGTCCGGACCACGTCTGGCGGGTTCGTCGGCAGGAACGACATCAGCGCCGTACCGGCGTGCAACCGCTGCAGGCGCTCGCGTTCCAGCGGCTGCACCGACGCCACCACGGTGGCCGCGTGGTCGGCGCCCCAGGCCACCTCGGCGCCGGCCTCGCGGTACTGGTCGTCGGAGAACAGCGCCCGCTCACCGGCGGCCGGCTCGACCGCGACCTCGTAGCCGAGCTCGATCAGTTTCGCGACATGTTCCGGCACCAGGGCGACCCGGCGCTCGGCCGGTCTGGTCTCCCGTACGACTGCGATCTTCACTCGCCGAAACCTATGCCAAACTGTGGGTCGCCGGAAAGCCCGATCACGCCTGGTTGGCCAGGTTCTGAAGGAGCAGGGCCTCCGCGAGGCAGACCTTGCGGAACTCGGCGAGGTGCAGACCTTCGTCGATACCGTGCGCGCGGGTGTCCGGGTCCTCGACGCCGGTGACCAGGATCGTGGCCTCCGGGAAGGCCTGCTGGAACTCCGCAATGAACGGGATCGACCCGCCCATGCCCATGTCGATGGGCTCGACGCCCCACGCCTCCTGGAACGCCGACCGGGCCGCTTCGTACCCGGCGCCGCGGGCGTTCACGCTGCACGGCTGCCCGTTCTGCCCCTCGGTCACGGTGACCTGGGCACCCCACGGCGCATGGTTCTCGAGGTGGTCACGCAGCGCCGCGCTGGCCTTGACGGCGTCGTCGCCGGGGGCGACCCGAAGGCTGACCTTGGCCCGGGCGACCGGCACCAGCGTGTTGCTCGCCTCGGCCACCGAAGGGGCGTCGATGCCGACGACGGCGACCGCCGGGCGCGTCCACAGCCGGTCGACCAACGAACCCGAGCCGGTCAGCCGGACGGAGTCCAGGACCGAGGACTCGGCACGCAGCCGGTCCTCCGGGTACACGACCTCCGCCGCGC
>JGI24739J22299_10000974_pt1 | contig 10650 bp, 10 predicted proteins | sample KBSCornC5_FD_22299 | JGI IMG/M metagenome (IMG submission 22299)
ATGATCTCGGCCGACCGGGGTGAGGCGCTGAAGGCGCGGATGGACGGCTGGGGCATTCCGCTGCTGGGCAAGCCGGTGAAGCCGGCGCAGTTGCGCGCCCTTTTGCGGACGATGTTGAAATAGGGCTGAAACAGGGCTGTACCCGGCGATCGGATTCAGGAAGGGCGCAGGTTTCGGCGCTTCATTTCGTCCAGCACCGCCTGTTCGAAGCCGCTGGGCCGTTTCGTGTCGCCGATCCTGCGGCGGATGGCGAGCAGTTGCTGGTCCGTCAGATCGGCCGCGTCGGCAGCGTCTTTCAGATGATCGTGCACGGCGAATCTCCGGATCACGGCGGTGAGAAGTGTTGCACGAAAGCCGGGCAGGGGCAATTTACCGGAAAGTTCTAGTACGATCGGAGAGCAGGGGGAGGCCGCCCCGTCCGGGGAGCGGCCCGCCCATCTTCATGCCGCCAGGTCGAAGCGGTCGGCGTTCATCACCTTGGTCCAGGCAGCAACGAAGTCGTTCACGAACTTGTCGCCCGCATCGGCGGAGGCATAGACCTCCGACAAGGCGCGCAGTTGCGAGTTCGATCCGAACACCAGGTCGACGCGCGTGCCGGTCCATTTCTGTTCGTTGGACTTTCGGCAGGTGCCGGTGAAGATGTCCTTCTGCCCTTCGACTTCCTTCCAGGCCGTGCCCATGTCGAGCAGGTTGACGAAGAAGTCGTTGCTGAGCGTGCCGGGACGGTCGGTGAACACGCCATGCGGCGAACCGCCATGATTGGCGCCCAGCACGCGCAGGCCGCCGACCAGCACCGTCATTTCCGGGGCGCTGAGCGTCAGCAACTGGGCGCGGTCGATCAGCAGTTCCTCGACCGGGACATTGAACGGCACGGGCAGATAGTTGCGGAAGCCGTCGACCTTCGGTTCCATCACCTCGAAATTCTGCACGTCGGTCTGTTCCTGCGACGCGTCGGTGCGGCCCGGAGTGAAGGGCACCTCGATCGAGCGCCCGCCATCCCTCGCCGCCTTCTCGATCGCCGCCGATCCGGCCAGCACGATGAGGTCCGCGAGCGAGACCTTCTTCGCCCCCGCGACGTCGAACTCGGCCTTGATCTTCTCCAGCGCGGAGAGGACGCGGCCAAGCTGCTCCGGCTGGTTCACATCCCAGTCCTTTTGCGGGGCAAGGCGGATGCGCCCGCCATTGGCGCCGCCGCGATGGTCCGACCCGCGATAGGTGGAGGCGGAGGCCCAGGCGGTCGTCACCAGTTCAGCCACGCTGGGGCCCGACGCCAATATCTTCTGCTTGAGCGAGGCGATGTCCGAAGCGTCGACCAGCGGATGGTCGACCGCCGGGATCGGATCTTGCCAGATCAGGTCCTCGGCCGGTACTTCGGGGCCGAGATAGCGCGCCTTGGGCCCCATGTCGCGATGGCACAGCTTGAACCAGGCGCGGGCGAAGGCATCCTCGAACGCGGCGGGGTCATTGCGGAAGCGTTCGGAGATCTTCCGATATTCCGGGTCCATCTTGAACGCCATGTCGGCGGTCGTCATCATCGTCGGCACGCGCCGGTCGGGGCTGTGCGCGCCCGGCGCCATATCCTCCGGCTTCTGATTGACCGGCTGCCACTGCTTGGCGCCCGCCGGGCTCTTCACCAGTTCATATTCATAGTCGAGCAGCATGTGGAAGAAGCTGTGGTCCCAGGTCCGGGGCGTGGGCGTCCACGCGCCCTCTATGCCGCTGGTGATGGTGTGGTCGCCCACGCCGCTTTCATAGCCGCTCTGCCAGCCCAGGCCCTGCTGCGCTATGTCGGCGCCCTCGGGTTCCTTGCCGACCTTGGACGCGTCGCCCGCGCCATGCGCCTTGCCGAAGGTGTGGCCGCCAGCGGTGAGCGCGACGGTTTCCTCATCGTTCATGCCCATGCGCAGGAAGGTTTCGCGGATGTCGCGCGCCGATTGCAGCGGGTCGGGATTGCCGCCCGGTCCTTCGGGATTGACGTAGATGAGGCCCATCTGGATCGCGGCGAGCGGGCTTTCGAGGGCCATGTTCTTTTCGGGCTGGATGCGGGTCTCATTGCCCTCCTGCCCGACCCAGAATTCCTCCGTGCCCCAATAGACGTCCTTTTCCGGCTCGAACACGTCGGCGCGGCCGCCGCCGAAGCCGAAGACCGGGCCGCCCATCGATTCGATGGCGACATTGCCGGCGAGGATCATGAGGTCGGCCCAGCTCAGCTTCTGCCCATATTTCTGCTTGATCGGCCACAGCAGGCGGCGGGCCTTGTCGAGATTGGCATTGTCCGGCCAGCTGTTGAGCGGGGCGAAGCGCTGCGAGCCGGAGGAGGCGCCGCCGCGGCCGTCGCCGGTGCGATAGGTGCCCGCCGAGTGCCAGGCCATGCGGATGAAGAAGGGGCCGTAATGGCCGTAATCCGCCGGCCACCAGGGCTGGCTGTCGGTCATGAGGGCCGTCAGATCCCTTTTCAGCGCGTCATAATCGAGCGTCTTGAAGGCTGCGGCATAATCGAAATCGTCGCCCAGCGGATTGCCGGACAAGCCGTTCTGCTGGAGGATGTCGAGCGAGAGCTGGTTGGGCCACCAGTCGCGATTGGTGCGCCCCAGCAGGGATCGAAGCGCCGCCGGCTCCTTCATGGGGCAGGCCAACGGATCATTGCTCGTCTTTGCGTCCATTGCACGGGTTCCTTTCAGCTTCTCCGGATGGGGGGGATTTTAGGCCATGGCCGGCAAAGGGGGAACTGCGACGGCCATGTTATTTTTCCGATGACTGTATGGAATTTATTGCATGAAAGGGGAGGCGCCCGCCCCTGATCCTTCAAACGGGGTGAACGACTCCGCCCGATGGCCGCTCGCCTAGATGCTGAACGCGAAATGGCTGGCGCCCTTTTGCAGCCGCCGCCAGTTTTCCGCATTCATGTGCACCAGCGTGTGATGGTCGCCGCCCTCGAACCAGACGTCCTGGTTCATCAGCATGTCGTCGTCGATGATGGTCTTCAGCCCATAGGCCGCGCCCACCGGGGGCAGCGCGCCGAGGTCGCAATCGGGAAACAGCGCGGCGGTCGTATGCTCCTCCGCCAGGGACACGTCCCGCGCCAGCCATTGCTGCAGGAAGTTGAAGCTCACATGTTTGGAAGAGGGGAGGACGGCCAGCAGATATTCGTCGCCTGCCTGCACCAGCACGGCCTTCGCCACCTGCCGGCCGGGGACATGCGCCGCCTGCGCCGCCCGCGCCATCTCTGTCGCGGGTTCATGCGGCCATTCGTCGAACCTGGTGCCGCAGCGGTCCATATAGCCGCGCAATCTCTGGGAAATCGCCATGACATCCTCCATCGGCCTGTGCCCGGGGGCATGGTCAGCGGGGCGTCGTGCGCGGTGCCGGAAATGGGGGCCGGCACAAGGGCGGGCGGCGAGTCTGGCCAATGCCGTCTATAGGTGAAGAATAGCAGATTTGCCGGCGACAAGCGATCCCGCCCTGGAACCCTCAATCGGCGCGGAAATGCACCCGATTGGCCTTGATCACCGCCTGGGTGCGGCTGAGCACGCCCAGCTTCTGGAGAATGGCGGAGACATGCGCCTTGATGGTGGTCATCGACACGCCGAGATCATGTGCGATCTGCTTGTTCAGCCGGCCGCGCACCAGATGCGCCAGCACCGTTTTCTGCTGCGGCGTGAGGCTGTCGATACGGCGGGCGATTTCATCCTCCTCCGCTGTGGGAGCAACCGTCTCGCCCATCGCCTCCGGCAGGTAGATCTCGCCCGAGACCACGCGGTGGAGCGCGTCGACAATGGCGCTGCGCTTCAGTGATTTGGGAATGAAGCCCGCGGCGCCGGCGGCCAGCGCCTCCTGCACGATCGGGCGGTCGAAGGCGCCCGACACCATCACCACGGGCAGGATCGGAAAACGATCGCGCAGCAGTTTGAGGCCATCCAGGCGGCGGACATCGGGTATGTTGAGGTCGAGCAGGATGAGGTCGAAATTGTCCTGCTTTTCCAGCAAGGCGACGGCCTCTTCCATGCTTGCCGCCTCGAAGATCTCGCAATTGTCGAAGCTGATCGCGATCACGCTGCGCAGCCCGTCGCGCACGAGGGGGTGATCGTCGACGATCAGTACCCGCTCCATGATTGCCTCGCCACCCATATACTGGCCCACCCCTTGCCCCGGATAATCGGACAAGTCATGGGCCGTGGCAAGCCGCATCGCGCCAGGCGGGACCGCCCGGATGGAGGGGATGTGGTTGCCGCGGCCCATGACGATCATCGTGCTTATCCCTTATTTAGGCAGCTTGAACACCCAGAGCGAACCGCCCTGGTTGATGTCCTTGAAGCTCTTGGCGACTTCGCCGCCCCAGAGCGGCACCGCGCCACCCCAGCCGGACATCACCGCCACATATTGCTCGCCATCCTGTTCCCAGGTGACGGGGCTGCCCACCACGCCCGATCCGGTCTGGAACTTCCACAGTTCCTGGCCCGTCTTGGCGTCGAAGGCCTTGAGATACCCCTCCGGCGTGCCGGTGAAGACGAGGTTGCCCGCGGTCGAGAGCACGCCGCCCCAAAGGGGCGCCTTGTTCTTATATTCCCAGACGATCTTGCCCGTCTTGGGGTCCATGGCGCGCAGCGCGCCGATATGATCCTCCGCAATGGGCTTGATGGTGAAGCCGGCGCCCAGATAGGCCGCGCCCTTCTTGTAGGCGATCGGCTCGTTCCAGATGTCCATGCCCCAGTCGTTGGACGGGATGTAGAAGAGGCCGGTGTCCTGGCTGTAGGCCATGGGCATCCAGTTCTTTCCGCCCAGGAAGCTGGGGCTGGCGAAGACCGACGATCCCTTGGCCGCCTCGCCCGGCGCGCCGGGGCGGTTGGCGTCGTTGTAGTTGGGCCGGCCGTTCTTGTTGAAGCCATTGGCCCAGGTCGTCTGCATGACGAACTTGTTGGCGCTGACGAACTTGCCGTTGGTGCGGTCGAGCACGAAGAAATAGCCGTTGCGGTCTGCCTTCGCGCCCAGCTTCATCGGCTTGCCGTTGACGGTGGCGTCGAAGGGGATGAATTCATTGACGCCGTCGAAATCCCAGCCGTCATGCGGGGTCGTCTGGAAATGCCATTTGATGACGCCGGTGTCGGGATCGATCGCCAGCGTCGAGCTGGTGTAGAGATTGTCGCCGGGGCGCAGATGGCTGTTCCACGGCGCGGGGTTGCCGGTGCCGAAGAAGAGCAGGTTGGTTTCCGGATCATAGGTGCCGCCCAGCCAGGTGGCGCCGCCGCCGGTTTTCCACAGGTCGCCGGTCCAGCTGGCGTTGGTCTTGCCGGTGATGCCGTTGTCCTTGCCATTGAGGGAACCCATATGCCCCTCTATGGTCGGGCGGCGCCAGACCAGTTCGCCGGTGTTGACGTCGCGCGCCTCGACCGCGCCGACAATGCCGAATTCGCCGCCGCTATTGCCGTAGATCACCTTGCCCTTCACCACCATGGGCGCGGCGGTGGCCGAATAGCCGGCCTGATAGTCCGCGATCTGCTTGTTCCAGATGACCTTTCCGGTGTGGCGGTTGAGCGCGACCATGTGCGCGTCCAGCGTCGCGAAGATGATCTTGTCGCCATAGATCGCCGCGCCGCGGTTCACCACGTCGCAGCAGGGCATGATCGCGTCGGGCAGGCGGGCGTCATATTGCCACTTTTCCTCGCCCGTGCGCGCGTCGAAGGCGAACACGCGCGAATAGCTGCCGGTGACGTAGATGGTGCCGTCATAGACGATCGGCTGCGCTTCCTGCCCGCGCTGCTTTTCCCCGCCCAGCGAGGAGGCGAAGGCGGGTACCAGTTTCGCGACATTGGAGGCGTTGATCGCCTTCAGCGGGCTGAAGCGCTGCGCCTGCGGACCCATGCCATAGGTCAGAACGTCGCCCGGCGTCGCCGCGTCGTTCATGAGGTCCGCATCGGTTGGACCTTCGGCCAGCAATGGCGCGGCGGCAACCGCCAGGCCCAGGATCGCGGCGCCGGACAGGGCTCGCGTCAAACGTCCTTTCATTCTTTCCTCCCTCTGTTGAAAGGGCGTGCTCGGCGCCCCCGACCGATTCAGATTATTGCACCTGTTGTGCGCAGCAATTGGACCTTGGGTCGGCCCTTCCCCCCGGCTCTCCGGAACGGGGAAGGGGCAGGTGCCCGATCTCAACCCGCCGCCAGCGCGGGTGTCCATTCCACGCCATAGGCGGTGAACAGCGCTTTCATCTCGCCGCTGGCGGCCATGGCGGCGACGATCTCCTCCACCGCGTCGCCCAGGGTGCGGCTGTTTTCCTTGACCGCCATGCCGATGTCCCATCCGGGCGAGGTGAAGGCGGGCAGGGGCCCCTTGCGCAGGGCAAGGCCCTTCGCGCCGCGATGCAGCCCTTCCTCGATCTGGGCGCGGCTGGCGAGCACGGCGTCAGCCTTGCCCGCCGCAACGGCCGCGACCGCTTCGGCGCCGCTGGGATAATGCGCGACATCCTTCGCCAACAGGCCGCCGAAGGAACCGATCAGGTAGAAGTCGGGAATGGAGTCGAGTTCGGCCGCCAGCCTGTGCCCGCGCCATCCGGTGGGCGGCGCTTCCAGATCAATGGCGTCCGGCATGCCGGCAAGACGGAAGCTCTCGCGATAATAGGGCGCGATGATCGCCACCTGGTCGTTGCGGGCGGCGAAGGTCCGGTCGAAGGGGATGTGCAGCATCAGGTCGCCCGGCGCGAAGCCGAGCAGTCCGCCCTTCCACACGCCATGGCGCAGATCGTCGTCCACGCTTTCGTCCGCGACGAGCTGGGCCAGGTCGGCGCGCACGCCCAGTTTCCCGGCGATCGCATGCGCCAGATCGACGTCGAGGCCGACGAGCTTCCCGCCTTCCTCCCAGGACCAGGGGCGATTGTCCCTGTAGACGACCACCCGCAGCACGCCCAGCTCCCTGACCTTGCCCAGGGGCGCTGCATGCGTCATGCCGGGCCTTATCCCCAGGCCCAGCGCCATCGCCGCGCCCGCTGCGCCGATCAGGCCACGCCGGCTGAACATGGCCTCAGCCCTGGAACTTGGTTTCGAGCCAGGCGCGGATCGCCCAGCCGGCCTTCTGGCCCAGCACGTCGCCGAAGGGCGGCATATAGACCTTTCCGTCATGGCTGGAGCCGTGGCGGAAGCGTTCGACGAACCACTGGTCGCCCGATTCGCCCTGTTCCAGATAGCGCAGGTCCGGCGCGATGCCGCCGCTTTCGGCGTCGAGCCCGTGGCAGCGGGCGCAATTCTGGCCATAGGCGGACTGGCCGATCTCTATGGCCTTGGCATTGCCGCTATAGGGATTTTTCTGAAGCCATTCCGCGCCAATGTCCGGCAAGGCGGAGGTGTCGACCGCCTGCGGCGTCACATTGCCGTGCGCCATCAGGCCGGTTGCCGTGGTCGCGCCCAATATGGCGACGGCGCCCAGCAGCGAAATGCGTCCCAGATTCATGTTCGAAATCCTCACCCGAATTGATTGGGGCAAGTGTAGGGCAGCGGGCTTTGCCGCCCTATTGGCCGTTGGTACTATCCCGGTGGAGGCGCGCGCGCCTTAAAACTCGCGGGTGCCATACAGGAACATGGAATATCCATTGGGCGGCGGAGAGGATCAGGGCGGATGAAGCGCATCATTCTGGCGGGGTTGGTACTGGCTCCGGCGAGCGCGCAGCCAGTGAGCGCGTGGGCGGAGACGCTCTATGTCTCCAACGAGCGCGGCAACAGCGTCACGGTGATCGACGCGGCCAGCGCGAAGGTGGTCGCGACCTGGGCGGTCGGGGCCGGCCGCGCGGGATCACCGTGTCGAAGGACGGGAAATATATCTATCTGTGCGCATCGACCGACCATGCCGTGCAGGTGATCGAGCGGGCCACGGGGAAGGTCGTGGCGGAGTTGCCGTCCGGGGAGGATCCGGAGCAATTCTTCCTGTCGCGCGATGGCGGGACGCTGTTCGTCGCCAATGAGGACAATGCGGCGCTGACCGCGATCGACCTTGGGACCAGGACCGTCGCCTTCCAGGTGGATGTCGGCGGGGAGCCCGAGGGCGTGGCGCAAAGTCCGGACAGCCGGTGGGTCGCGGTGACGTCGGAGGAGGAGAATGTCGTCAACTGGGTCGACGTGGCGAAGCGGGAAATGGTCGAGGCGACGCCCGTCGACCTGCGCCCGCGCCATGTCGAATTCACCCGCGACGGCGCGCAGCTCTGGGTCGCGGCGGAGGTAGGCGGGACGGTGCAGATCATCGATACCGCCTCCCGCAAGGTGGTCGAGACGCTGCATTTCGCCATTCCGGGCGTGGCGGAGCATCGCATATTGCCCTGCGGCATCCGCTTCACGCCGGACGGCAGGACGGCGGTGGTGGCGCTGGGTCGGGCGGACCATGTCGCGCTGGTGGATGTGGCGAGCCGCAAGGTGCGCGCCTATGTGCCGGTGGGCAAGCGGGTGTGGCATGTCGCGGTGAGCGGCGACGGCGCGCGGGCCTATGCGGCCAATGGCCTTTCGGACAATGTGAGCGTGATCGATCTGGCCAGGGGAGAGGTCACGGGAACGATCCCCGTGGGGGCCGCGCCCTGGGGAATCGTGGCGGTCCCCTGACCATCCGCAGACAGGCTGCCCCCTCATCCCAAGGGAGGAAGCCCTAAGTCCAATTTTCCTGGGCTGGCGTCCGCCTCACTCTCTCTTCAGCCGGGGGCATTGACCGGCACAAAGAGGGAGGATGACATGAAAAGGACGCTGCTCCTCGCGAGCGCGGCCATGGGGCTGCTTTGCGCGACTGCCACGCCGGCATTGGCCGGGACCACCGCCGATCTGCTGAAGCGGCTGCATGAGAAGGGGATCCTCTCCGACGAGGAATATCAGGAGCTGCTGAAGAATGAGAGCGCCGAGGCGGCTTCGGCGCCTGCCGCCCCGCCGGTGACGCCCGACGCGTCGGGCGGCGGCCGGACCGTGCGCATGACCGACAGCGGCGTCGGCTTCGAAATGGGCGACGTCACGCTCAAATTCTCCGGCTCGGTCAACGGCTTCTACGTCCATGACAATGGCGAGGCGCCCAGCGCCACCAACAGCGTGGTCGGCGGCGTGGCGACGGTAGGCGGCAAGAGTTCGGCGATCCGCAACGGCCTGCTGCCAGGCTTCCTGAAGGTCGAGGTCATGACCCGGCAGGGCGGCTGGGATGTGGGCGCGCATTTCGGCATGTATCCGGGCATTAATTCGGTGAACTATGCGGCGGGCGGCGGCGCGAACAGCCCCGGCAATCCGCGTGGGCTCCAGACGGCGGGCATCGATTTCCGCCAGACCTACCTGACCTTCGGCAGGCCGGGCTTTGGCGAGGTGAAGATCGGCCGCGACATCGGCCTGTTCGCCTCCGAGCAGATACTGAACGACATCACCCTGCTGTCTTCGGGCACGCCGGCGGGCAATGTCGCGCCGTCCAACACCACGCTGGGGCGGATCGGCGTCGGCTATATCTACACCGATTTCCAGCCGCAGATCACCTATACCACGCCCAGCTTCAGCGGCTTTACCGCCAGCCTCGGCATTTTCGAGCCCTTGTCGTCGCTGACCGGGCCGGACGAGGCCAACAAGGAGCCGGGCTTCCAGGGCAAGCTGGTCTATGACGGCAAGTTCGGCGGCGTGGGCACGCGCCTGTGGGCGGCCGGCATCCGGCAGAAGCATAATGTGATCGCGGGTCCGGACTATACCAGCTGGGGCTGGGACGCGGGCGCGAAGGTGACGGTGGGTCCGCTGACGCTGGTCGGCACCTATTATGATGCGTCGGGCCTTGGCACGACGGCGCTCAACCTGTTCGATACCGATGGCCTGGGCAACAAGCGCGACAGCCATGGCTTCTACCTGCAAGGGCTGGCGACGTTCGGGAAAGTCTCGGTCGGGGGCAGCTATGGCGAGAGCAGTCTCGACTATGCCAACGCCGCCGACGCGCTGGCCAACCCGACGCTGGTGGACAAGAATTCGAGCTGGGTCGGGCAGCTCCGCTACGGCCTTACGAGCTGGGTGACGCTGCTCAGCGAATATGTCCACACCAGGTCGGAAGCGCATAACGGCAACCAGGCCAGTTCCGACGCCGTCGCGGCCGGGGCGATCCTGTTCTTCTGATCCCGACCAAAGGAACAATGTCACGGGGCGGGGCCGCATCCTAACAGGGATGCGGCCCCATTTTTTCATGGCTGGACAATGGCCTGGCGGTCGAGGAACAAGGAAGAAGAGGCAAGGGGATGAGGAAGGGCATGCGGCTGGTCGGCGCGGCATGGGCGATGCTGGCGGGGCAGGCCATGGTCCTGGACGCGCGGGCGGAGACGGCCGACGCCGATGCGGAGCGGCAGCCGATCGTCGTCACGGCGCCCGGCGGCGCGATCGATGCCGATGATGCGTTGCACCTGACCGGCGCGGACATCGGCCGCGCGGGGGCGCCCAACCTGCTGGGCGCGCTGACCCGGTCGATCGCGGGCGTGACCCTGCAGGATGCGCAGGGCAATCCGTGGCAGCCCAATCTGGTCTATCGCGGCTTTACCGCCTCCCCCTTGCAGGGGCAGGCGCAGGGGCTGGCGGTCTATCTGGACGGGGCGCGCTTCAACCAGCCCTTTGGCGATACCGTCGCCTTCGACCTGTTGCCGGAGGCGGCGATTCGCGGCGTCACCCTGCTTGACAGCAGCGC
>JGI24739J22299_10000975_pt1 | contig 10650 bp, 7 predicted proteins | sample KBSCornC5_FD_22299 | JGI IMG/M metagenome (IMG submission 22299)
GGCAGTTGCGTATAGGTCACGACGTTACCGTCGTCCTGAATGTAAGTGGCTGCACCGGGATATCCACCCGTGCGGGAATACCAGAGCGGCACCCATGTCGCACTGTAGACGACCAAATTGCCGTCCGTTTGCATCACTGCAAAGGCGCCCGGATGATTGTAGGTACCCGAACTCCACTGCGGAACGCCCTGGCGAAGAAGCACCAAATTCCCGTCTCCCTGCATGACCAGCACGTTCGCGCCATTGCCTGAAGTAAAGCTTTGGCCGCTGCTGAGGGTGACGCCGCCATTCCAGATGGCCGGGCCGCTCGTGGAGTTCGTATATCCGCTAGTAGTGGTCGATGTGAAAAATACCGGGACGTACGATCGGTAGATCACCATGTTGCCGTCGTCCTGCACGACAAGAGACTGGCCGTAAGACGTCCCGCCGGTCGCCGAGTACCACAGCGCATTGCCGCTCGCGCCGTAGACCACGAAGTTGCCATCGGTCTGAAACACGGCATACGCTCCGGCGTTTCCGTGCGTACGGGAATTCCACACCGCGGCACCATTGGTCGTGTTGTAAAGCACGAGGTTGCCGTCGTATTGCATGACCAACTCATGGCTTTTGGAAGCCGAATACACGATTTGCCCCGGCTTGAGCGTCGTACCTTCGTTGATCACGCCGCCGTAGATCGGGGCCGCCGGAACGCATATCGCGGAATACAGCACGCTGACGTTCGGCGTGCCCCAGCCGGTCACGAAATCCCATCCCGAACCCGCACTGTATGCGCCATTCGAACCGTTGGTGATATCGCGAAAGCTCGATGGGGTCGTGGCTTTAGCGCCATACAGCGTGGGCGCCGCGAAACCGAGATTCGTCGCGCAGGCACCGGACAGCATGCGCGCCCAGGTCGCGGCAAACAGCGGCGCGGACAGGCTCGTCCCTCCCACTATCTCGAGTTGTCCTCCCACGATGACTGCTTCGCCGCTGTTCGGATCGGCATCGAACGCAAGATCCGGCAGGCCCCGGAACGCCCGCCCCTTGAGCGCCGGAACGTTCGACTGCCACGATGGAATCGGCTCGATGCCACTGATGCCACCCCCGCTGGAGTCCCAGGCCGTCTCACCCGCGTAGCTGCCGTTCCCGTTCGTATAGAGCGTGGTGCCCCCAACGGCCACGACATACGGGGACGTCGCCGGATATTGCACCGACGTGCCGGTGCAACCGTACGCCACGCTGCCTGAATCCCCGGAACTGACCGCGAAAGTCTGCCCCTGCGCGACGGCGAGCTGGAACAGCGTGTCGATGGCCGCCGTCGGTGCCCAGTTCTCGCAACCGCCGATCGACATGTTGATGACCCGGGCGGTGTTGTCGATCACGGCGCGATTGATTGCAAGCGCCATATCGCTCCAGGCAAGCGATGACGCAACGTAGAAATTGAGCTGCTTGAGGCCGCCTGACATCCCGACGATGGTCTGGCTATCGAGCGACCATTCGACGTTCGCGCTCGTGTCCGCGCTCGACAGTCCGGCATGGATCACCGAAACGGGTACGGCGGGCAGATGGTTGTTGCTCACGAACGTCGCCAAGTCGATGACAGGCTGCGTCACGTCTCCTTCGGCAATGATGCCGACCGTGGTGTTGGCCGCCGTCGGGGTGCTGCCGACGGAATAGATGCCGGTAAAGTCCGTCGGGTTGTGACCCACCGTGACCGCGGAAGTAGTCGGCGACGCATTTGCGGTCGGCGCAGCGCCGGCATTGGAAGCGCGCACGAAATTCGGATGCAGGCGGGTCGCGGTATCGAGCCCGAGAACCCCTCGAACGACCCCGCTGATCGCATCGGGCATCGTCTCCGGGGCGGTATTGATATGCGTGCTGGTGCCGTCCGCCATCGCGACCGGGACGAGCGACGTCTGGAACACGCCGGATATCACGCCGGCCGGGGCATCGGCTTCGACGATCATGTTGTTGTCGGCCACCTTGATGTTCGTGAAGCCCTTACTTCCCAAATAGGCCTTCACGGTGGCGACCTGGCCTGCGGTGGGCGCGTACTGCGCGGCAATCTGCGCGGACGTCAGCACGGTCCCGAAGCTGGCGCTGCCGGGCGTTCGCGCTTGCTGCAGAAAGCGGTTCAACCCGGCTTCGTCATTCAGTTTGAGCACCAGCGCAACATGAACCGGCGCCGTTGCGCTCATCGGCGCCGCGCTCACCGCGTTGCCCGTGGCTCGCAGCGCCGAGAGTTTGCCGGCCTGCGCCGTGGCCACCGCCGGACTTGCGTCGTCACCGCCGCCGCAGCCTGCAAGCGCGAGCACCATGAGTGCTGCGCTTGCTCCCCTAGCAATATGTTCCGCTTTCATTGGATTGGTATCGAACGTCGATTTTTTATTCAGTTTTTCACATCGTTCTTTACGGCAATCGCACGGCTACCTTGAGGAAACCATATGCAGAAATCGGCCGACAGTCAAATGACGCTGACGTATCGAGCCATACGCCCGTTCAGCGCGGCGCGCGCGTCCGGTCATACTCGATAGGCGCCACATCGTTATAAAACTGAAGGCATTACACTCGGCATTCCCCGCGCTCAAACCCGACTTTGTTCGTGGCGATTCCACCAATAAAAATACCGTTCAGTACGCTACTGAACGGCATGAATTTCGCGATCGTCTGTTATCTCGGCGCCACCAACCGACGGCCCGATTACTCGCTGGCAACGGCCCGTCTCGGCACGCTCTGTAGCACCGGCGCAACCGCTGTCTGATATTCCGGCACCCAGCGCCGCAAATCGCGCCGCACCTCGTCGTCGGACAGCACGCGGTGCTGCATCAGCCACGGCAGCAATTCATCGAGCAGGTTGTCCGGCACTTCGCGCGCCCGCGCGATCCGCAGTTTCGGATGAGGCGTGCGCGTCGTCGCCTCGTCGTCCGCCAGCAGCTCCTCGTAGAGCTTCTCGCCGGGCCGCAGCCCGGTGAACTCGATACGGATCTGTTCTTCCGAGAAACCATACAGGCGGATCAGGTCGCGCGCGAGATCGACGATCTTCACCGGTTCGCCCATGTCGAGAATGAAGATCTCGCCGCCATGCCCCATGCTCGACGCCTGCAGCACGAGCTGCGACGCTTCCGGGATCGTCATGAAGAAACGCGTGATCTCCGGGTGCGTAACCGTCACCGGGCCGCCCTTCGCGATCTGCTGCTGGAACTTCGGGATCACGCTGCCCGCGCTACCGAGCACGTTGCCGAAGCGCACGGTCTCGAACTGCGTGCGCCCGCTCGTCTGCTGCAACGCCTGGCAGGCCATTTCGGCCAGGCGCTTGCTCGCGCCCATCACGTTGGTCGGATTGACGGCCTTGTCGGTCGAAATCAACACGAAGTGACGCACGTCGTGGCGGATCGCCGCGCGAGCTACACGATACGTGCCAAGCACGTTGTTGCGCAGCGCCTGCCAGGCGTTGTGCTCCTCCATCAGCGGCACGTGCTTGTAGGCGGCTGCATGGAACACGATATGCGGTGCATGGCGCGACATCACCTGGTCGAGCAGCAGCGAATCCTTCGCGTCGCCGATAATTGGCAGGACCGGCAGGTCGGGGAAGCGTTCGCGCAGTTCCTCGGTCAGCCGGTACATCGCGTACTCGGACAGGTCGAACGCGACAAGCTGCGCCGGCGCGAAGCGCAGGATCTGCCGGCACAGCTCGGAGCCGATCGAGCCGCCCGCGCCCGTCACCATCACGACGCGGCCGCGCAGCAGCGCCTCGACGTGCGGCGTGTCGATCGTCACGGCGTCGCGGCCGAGGAGGTCTTCGAGGTCGATCTGGCGAATGTGCGACAGGAAACCTTGGCCGGGCGGCAATTCGGTCAACGACGGCAGCACCATTGCCCGCACGCCAGCGCGAACACAAAGGGTTGCTGCGCGACGCTGTGCCTCGACCGGAGCTGACGGAATCGCGATGATTGCATACTCAATCTTCAGCGCCGCAGCGAAATGAGACAGTTCATCGATACTGCCAAGCACTTTGTATCCGTAGACCTCCCTTGCCCGCTTGGCAGGGTCATCGTCGAGCAAGCCTACCAACCGCCATTTCCCGGAACGCGACAACTCACGCGCCAAGCTAGCCCCCGCAGTGCCAGCGCCCAAGACTAGGACGGGTCTGCCTTGACCGACCAGGCCGCCATATAGATAGAACTCCTTGACTGCTCGATACAGCGCACGCGCACCGCCCATCGTCACGAACAACAACAATGGGGACAGCAACAGTACGGAACGAGGAATGATCGGCGTCGGCTGCAACATGACGGCGCCAACCATTACGATCACACCGCCGCAACTCACGGCCTTAGATATCCGAAGCAGATCAGGTAGGCTCGCGAATACCCAAAGTCCTCGATAAAGTCCGAAAACATGGAACATCAGGCCGTAGATGGTGAGCACCCAGGTGAGCGCAAGGAGACCGCCCATCCAGAACTCCGTCGGTACGGAACCGTTGAATCTAATCACGTACGCGACCAGCCACGCACATGCGACCGCCATCAGATCATAGAAGAATGCGCTCAACGACAGCCACGAACCCTTCGGCTTGAACATGGGTGTCATGCCTCATCCTTTTCGGTTGTAAGTTTCAGGAATCGTTGCCATCGCACATCAATTGCACCACCTACGCATATGAGTATGCAGGCCCACACGGCAACGACAATCCATTGAATCAACGGTGAACGATCGAGCCCCCACAACGCTACGCCGGCGCCGATGGCCATCACGAAGTACCATGAAACCGCGGTCAACGCGTGTCCCAGCCCGGAACGAACCATTCTTTGATAGTAATGTTCACGATGAGCTTGCCAGAACTTCTCCCCTCGAAGAAGCCGCTTGAACAGCGTCGCGGATGCATCTGCGATGAACGGAGAAAAAATTAAGGGCGGGAACCACAAAGGCCATACTCCGCGAATCCACCCCCAATACCCCATTGCCCCAGCCAGAAAACCGAGCGATATGGACCCGGCATCACCAAGAAAAATTCGTGCCGGATGAAAATTGAATATCAGAAACCCGAAGCTGGCCCCCGCTACAGTCGCGGCTGCGATAGCCAACGACGGTGATGGATGAGCGCTGATGACAGCTCCCGCGGCAAAAGCCGAAAAGCCGAACAGCGTCATACCGCCTGCCAGCCCGTCCGCGCCATCCATGAAGTTATACAAGTTGATCAGCCACACCAGCACGAAGGCGATCACGAGGAATACCCACCATGGCTGAACACTCGGATAGAGACTCAGGAGCACGGCAACGGCAGCGACATGGGCGCTGAAGCGCACCCGTGCCGGCAACCCGCGTCGGTCGTCTACTAGGGACACAATGGCCAGAAAAGCCACGAGTGCCACGATCCAGTGAAATTCGGAGTCCGCCATCCATATGCCAACCCCGGCAACCGGAACCACTCCCCAAGCCCCCGCCCTTGGCGTGGGCAACGTATGCAAAGAACGATCGTTCGGAACATCCGTCGCAAGGTGCCATGCGAGACCGGTTTTTAGCAGTCCCCAGAGAATCGCCGCGCAAGCCAGCGCGGCACATAGCGCCCAACTTGCCGCGACGAGGAAAGGACTAGATGTAATCGTACTGGTCAACATTGCATTTACTGCGTGGAGCGATACCAAATCGCCGTTTGTCTCAACCCGTCTTCTACGTCGTGCGGAGGGCACCAGTCGAGCACCTCTCGAATCCGACGAGTGTCAAGTTGCAGCGGCCCGACAAGTCGCTCGACCTCAGGGAGGTGCCCTGTCAGCCGCCCCGCGATACGCAGCCAGGTCGCACGCACTGGAAGCAGTCGAGCGGGAGCATCCAGGTACGTGGCCAAGCTACGCGCCAACTCGGTCACAGTAAGATCCCGGCCATCGGCGACGTGAAAAACCTGCCCGGCGGCGCGGGAATCGCTCGCACACACCAACAGCGCATTCGCAAGATTCTCAACGTAGATCAAGCTGCGGCGCGCCGAAATCGCCCCGATAGGCAAAGGGATTTGCTTGGATAACGCTCGCATCAGGCTTTGGAAATTGGCACGCACGCCCGGACCATATACCAGCGGTGGCCTGACGATCACAATTTCCATCCCCGATTCGCGTCCGAATGCGACAAGTCCCCTTTCCGCCTCCAGTTTGGATATGCCGTACGGGTCTAGCGGAGTCGGCTCGTCGACTTCGCCAAGTGGCGCGCGGCCAGCACTGCTTTCCCCTACCGCCTTGATGCTGCTCACGTAAACAAATCGACGTGCGCCGATCGCATGCGCTGCTCGAGCCACGCGAAGCGTGCCCTCCACATTGGTTTCACGGTATGCAGCCGCAGGATCCACCGCCGAGTCGCGCATGACATGAACCCGCGCGGCGAGGTGAATTACGGAATCGCATCGTACCCAGTCGGGCCACATTTGCTCGATGCCGGCGAAATCCGCCTGATCGTGCACCCATTCGGGGCCGAGGTCAGGTTGACCAGTCGGGCGCCGGACCAGCCTGACGACACGCTCCCCACGCTCCAGCAACGCGCGACACGTCACTTGGCCCACGAACCCGCTGGCTCCTGTTACTAGAATCATTCGATAGATTTCATCGTGAATCCGCCGTCCGGACCAAACACGTCTGTGCAGCCTTGTCGGCAGGTATTGTCGGTGGGTCGGATCGTCGTCTTGGCAGCAGGCATTCTATCAGGCAGCCGATTACCAAGCTCGTATCGAACATTCGTGTAGCAAGGCTGTTCATCCGGTCGCCTCACCATTTCTAGTGGATCGTGCCACCCGTCAAGCACGCGCGACACCGCCCTACGCGTAACGGCATCGGGAAGGAAGGCACCTGTCCGAGCCAGTGGCCCACGCACGGTGCCAAGCTCTCCCTCCCGAAATCGCGTTACGTCATGAATTGCTGACACAACTCGTCAAGGCGGGTTTACCAAGTCCGCCGACGGAATATCGCCGGAACCGGCCCTTCATATCACGCGAGCATTTCTGGTTCCTCAATCAACATCCGGATCACGTTGAACGCCTGCTTGTGATCATAAGGATTCCTACATCAAATGCGGAAAAGGATTGGTGTCAGGAGGACCCGCCGTGTTAGACGTTGCACAAACCTTATGCATTAAGCAATGCGCTCCAGGCGAGCACGCCCCAGTTCTCCCAAGATGACGGAAAGATACTAAACAAGCATTCGCTGAACAAAGTCACCAGCTTACGATTCGACACGTTGTGATGAATTCCTACGAGGTATGGATTGGCCGAACGCGTGATCCCCGCTTCGCGAAAACGCTCAATCAACCGGACACGCTGTACGTCCGCTCGCCCCCAAGACCTCTTCATACAGGTCCCTGTAAGCTCCACCCAATGCAGGAGCAGAAAACAGGCGCTCGTAACGCGCGCGTGCAGCCTTGCCCATACACTCCGATGCATACTCGTCATCAAGCAACGCATTAACGGCAACCGCCAACGCACGCGGCGACTCCGGCTCCACGACGTAGCCCGTCACACCATGCTCGTTGACATACGAGGTGCCTGAACCGATTTCGCAGCACACCATCGGCTTCCCGAACATTGATGCCTCGACCAACACCATGCCGAACGCCTCCGAACGCAATTGAGACGGCAACACCAACCCGCGGCACCCTTTTAGGAGCGCCACCTTCTCTTCGTTCGTAACTTGCCCTGCGAATATCACGTTTGACGCCCCAACCGCGGCGGCCAGTGCCTTCAGGCGATTCAACTCAGGACCGGATCCGGCTATGACCAAATCGGCCGGAATAGAAGGTGCAGCTTCGATCAGCGTGTGAAGCCCCTTGTAGTAACGCAGCACGCCCAGCGACAGGAAATACGGCCTGTTGCGCAACGAAAGTCGCGCCAGCGTGTCCGGTCCGCACTGCCGCGCAATATCATCAGTCGCATAATCCGCGATGCCGAGCGGAATCACGCGTACCCGATCAGGACGTACGAGCGACGTCAGGACCGGGCTTGAATGTGCGTAGGCAGGAGAGGTTGCGACAACGGCTGACATCGAGCTCAGCATCCAGCGCATCAGCGGCCCGTACACATATCCGAGATACCGTTGCCGGACAACATCAGAGTGGTACGTCATTACCGCCGGCTTGTTCCTCATTCCGGAAAGCCGCAGCACGTCGCCAAACGGCCAAGGAAAATGAAAGTGGAGAACATCAGCCCAATTCGCAAGCTCACGAAACCGCAAAAACGCATCCGGTCCGCCGATGTCGCAAGAGGCCGGCGCCATCCACGACTTCGACCGGATCACGTTTCCTTCGGCGAACTGCAATTCGCGCGGCGCTGGCGTGGGCGACAGCGTGAATATCCGCGACTCGACACCACAGTCCCGCGTGGCGAGGCTGATCTGCCGGATCGCCTCCTGCAATCCCCCCGGTGGATCGGGGAAATACGTACGATAAATATGAAGCGCCTTCAAGATGCCCGCCTTTACGCTTCATACATCCACTGCAGGGTTTCCTCGAGCGAGATCGCCTTCAATTCGCCGATCCGGCTTCGCAGCTTTTCGTTGCTGCCGCGGAGGTACTTTACCTCCCCCGCGCGCACGAACGCAGGATTGACCTTCACATCGATCTGATAGCCGGCGACTCGCTCGAGGATCGAAATCGCGTCCCGCAAGGTGACCGCGTCGCCCGAGCATACATTGAAAACATCACCCGCGGGCTCGACTTCGAGCAGGCGCGCATAAGCATCCACAACTGTCCTGACATCGGAAAAGTCGCGGGCGACATCGAGATTTCCAAGTTCGATTTCGCGTGCGCCTCGCTTGAAATGGTCGACGATCTTCGGCAAGAGGAAGTTCACCGACTGACCAATTCCGGTGTAGTTGAACGGACGCACGAGCGTGACGGGCAAACGCGAAACCCAGAGGCTCGCCATGTACTCCATTGCAACCTTGCTGACTGCGTAATCATTGGCAGGCGAAGGCGCGACAGTCTCGACCAACGGGTCGATAGCAGTATTGCCGTAAATGTTTGCACTGCTGGCCAGCAACACCGAGCGAGGAATGTGGCCAGCCGCCGCCACTGCTTCCAGCAAGTTGCGCGTGCCGACTACGTTGGTGCGATACATGGCATCCGCATCGCCGTGGGCTACGAACGCAATAGCAGCCAGGTGAACCACGTAGTCGGGTTTCACTTCGCGCACCACGTTCGCAAGACCACTCCGGTCCAGCAGGTCGCACTGGTAAATGTGCTCCTCCTCGGAGCACACGTTGTGTGCGATTCCGCTGACGCCGTAACCACGCATACGCAACAGGTCCGCGAGATACTTGCCCGTGAACCCCGCGATTCCTGTTATCAGGACGCTCGGCATGTCAGAACGACTTCCCTTGTTCATTGCGGCGCAGATCCGCCTCTACCATCATCGCGCATAGTTGCTCGAGCGTAGTTTGAGGTTGCCAGCCGAGTTCGCTTTTTGCCTTCTCCGGGTTCCCGATCAGCAGTTCCACTTCAGCCGGGCGATAGTACTTCGGGTTGATGCGCACCACGGCCTTACCCGTAGCTTCATCGACGCCGATCTCGTTCTCCGCCTCTCCCTTCCATGCGACTTGCGTACCGGCTGCCTTGAACGCCATCGTCACGAAATCACGGACCGTCTCGGTGCGATTCGTCGCCAAAACGTACGTATCAGGCTTGTCGGCCTGCAGCATCAACCACATCCCCTCGACATACTCCTTCGCGAAACCCCAGTCGCGCTTCGCATCGAGGTTTCCCAGCTCCAAAACGTCGAGCATGCCAAGCTTGATCTTCGCCACTGAGTCCGTGATCTTGCGCGTCACGAACTCACGCCCACGCAGCGGGGACTCGTGGTTGAACAAAATTCCGCTACATCCAAAGATGCCATAGGATTCGCGATAGTTGACGGTAATCCAGTGTGCGTAAAGCTTCGCAACGCCATATGGGCTTCGCGGATAGAACGGCGTGCTCTCGATTTGCGGCACCGCCTGAACCTTGCCGAACATTTCCGACGTCGATGCCTGATAGAAGCGGATTGCCGGATTGACGATGCGGATGGCCTCGAGCAGGTTCAGCGGTCCGATACCCGTGATTTCGGCCGTGGTGACAGGTTGATCGAACGAAACGCCGACAAAGCTCTGCGCCGCAAGGTTGTAGACCTCGGTCGCGCCGGTTTGCTGCAACAACCGGATGCTGGCCGACAAGTCGGTCAGATCGTATTCGACGAGATGCAGGTTCGGGTGCTTGTCGATACCAAGTTCCTCGATCCGCCAGAAATTCACCGAGCTCGTACGGCGATACGTTCCATGTACGACATAGCCTTTCTCGAGCAAAAGCTCCGCGAGATACGCTCCGTCTTGGCCCGTGATACCGGTAACGATAGCTGTTTTGTTTTGCGTTTCCATCTGTCTTTCCAATCAACAATTTCCAATATTCTACAATCCGGGACATATTGATAAATACTATGTCCCAACGGCCGGGCAAGCAGATCCCCGTGAATCGCTGGCAACCCTCCCTCAACTCCTGACTTGCGCTGCTATCGCGCGACCGAGGCGCTGCGCGCTTTGCGCCCACGTATCCCACTTAAGCCGGGTAACATCCGGCACCTGTCCTTTCTGATTCAAATCGAGCCAAGCCAACACTGCTTGCGCCAAATCCGCATCATCCGCGCCTGAGAAATAGGTCGCCGTGTCG
>JGI24739J22299_10000978_pt1 | contig 10639 bp, 8 predicted proteins | sample KBSCornC5_FD_22299 | JGI IMG/M metagenome (IMG submission 22299)
AGACTTAAATCAGATCACTAAACATGTAGAACTGCGCGATGAAGGCTTGCGGACGGGGGTTCAAATCCCCCCAGCTCCACCAACATAACGTCCGAGGGCGTTCACTGAAGTCCGGTGAACGCCCTTTTTCATTGGGGAATCGCCTGCTGGTGGTCCGATGAAATCCGATGAAGTCCACTGGCAGCCGAGCCAAAAGCGGGGAACAGACCGGGGAACATAGGGCAGAATTTGAGACTTTCGGGGTATTTGTTCCCCGGTTTTCCTGCTTTTTGGACTGCCCTGCCCATGTTGACTGACAAACACTGCAAGAACGCCTCCTGTTCGCCAGACAAGAAGCGTGCACGCTTCACCGATTCCTCTGGCCTGTATCTGGAGGTGAGCCCTGCCGGTTCGAAGCGGTGGTTCTGGAAAACCTATGCGAATGGGAAAGAGGGGCGAATGGCTCTGGGCAGCTATCCGACGATGAGCTTGGCGGAGGCGCGAAAGGCCCGAGACACCGCCAAGCTTCAGAAGGCGGGCGGTATCGATCCGATCCAGGCGCGTAAGGTGCAGAAGCTCAAGGCGACCAACCCCGCCGGTGACACCTTCAGTGTGGTTGCCATGGAGTGGTACGGGAAGCAGAAGGATCAATGGAGCGCCGGCCATGCGGAGCGTGCGCTGCGCCAGTTCGAGCGTGACCTGTTCCCTTGGCTGGGCGGGCGTCGATTGGCTGAGATTGAGCCTGTGGAGCTTCTGGCTACGCTTCGCAAGGTGGAGGAGCGTGGTGCGATTGAGACGGCTGATCGAGGCCTGATGCTGGCTCGACAGGTGTGGCGTTATGGAGTGGCTACCGGTAGGGCGAGTCGCGACATCACGGCCGACCTGAAGGGGGCGCTACAGCCTTACAGGGGCCGACATTTCGCAGCAATAACCGATCCGACCGAGCTAGGCAAGTTATTGCGCGCGATCCGCGCTTACAAAGGCGGTCCTATCGTTCGGGCTGCGCTGCAGCTCGCCCCCATGTTGTTCCAGCGGCCCGGCGAGTTGCGCGCAGCCGCCTGGGCGGAGATGGATCTCGACACAGCGCTCTGGACAATCCCTGCTGCGAGGATGAAGCGGGAGAAGGCTGGCAAAGAGCATGGCAGTCCGCACCTGGTTCCGCTTCCGACGCAGGCGGTGAGGGTGCTACGCGACTTGCACCCCTTAACGGGGCATGGCGCTCTCGTTTTCCCCGGAGAGCGCAGTCATGAGCGGCCGATCTCCGAGAATTCCGTTCGAACGGCACTAATTGCCATGGGCTACACCGCGCAAATTCAGACATGGCATGGCTTCCGGGCCACGGCGCGCACGATGTTGGCGGAACGGCTGGATTGTGACCCGCTGGTCATTGAGGCCCAGCTTGCGCATGCAGTGAAGGATGCCAATGGCCGGGCCTACAACCGCACGCAGTACATGCAACATCGCACTCGCATGATGCAGCAGTGGGCGGACTATCTGGACCAGCTTCACGAAGGAGCGCCCTGATTCGATTCCTGGCGGCGGGACCAGCTACCAAGCCGGACACATCCAAAGGTGTCCGGCTTTTTTTATTTTCTCCTCTGGAGAGCGCTATTCTTCGGTCCGATAAGGTCCGAAGAAGTATGCCTCAATCCGACGTATGTTGGGGGTATCTGGAGGGGTATCGAAATGGCGGTTTGGGGGTATGCGAAAACCGGCTCGGGTACCCCTTGGTTAGAGCGGCACAGGCAGCCGTATTTTTCACGTGCGACTGTCCCAAGGTGAACAGCCGATCTGCTTCTAGAGGGCTGTACGCATGGGTATTCAGGCGCGCGCTGGCTGTCCTTCAGAAGGTGTAGTGCATGACGACCTGCATCAGCCATGGGGGCGCTCTCGATTTCTCTCGCACCGCATCTCAGGATGTCCAGTGCCACCGCGTTGCACACGCTAGCGACGGCGGCTTCAGACTGATTGCGGTCGCTCATGCGCTAAAGATAAGCGACCGCTGTTGTCAGAAGCTGCCCTTGAAGGTCCTAGGTCGCGGTGGTCCCCAATGCTGGCAGTCGGTCTATGCCTGCGAGTCGCCGTACGCACAACGGCGGCCCCCGGTCAAGATTGGGAGCTGCCGCTCGAGGCGCTATCCGTTAATGACAGCGTCACCGGAAACTGGTCGCGGTGCGTTCGCGTAGTCCCATGACGTGGCAGGCCCAGTGGACATGCTCATCTGTGATGCGCGAAATCTCGAAAGATGCGGCGTCAGTCAACGGCGCCCCCGGGGGGCACGGGCGCTTCGTTGACCGGAGCGCTAGCGGCGCGCGCTGTCAAGGCCTCCGCCGTAGCAGGAGCCACGGCGGCAGTGCCGGTGGCTGTGGCTGGAGAGGCGCCTGTCACTGTGCCGTCTGCGACATCCAAAGGCTCTGTAACGTAGGCAATGGCATCCTTGACGTATTGCGGAAGTCTGGCCTGCAGGACCGCTGCAGAGATGGATGAGCCATCCGCGGCGCTCTGTGGAACATCAGCTGGCGCGCCCAAAGCAGACGTTGCGGCAGGGCTTTGAAGACTAGCCGAGGTGAACCTGGGCGTTGTGTATCAAGTGAGGACCGTAGTCGAGAGGGGATCTTGGCTCAAGGTGCGCGAGACAGAGATGCCGATTCGCTGGCGACTGTCATCCGTGGATGCGCAACCGATCGAGGGCGAAGTGGCGTTTCAAGAATGGTGTCGCTTCTGAGAGCTTCCGTGGATTCAGGAACCACGTCTTCGGCGTGGTTGCAAAAGCGGCGTTGCCTTCGTCCCAGACTGGGCGAACGCGGCAGCTGCCACGCGTTCACAGTAGATGCTTGCCAGATCACCATGGTCAAGCTCGCGCAACCGGGCGATGTCGGGCGCACCAGCCATGAACTCCAGCAGCTTGGCCTTAGGCGTTTTCGTATACGTCGCCATCAAGAAATCGTAGAGGTCAAGGGCCGTGTCGCACTTGCCTTCACGGGAGACTTCGCCAAAGAAGGTCTCAGGATGCTGACGCCACGCAGCCATTTCTGCATCGGACAGAGGGCAGCTCACGATGAACGAGCGCCCATCGTCCAACTGGACAGCACATGTGGCCGACATTTCTTGCTCTACCACTACGCCGGATGTCAGAACGCCCTCAACTTCTTCACCGTCAGGACCCGGTACGAGCAATCTGCTTCCGATCATCAAACTGCGGTCGACCGTCGAAAAAGCGAAGTCCGGTATGTCGCCGTCGAAGGTTGCGGGAATCGTTGAATGTTGACGCATCGAGCGAAGGAGGGCGTGCATCTCGAGATGCGCGCGCCTCGCTTCAATCGCAGCGCGTAATGAATGGTACTGGTGGTCGTTCTTAAACTCTTCGATATGCAAACTGTCGCCCAATGTGATGCAACGCCATTTCGTTTCATTCAGATGGTGCTCCCAGGGCGTGTTGGTGAGGAATACGTAGGCCGGCGGGAGGCGTTGAGCTTCTGGATCGAACTCCTCGAAGCGACGAAGAAGCTCAAATCCGCGCTGCGCATAGAGCGGTATGGCTTCTTCAGTCGAGGGATCTGGGGCATTGAGGTCAATGAAGACGATACGCGGATGGTCAGCTGACTTGCGAAGCGCCCGAACGAGTTGACGTTGCACGCGCCCGCTCTCGGACCTCTTTGCTTCCACCGAGAAGCGCCTACCCGTGCTTGCGTAGGTTGCAACGAACTCGCAATGCGACGATGTGCGGTCGTCTTCGTTCTCAAATTCAAGCGTAAAGCCGGCACGAGCGAGCAGTGCTGCGACCCGCACTTCGTACCGCGCCCCGGGAAACATCTGCTTGCTGCGAAGGCGCTGGATCAGCTTGCTTTGAAGGTCGGCATTGTGGTCGAGGGCATACAGGTCATACGCCAAGTGCAGGTAGGCGGCGAAAGCCCCTGTGGCCGATGCCGTGGCAACTGTGCCTGGTTCCTTAATGAACTGCCGTTGCTGATCGCACAGGAGGTGATACCAAACTAGGATGGGATGGCGCTCGTCCATCGGCCTTTTCAGTTCGGCGGTGCCCCACTCTGACCCAAGCGCGTCCTTTAGGTAGTCCACCAGAAAATCGTGAAAGGTTTTCCACTTCGTGGATGCAAGAATGCGATTGCGCACGGCGACCACTTGGTGTCCGCTGTCAGTCCTGGTGGCAACGATGGGCCTCCCAAGACCTTGCTGAATCATGCGCTGGTGCTCGTTTGCCTCGTGCCTGGCTCGGAGTTGCGGCACTATCGTCATGGCCGCCTGAAGGCGATCTAGGCTACCCAGTGCGCCGTGGCACCGTTTGTATTTCTTCCCGCTGCCGCAGGGGCACGGATCGTTTCGCCCAACCTTCGGCATAAGCGCTCCTAGAAAGCACCACGCCGCGCCATGCGACGCATGCACGCACGCGGCGAGTTAGGAACCTGCTCGCGGCGCGGCAGATAGATTCACATCATGCCTTAGGGGTGAAACCACCGGCAGCGGTTCAGCACTGAGGCGTAGTCTGTCACGGCAGATCAGCTATGTGCGGCTGACCGGAAGTGGTCGTGAGGCTTGAGGCGATCTGCACACCCAACTGGTTGCTTTGCTGCACCTCAGCTTCCCGCCTTCAGCGGCCATTCGCAGGTTGCATCGACCGGTTGAATCCGCCCTGCATAGCCGTCCTTCGTGTGCGCCCGCTTCAGACTGTTGCGAGACCGGGCTACACGCCTGGCTATCTCGCGAATGCACAACCATTCATTTCATTTGCATCTTTTACTCAGAGCAAATCAGCCGGCGCATCATGCCTTGTGCATGTCGTATTGATGCACTTTGGGTCTCGGCTCGACCCACCGGCCGCTCCGGTATCCAACTACTTCAATTGGAGACCCAAATGAAAAAATTCATTCCCAGCGCCATCGCCAGCCTCCTGATCGCCGGGGCAATCTTGCCGGCCGCCGCCAAGGAGAAAGTCGTCGACCGGAGCATCACGGAAGCGGAAGTCCTGGGGGCCCAGCAGGCCTGGTGCAAGGCGCTGGTCGACATCAGCGCTGCGAATTCCAGCGGAGGGCAGCCGGCCGCCAGGGCGCTGGCCGAGAAGGTCATCGACAGCGCTTACGCCTACCAACTGGGCGCGGTGCTGTTCAAGCCGACGCTCACGACATCGCCGCAGACCTTCCGCACCGCTCGCGACGGTGCGCTGGCGTACTTCGTGGGCGGCAACCCTGCCTTTCCCAACGACACCGGCTTCGCCCTGAAGGGCTGGACTAAATGCGAGATTGCCAACAGTGCCGTGCTCATCCACGGCGACGTGGCCAGCACGCTGGGTAACGTGCTGTTCACTGACCCGGACGGCAAGGTCACCACGGTCGACAAGACCTGGACTTTCGTGAAGGACGGTGCCGGCAAGCTGCGCATCGTCGTGCATCACTCGTCGCTGCCGTACGCTGGCCGTTGAACACCGCGTTCGAGTGCCGGCAGGCCCAGGCTCTAGGGCGGCGCCTTCAGGGGGCCTTCATCGGGTGATGACGGCCCCTCGGAGGACCGTCATTGGCGGCTCAAAGGCGCGAATCGGTGGCAGCACGCCGTCGTAGCGCGCGACCTGCACCGCAGTGAGTTGCCCCGCGCAACCCTGCGCCAGCGATGAGGTGCCGATGTCGCGCGTCAACACATTGGGGTTGCCGTGCACGCTTGCACTTCGAGCGGCAGTGGTCAGAGTGGCTGAACGCCTGTCTGTCTTGGGTCAGTAGGCACCCATGTAGTCGCGCTTGCCGATCTCAACACCGTTGTGACGCAAGATGGCATAGGTGGTGGTCACGTGGAAGAAAAACTGCGGCAGTCCATAGTGCAGAAGATATGCGCCTGCAGTCAGCTTCTTTTCCTTGGGGGTGCCGGGGCGCAATACGATCTCGCGGCTTTCGCTGGAATCAAATTGCTCAGGCTTGAAGGAGCCGATATGGGCCAAAGCTTTGGCGATCAACGCTTGCAGGTCGGCGAAGCTGACCTCGGTGTCGGGCCAGGACGGCACCTCGGCACCAGCCAGGCGGGAGGCAATGCCCTTGGAGAAGTCTGCGGCGATCTGTACCTGACGTACCAGCGGAAACATGTCAGGGAACAGCCGCGCCTGCAGCAGCGCATTTGGATCGATATTTCTTTGCGTCGCCTGGCCTTCGGCCTTCTTGAGCACGTCGGACAGGGCGCGCAGCATCTGCTGCATGACGGGAACGGAGGCGTTGTACAGCGGGCTAGTCATGGTGAGTTCACTTCAAAAATTGGGCACGATGGCCGGAGTTGGCGTGGCAGGGGCCCTGCCGACCATGTAAGGCTAACAGCACAGGGCGAACTGAATCGCCCCGGCTTTTGTGGCTAGCTTTTCTTCCCGCTGGTAGTCGGAGCAGCCGCGTTGAAGGGCGGTTCATTAGCAAGAAGCGGACGTCAATTGCAGACGCACGACGGACCGCGATCGCTGCGTAGCAGCTTTCCACTGGGCCCTCTTCAGACTGGTCAGCGTCATTCGCGGCAAACAGCTTGAGCGGCGGCTTCGAGCATGACCGGCCAAAGGACGTTCCCGGTCACGTCGGGTTGACAGAGTCAGCGATTGGATCGCACGGAAGTTTCGATCGTGTACAAGGTGGCGTGTTGGTGCCGTCCGGAGCCCGGGCGGCCGCGTCTTTACGCAGACGGACCCGCTGCGCCGAAAGCCCGGCGTGCACGGGAGCACTAGCAGGCCGCTTGCCATCGCGCAAGGTCAGCCGCGCACATGCAGAGATCTTCGCTTCCGCCTCGTGCTCGCGACCTCAGCGCTACTCTGTGGAGCCTACGCGCCGTAGCCCACCATGAAGACCCGAACGGCCTCTCGCAGAAGAGCCTTGTTTTCCCGGGTATCCGGCATTTCGAGCTTCAGCATTCCGCGGATGTGGCCGGAGCCCAGGAACATCGACAGGAACAGATCCGCCGCTTGAAGCGGATTCCGCACCTTCAGCGTGCCCGACGAGCTGGCAAGACGCAGATATGCAGCCAGCTCGTCCATCACACGCTCTGGCCCCTCCTTGTACAACGAGCGGCAGACTTCCGGCTGCGTCCCCGCGACGCCATAGACAGCGCGCAGCGCGCCCAGGGCATCCCCGCGCGCCAGCGCGAGAAACCGCTCGCCAATCACCAGCAGCACCTTCTCCGGCTGGTTCGGGTCCAGCGTGCCGGCGCCGGGGAAGCCAGCCATCACGGCTACCGTCCTGTCGCGCACGACCGCCTCGAACAGCCCCTCCTTGGAGCCGAAGTTGCTGTACACGGTCATCTTGGAGACGCCTGCGTCCGCGGCGATGGCATCCACGCTGGCACGCTCCAGACCATGCTCGTTGAAGTGCATCTGCGCCGCTTCCAGGATGCGCCGGCCGCGCTCTGGATCGCGTGGCCGCCCGCGCTGAGGCTTCGGAGCAGGAACTGGAGGTCGGGTCATGGGCATATTTGATGTACTTGACAGTCCATTATATTTATTGCACATTACTGTACTTGAAAGTACAATAATCAACCCACTCAAACAGAGCCCATCACCATGAATGACGTGATCATCATCGGCGGCAGCTTTGCCGGCCTCGCGGCGGCCCTGCAGCTCGGCCGTGCCGGCCGCAAGGTCACCGTTCTCGATACCGGCCTGCCGCGCAATCGCTTCGCAGGCCATTCGCATGGCCTGCTCGGCCATGATCACAAGCCACCGCTGGACATCCTCGCCGAGGCGCGGCAGCAGCTGGCGCGGTATCCCGCGATCAAGCTGGTCAATGCACGGGCCGACAACGTCTCCGGCGTCATCGACGATTTCTCCGTTCTCACTGCCGATGGCGAAAGCCTCGGAGCGCGCCGCGTGATCCTGAGCTACGGCGTCGCCGACCAGATGCCTGATGTCCCAGGCTTCGCCGAAAGCTGGGGCACGTCCATCGTGCCCTGCCCCTATTGCGATGGCTTTGAAGTCGCCGGCCAGCATTGGGGCGTCGTCTGGTCCGGCCCACAGTCACACAATCAGGTCAGGCTGTTCCTTGATTGGACCGACAAGTTGACTGTCTTCGTCGATGGTCACGACATTCCGCCCGATATCCAGGCCGATCTGGCGAATCGCAACATACCTGTCGTCGATGGCCGGATCATCGAGATCGCCCATCACAAGGGCCATATCTCCGCCGTCAATCTCGATACGGGCCGCAATGTCGCGGTCGACGTCCTGTTCGCCCATCCGCGCAACAAGCCGTCCGCAAGCCTGCATGAATCGCTAGGCCTCGCCACGGTCGATACGCCCACTGGTATCGTCCTCAAGGTCGACGAGCGCCGCCAAACCAGCATGCCCGGCATCTACGCCGCCGGCGACCTCGCGACGCCCTTCTTGCCCTCGGTCACCCAGGCATCATCGCAAGGCGCGATGGCGGGTATCTTCGCCCAGCAGTCGATGCTGGCTTAAGACACAGATTCTCTTCTCCGGTTGCCGAGGGCTGTCGCCGGTAGGGTGATCCCGGAGAGGGGCGATCCGCGCAATTGCTGCGGCCGCGCCGGCAGAGGATGATCGCCATGCCACCGCGTCGATCATGCGGCTGCGAATAGCGTTGCCCTCATCCGCAGACTTGCCGCAGATCAGGTTGTGCGCGCGACGGGTGATGCCGGGCGCTAGGCCTCATCAAGGAGCCATATGAGCGTGCTTGAACTGAAGGTTCCTCCCCCCGTCGTGGCGCTTGTCCTGGCGCTTCTTATGTGGCTGACGCCAGCAGTCGCCGGCCTTGTGCCGATTCCCTATCCGGTCCGCGTGCTCTGCGCCGTCGTTTTGGTGTGCGTCGGTCAAGGCATCAGCATTGCCGGAATGGTTGCGTTTCGGCGCGCCAAGACCACTGTAAGCCCGGTCAAGGCAAGCTTGGCGTCCTCGTTGGTCATCCGTGGCATGTACCGCTATACGCGCAACCCCATGTATGTCGGGCTCTTGCTTACCTTGTTGGCGTGGGCAGTGTTTCTGGCGAATCCGCTCGCTGTCCTATGGATTGTCGTGTACGTGCTTTACATCACGCGGTTCCAAATCATCCCGGAAGAACGCGTTTTGGCGCATCTATTTGGGACAGAGTACGAGGCTTACAAAGGGCGGGTCCGCAGATGGGTATGAGGCCTAGCTGTCGAGTTTCAGTAGGCTGTTCATCCGTTCTCCTGAGTTGAGTTGCGGTGTCTTGGTAACCACAGCATCCCAAATCACGAACGGATGAACAACCTACTGAAACATCACACCTAGCGGGTCTGCAAGTACTTTCCCCAAAAGTTCACCGCTTGGCTTTTTGCCCCCACTTCACCCGCCATCGCCGCCCTGATGCACTGATCGTGCTCAAGGAGCAGTCGGAGCGTTTGCACGTTGACCGAGGTGCGGCAGCATCGACGTGCTGAACCTGGATGGTCTGTGGCTGTACGCGCGCGAACACGCGATGTGAGGCGTCTGCGCTGTTCGATGGCCTGAGTGGAAGGACGCGATTCAGGCAACGCCAGGCTCGCAGACGCCGTGACGCTTTCTTTCCAGTTCACTGAGCCGCGCTACCTCGAGTTCAAGCAGACGAATGCGAGATTCCAAGCCCGCCACATAGGACTCGTCCATGCCTTCGAGTGCCAGCTTCAGTTTCTGCCAGAAGCCTTGGGCAGGTTTGTCGATGGTGCCGCGCTCATCGTTCATTTTCGTTCTCCAATTGAGTCCCCGGGAGGACCTATCGGCTTGCTACCGCGTCGACCCCGCTGGGCTGCCAGCCACCCCCCAGTGCCTTGAAGGCAACGACCGCGGCCCGGGCCGACTCGGTTTGTGCCTGCACTCGGGCATCTGAGGCGCGCAGCAGGTTCTCGTCTGCCTGCAAGACTTCGATCAGGCTGACGACGCCTTTCTGGTAGGCCTCAAATGAGGCGCCTCGCGCGCGGCCGAGCGAGTCCACGCCCTGGGCGAGCACGCGAGCCTGCTCCTCGCGTTTGACCAGCGCCGAGAAGGCGTTTTCCACGTCTTCCGTCGCGCGCAGCACGGCCAGTCGATACGCCGCAAGCATCTCTGCGTCCTGCCCCTTGGCAAGATCGATCTGCGCGTTGATGCGGCCGAAATCGAACAGGCGCCAGCGCAGGCCCAGCACGCCGGCGGCCTGGCTGGCACCGCTGGTGAACAGGTTGCCGCTGGACGCCGACGTCGCACTGCCGATCAGGCCGCTCAGGGAGAGCTTGGGGTAGTACTCGGCAATGGCGACGCCGATGCGGGCGTTCGATGCGGCGAGGCGACGCTCGGCCGCGATCAGATCGGGCCGTCGCCTGAGCAAGTCGCCCGGTGTTCCCGCGTCCGTGATCCGCGGGGCGACTGGAATGGCTCCGACATCGGCCAGTTCCGCCCGGTGTGTGCCTGGGAACGAGCCCAGCATCACATCCAGTGCGTTCATGGCCGCCTCCAGCCCCGCCTCGAGGACCGGGACGGATGCCCGAACCTGGGCCAGCGCGCCTTCGGCCTGTCGCACTTGAAGTTCGGCTGCCAGCCCTTTGCCGTAGAGGAGATTGACGATGGAGAGCAACTCTTGCTGTGTGCGCACTTGATGGCGCGTCACGTCGAGCCGGGTCTGCAGGCCGCGGATGCTGATGTAGATGTCGGCGGTTTGCGCCGCCACGGTCAATCTTGTGGCGGCGGCACCTGCTTCCGAAGCCTGGT
>JGI24739J22299_10000988_pt1 | contig 10601 bp, 6 predicted proteins | sample KBSCornC5_FD_22299 | JGI IMG/M metagenome (IMG submission 22299)
CCGACACGGTCAACGGCGCCGGCAACACGGTCGGCATCCTGGGTTCAGGCGACAATGTGACGGCCTCGGGGGACACCTTCAACTTTTCCGCCGGCGGATTCACCACGGCGATTACCGGCAATGGTGACATCATCAACGCCGGGGGCGGCTCGGGCACACTGCTGTACGGCACCGGCGACATCGTGAACTTCTACGCCAACAGTGGCTCGCTGGTCAACATCATGCAGGGCAATTCGTCCGACACGGTCAACGGCGCCGGCAACACGGTCGGCATCCTGGGTGCAGGCGACAATGTGACGGCCTCGGGGGACACCTTCAACTTTTCCGTCGGCGGATTTACCACAGCGATTACTGGCAATAGTGACATCATCAACGCCGGGGGCGGCTCCAGCACAGTGCTGTATGGCACTGACGACATCGTCAACCTCATTGCTAACAGCGGTTCGCTGGTCAACATCATGCAAGGCAACTCGTCCGAGACGGTCAACGGTGCGGGCAACACGATCGGCGTCCTGGCTTCCGGCGACAGCGTCGCGGCTTCTGGCGACACTATTAACTCATCGTCTGGCACCAGCTTCAACCTTTCCGGCGGAAACGATACGGTAAGCTTGGGTGGCACGGGCGACTACCTCGGCCTGCTCGGTGGCGCGTACTCGGTCAGCGGAACAGGCGCTACGATCAATACATGGGCTGGCACAAGCGTCAATCTGTCCGGCGGCAACGACACCGTCGGCTTGGGGGGCTCTGGCGACTACCTCGGCCTGCTCGGTGGTTCCGGTTATTCGGTAACTGCCACGAGCGCGACCATCAATACTTGGGGCGGAACCACCTTCAATCTATCCGGCAACAACGATACCGTGGGTCTGGGTGGCACGGGCGACTATCTTGGTCTGCTAGGCGGTACATATTTGGTCAATGGCTCAGGCGATACGATCAATACGTGGAACAACACGAGCGTTGCACTCTCCGGCTCAGGTAACACTCTCGGGTTAGGCGCGAGCAGTGCCTTGTCCGTGACGGGTGACGGAAACACCATCGGCATGGGCTCCGGTTCTTCGCTTGTCGACGACGGAATCAACAATACGATCAACGCATCCGGATCCGAGATCGTTATCGGCGCAATAAACCGGAACCAGACGATCTACATTTATGGCAACAACGATTACATCGACGCAAGCGCAGTCTCTGACTACATCCATACGACAATCGAGGTCATCGGGACCGGGAATACCGTCAGGGCCGAAGCGGATACAATAAACTTTCAAGGAGACGGAAACAGTGTGCTCGGTGGATACAATAATTTACTCGGCTCGTACGCGCATCAGGTAAGCTCGCTGCCGTCGAATTTGAATACTTTCCCGGGTGTGCCGGTATCTGTCGGTAGTCCGGCGTCCGGCAGCACAGATTCTGACGGCGTTCAGACTTATCCGGTCGAGACGCCCCCTATCACGGTAACCCCGCTTGACGAAACGCAGACACAAGCGTGTCCCAACGGTACAGACCCGATCATACTGAACCTGAATGGTGGCGCGGTCGATACCACTTCGCTTGCCAGTTCGTCTACGTCGTTCGACATGCAGAATGACGGTCATAAAGTGCAGACGGCATGGGGCACGGCCGGCGAAGGCTATCTCGTCTTCGACCCGAACGACGCGGGCAACACGATGGCGGTGACGCAGGATAGCCAACTGGTAGCTGGCTTTGGCGCGCTCCAGGCTCTCGCTCAACAGGTCGACGGATCGGGCAGCGGAACGCTTACGGCTAGTGACGCTCTGTGGAACAGCCTGAAGGTCTGGGTCGACACCACGGGCAGCGGCCAGTTCCAGAGCGGCGAGCTGTACAGCCTTAGTCAGCTCGGTATCACGTCGCTGGATCTTGACGGCACCCAGGTAAATCGGGACAGCAATGGCAATGAGATTCTGGTCGACAGCACGTTTACGCGGGCTGACGGCAGCACCGGCGACATCGCCGGTGTGAACCTGATGTACAACGCTGACGCCACTGCCAGCGCATCGACAGTGCAGACCAGTGCCAGTCTCGCCGATCTACAGATCAGCAATCTGATCGCCGGCATGGCCTCCTACGGTGCACAGCCGGCCGCCAGTTCGACGCTGGTAGCCACCGCGCAGCGGGACCCGCATACGATCCTCGCTGCGAGCCTGCACTGACGCAGTATCCGCACGAGTAGCGCATGCATCCGCGGCTCCGGCCGTGGATGCTGTCGTTTGCCTCCATGAATTACGCGATGCCAACCGGTCAGACCACCGGAGCGTCAGCAGTTACAACAAACACAATGAACGCGCCGGATAAACCCAATAACGCAGATCCAGCGTCCGCAGTCGATCCCGGGCTTGCGTGCCTGGTCGTGATCGCCCGCTTTCACGGGATTGCCGCTGACATGGCACAACTGCGGCACGCGGCGGCACTCGACCATGAGCCGATCAACGTTGACGCGCTGGTGCTCAGCGCCCGCTCGCTGGGCATGAAGGCACGCGTCGTGCCACTTCGAACAGAGCGGCTGGATCGCGCGCCTTTGCCCGCGCTCGCACTCGATCGCGCCGGCAGGCACTTCATCATCGCGGCGTGCGACGGCAAGACGGCATATGTACTCGAATCAGATGCATCCGCACCGGCCGTGGTGCCGCTCGAAACGATTGCCACACGCGCAACGGGTCGCATGATCCTTTTCGCATCCCGCGCATCGCTAGCCGGCGAACTTTTGCGCTTCGATTTCTCGTGGTTTATTCCAGCCGTTGTCAGGTACCGACGCCTCCTGCTCGAAGTACTGGGTATCTCGGTCGCCCTGCAGTTCTTTGGGCTGGTGTCGCCGCTGATGTTCCAGGTCGTGATGGACAAGGTGCTGGTCAACCGCACCTACAGCACGCTGGATGTTGTTTGCATTGTCCTGTTCGTCAGTTCGACCTTCGAAGTATTGCTTACGGGCGTGCGTAACTACATTTTCTCGCATACGACGAACCGCATCGATGTCGAACTGGGAGCACGCCTGTTCCGTCATCTGGTCGCGCTGCCCTTGAACTATTTTGCCGCGCGCCGTGTAGGCGATACTGTCGCGCGGGTGCGCGAACTGGAAAACATCCGCAATTTCTTCACCGGCCAGGCATTGACGGCTGTCATCGATCTTGTTTTCTCGTGCGTGTTTCTCGCTGTGATGTGCATTTACAGCGTGTGGCTTACCTTGATCGTCGTCGTGTCGCTGCCTGCGTACGCCGTGATTTCCGGTGCGCTCGTACCGGCGTTGCGTCAGCGGCTGAATGAGAAATTTGCACGTGGAGCGGACAATCAGTCGTTCCTTGTCGAAACCGTCTCGGGTGTGGAGACGGTCAAGGCAATGGCCGTTGAACCACAGTTCATCCGGAAATGGGAAACGCAGCTCGCGGCTTATGTCGCGTCGGCTTTTCGCGTCACGCAGATCGGCAATATCGGCCAGCAACTCATCCAGTACGTCGGCAAACTTGTCACGCTCGCGACGCTCTTTTTCGGGGCCCGGCTCGTCATCGATGGCCACCTTACTGTGGGCGGCCTGATCGCATTCAACATGATGTCGCAGCACGTGGCCGCGCCTGTGCTGCGGCTCGCGCAACTGTGGCAGGATTTCCAGCAGATCGGCATTTCGATGAGCCGGCTCGGTGACATTCTTAATACCCGCACGGAGTTGCCCTCCAGCACCCAGGCGCTCCCGGCAGTTCGGGGTGACATCCGCTTTGAAAACGTCCGTTTCCGCTACCGACCGGACGGCCCGCCGGTCCTCGACGCGATTTCGCTCGATATCCGGGCGGGACAGGTCGTGGGTGTCGTCGGTCGCTCAGGCTCAGGCAAAAGCACCGTCACGAAGCTGCTACAGCGTCTCTATGTGCCCGAGCAGGGCACGGTGCGTATCGATGGCATCGATCTGGCGCTCGCCGACCCAGCCTGGTTGCGCCGGCAAGTCGGTGTCGTGCTGCAGGAGAACCTGCTTTTTAACCGCACAATCCGGGAGAACATTGCGCTGAGTGATCCCGGTGCACCGCTCGAAGCCGTGATGCGAGCCGCACAACTCGCTGGTGCGCACGATTTCATCTGCGAACTGCCGCAGGCTTACGACACACCGGTCGAGGAACACGGCGGCAACCTGTCGGGCGGGCAGCGCCAGCGCGTTGCGATCGCGCGGGCGCTGCTTACGAACCCGCGCATCCTGATCTTCGACGAGGCCACCAGCGCACTGGACTTCGAAACGGAACGTGTGATCCAGAACAACATGCGTGCGATCTGCGCCGGCCGCACGGTCATCATTGTCGCCCACCGCCTGACGGCCGTGCGCCATGCAGACCAGATCATCGCGATGGACAGGGGCAGGATTGTCGAGCACGGTGTCCACGAAACGCTGATTGCCCAGAGCGGCTACTACGCCCATCTGGTTTCGCTGCAGAACGGGGGCTGACCGTGTCGATTCACATTCAGGCACTTCAAGACCTGTGGCGCCGCCATGTTGCCGTGTGGCGTGCCGCATGGTCGGTGCGCGAGAAATTGGACGCGCCGGCAAAGCTCGAATACGAACTGGCCTTCCAGCCAGCACATCTTGAACTGGTCGAGACGCCCGTTCACCCCGCACCGCGCTGGACTGCGCGCGTAATCATTGCCTTGGCCGTCATTGTGCTCGCCATCGCGATCCTTGCCCGGCTCGATATCGTGGCGACAGGAAGGGGCAAGCTCGTACCCAATGCGCAGGTCAAGATCGTGCAGCCGGCCGTTACAGGTGTAGTTAGAGAGATCGCCGTGCACGATGGGCAGCGCGTTGCTGCCGGTGAACTGCTGATGAAACTTGATACCGCGCAGGCAGCGGCCGACGAAGACAAATCGAAAGCGTCGCGTCTGGATGCAGCGCTCGCGGTGGCCCGTACCCAGGCGCTGCTTGCAGCACTGCAAGTCGGCGCGTTGCCAGAGGTCGGGTTGGTCGACGGTGCATCTGATCAACGGCAGCAGGAGGCGCAGCGGCTTGCTGAAAGCGCTTGGCACGAGTATCAGGACAAGGTTGCCTCCGCAAAAGCGGAGCTCGCGAAACGTACAGCCGAACTGGACGGTACACGCCATGAGATCGCGAAGCTTGCGGCCACCGCGCCACTCGCCCGGAAGCAGGCGAACGATTACAGGGCACTGTCGATAGACAGATACGTCGCGCAGAACGACTACCTCGACAAGGAGCGGACCGCGCTTGAACAGGAGCACGAACTCGATGTCCAGCGCAGCCGTGCGCATGAACTAGGGGCTGGCATTGCGGAGCAACGTGCCGACATCGAGGTGGCTGCGTCGCACTTTCGCCGCGAGCAGCTCGACCAGTTCGAGAAAGCCAGCGAGCAGCTCACGCAGAGTCGCAATGACGAAACGAAGGCCCACACGCGTGCCGGGCTGATGAGCCTCAGTTCGCCTGTTGCCGGTACCGTCCAGCAGCTGGCCGTGCACACGCTGGGGGGCGTCGTGACGACCGCACAAGCGGTCATGGAGATTGTGCCGGACGACTCGCTCGAAGTTCAGGCGACCATCGAGAACAAGGACGTAGGATTTGTGAAGGTCGGCCAGCGTGCCGCAGTCAAGCTTGATGCGTTTCCGTACAGCCGCTATGGGCTGCTGGAGGGAGAAGTCCAGTCGATCGCAAACGACGCGGTGCAGGATAAGAAACTGGGACTCGCGTTTGTCGCTCGCATCCGCCTGAGGACGAACCGGATGTGGATCGACAGCCGATGGATTGCCCTTACCCCCGGCATGGCGGCGACAGCTGAGATCAGGACCGGCAAACAAAGCGTCGCGCAGTATTTCCTCGGACCGCTTATCGAAGGCGCTCAGGAGAGCATGCGTGAACGATAGGCACGTGACAAGGCTTGCCGTGACCGGTGTGGCATTGGCGATCGCGGGGAACGCATGGGCGTTCGATCCGCTGCTCGCGCAACGTGGTGTGCCTGCGAATCCGAGCGTCAGCATGATCCCTGGAGAGCGGCCATGCGAGTTCGGTGCAGTGGAGCAGCCGCTGAGCTTGCGCGAAGCGGTCGAGCGCGGGCTGTGCCACAACCGGAAGACTCGCGAGGCGTGGGCGAACGTTAAAGCGCAGGCAGCAGCCGTAGGTGTCGCGCGCGCGGCATTCCTGCCGACAGTGTCGGGAAACTGGCAGGGTGTGCGTGACGATTCCGCTACTGACGTGAACGGTCATCCCCAGTTGAGTTCGAATACGGCGGCAACCGTGCGGTCGGAAAGCCTGTCCCTGAACTGGGTGTTGTTCGACTTTGGTGGTCGCGCGGCGGCTGTGCGCAATGCGTCCAACCTGCTTGCGGCCGCACGGGCGACGCAGGACGCGACACTACAGGAGGAGTTCGCGACGGTCGCGAAAGAATATTACACGGCACAGGCAACCCAGGCGGCACGCGAGGCAGCCACCGAGGTCGAGCGGATGACGCTGGATAGCCAGGTTGCCGCCCAGGCGCGGGTCGACCGGGGTGTCGCCCCCATTACCGATGCGCTACAGGCACAGACGCAGCACGACGAGGCCGTGTTCAATCTCACGAAGGCCGAAGGGGATGCGCAGACCGCGCTTGGCACGCTCGCCTCCGACATGGGACTGGATCCGGACGAACCGCTGATTGTACCGGCGGCAACAGCATCCTCTCTGCCCGACCAGACTTACGGCGAATCGGTTGCGAAACTGATCGACGAGATCAAACGCGCGCACCCGGCCGTGCTGGCAGCGCAGGCGCAGTTCGAGGCGGCGCAGGCGAAAGTTGTGCAAACGCGGGCGGAGGGCCTGCCGAATGTCAGTCTCGTTGCGAAATACAGTCGCAACAACCAGCCAGCGAGCCTGGGCCTCGGAATTCCGACGTTTCCTGCCAACGGGCGCGATGCGTACATCGGTGTGCAGGTCACCATCCCGCTCTTCGAAGGGTTCGGCAGGCACTACCAGATCCGGCAGGCCGAAGCGGAAGCGGAGCGGCAGCACGACGTGGTCGACGGAACGCAGCAGCAAGTCGCGCTCGATGTGTGGACGAGCTACCAGGCCTTGAGAACCGCCACGCAGAATGTAATGCACGGCGAGACGCTGCTCTCGATTGCAAGGCGTTCGTTCAATGCTGCTGAGCATCGCTACCGTGCAGGGGTCGGCAACATTCTCGAACTACTGAACACTCAGACGGCGCTGGCGACGGCAAAGCAACGACGGGTTCAGGCGCTCGCTGACTGGCACAATGCCAAGCTGCAACTAGCGTCGAAGCTCGGTCGACTCAATATGGTAAATGTTTCAGAAAATCTAATGTCAGAACTGAAGTGACTGTGCAAGCATATCCGTGAGGACAATGACGAGTACCGATCATCGACCGTTATCTTGCAATGACCTCGAAAGCCGGCGAGCGGATGCCGCCCTTGACCGTTGACGTGGCTAATGCTTCTGGATAGTTTAAATGAAGAAGAGCAGCGGCCTGCAAAGCCGTTTCGACCGGGTGATGTCAACGTCGACTGAAACCTGACCCACAGGGGTGGGGGGCGGATTCGGTGCAAATACAGGAATCAATACGAATCCTGGCCGGCTGTTGGAATCTCGCCAATTTCCGCCTCGCTCGAGAAGTAACGGAATGGAATGGCAGTTGCATAATTCATAAATGGGCTGGCCTTGTTTTGCCGCTTCAGAAATAGCGCATTCCGGACTGCTCCCTCGACGGTTGCACTGCATTCTGGTTCGCAACGCGTGAGGGAGCAGTCGCTATCCGCCCGGAACATCCCGGCCGTATAACGGATCGTCACTGTTCCCAGTTCCTTCAGCATGTCATCTAGTTTCAACTTTTACTCTCTCGTTCGAGTAACAACTGACTTGTCAGGGAATGAATTTTCCGACGAGGGGAATCCAGGTCATTTTCGAGCCGCTAGCAGCAATCCTCGCGGACACGAAGAAGGCGCCCAGGCAACAAGGCTGATACGCTTTTTGTATCCGACGTCGATGCATGCATTGGCAGAGACCATCTCCGAACATTCTTTAAGGACTCTAGCAGCGCTGTCGCCTTGCATAGCGATCGGGCAGCCACAAATACCCCTAATTTGAAAATCTAGCTTTGCCGCGCATTGAACGTTGCGCGTAGCTCGTCGAGACGGTTCGTGGCATGTGAATCGAATCGGTCGTGAGACAGTTGAGTAAAGGCCTCATGAACGGCGGCCGCCATGTCGTGTACGGCGTCTTCAGCACGCCTCGAAAAATCGCGCCTTTGATGTCTAAGATCACGCTCTAGAAAGGAGTCGACCTCTGAGCATTGCTTTTCGGACGGTTGAAAAGTGACGCCCAGAACCTCGCTCACGAATTTGATCGTCGTGCGCCAATCCGTTAGAAGCGCATCATAAGAAATGAACGCTCGCACTGCTGATCGCGTTGCAAACTCTGCATCTAGATGATTGCGGATGTAGTACAGAAGCCCTTGTTCCATCGATGAGCCATCGCGAGCCTGAAGCGAAGCGGCGACCTCAAGCGGATTTCTGTCAATAAAGCAAAACACGGGGTCTGCCTCAAGTTTTTTGTAGACTCGATCCCACAATGGAAGCATCCGGCACATTCGAGGCTCTTTGAGAACCACGAGCGCAGCCTCACCGTAGTTCTGCAAAAACACTGAGGCGAGATCATCTCGGCGTTGCTCCGCATCTTTAGAGTCGAACCATCCGCTTGGAAATTCGCGCCAGTCGCTCCATGTGCTGCCTACCGATGCGAGGATTTGATCATGCAACGCCGCAATGTCTTCAGGCTCGAAGTAACCTTTGGTGTTAGCCCAGTTGGCAGGCATTAAAGTTTTCGGGAGGGCGCAGCCGAGAATGCCGAGCGTTCCAGCCAGCGCGGAGGTTCCGCTCCGCGCACCGAGAACAGTCAAGATCGTCCGCCCACGACCAGCGTGTACGATGTTTGTTAATTCAGATGACATGTCGTGTCCAAAAACTGCGAGTTTAGCAATATTTACTTTAGGTTCGCGCGTGCCGTCGTGCGGTTTTTTTATGCCCAAACACCTCGGCGGCTCATCGCTTTCGACGTGGCGCTCGAAGTCGTCATGCGATGGGGGCATTTGCCAAGCGCACGGCAGTCTGGATTTGGTCCGCTACGGTGGAGCAGTATCGGCGGATTCCTTCCTCGAGCGACGTCTCAGGCTGCCAACCAAGCTCGGCTCTAGCACGACGTACATCCAGCACGATCTCGCGGACGTCGAACGACCGTTTGGGCAAATACCGAACGTTGACTTTCTTGCCGATCACATCCGCCAGGATTTCCAAGATCCGGTTCAGCGAGTGGCCGACACCGCTACCGATGTTGTATACGCCCGAATGCGTCGCATGCGCAGCGCGGAGCATCGCATCGACCACATCATCGATGTAGATGTAGTCGCGAACCGTCGTGCCGTCGCCCCAAACCTCGATGTTCTGACCGGCAAGAATCTTGTGTGCGAACACGGAAATCACGCCCTGCGCGCCGTGCGCGCGCTGCAACGGCCCGTAGGGGTTCGATAGTCGAAGTACCGTTGCGGTCATCCCGTCCACGCACGAGAACATATTCAGATATTTCTCCACCGCTACCTTGACGATGCCATAGGAGCACAGCGGATCAAGGGAATGATCTTCGGCGACGGGCAGATTGCGCGGATTGCCGTACACGGTACCGCCTGAAGACGCGTAAACGATGCGATTGACCCCACACCGCTTCATCGTTTCCAGCAAATGAAGACTGCCGATCAGGTTGCTTTGAACATCTGCGATAGGATCGGCATTGGACGTACTTGGTATGGTGGAACTCACGAGGTGATAGACGAGGCTTGCGCCGTCCACCGCCTCTTCCAACGCCGACCCATCCGCGAAATTGCCACGCACCGCAACTACTGTTCCATTTCGATACCGCTCGCGGGGATTGCGACCGTATACGCGCAACCTCGCGCCTTGGCTGAGCAGTGCGTTTACCAGATGTGTGCCGAGAAAGCCGTCGCCGCCCAACACGGCGATCTCGGCACCCGACTGCGACAGATCATTCATTTTTCTCATAGTCTGCATCCCCTGACTAGCGCGTGACGCCGCGGACATGGGTCACGGCACGGACGTAGCCCTGCTTCTCGGCCACGAGGGGCAGAAGTCGCTCAATGGCGTGCAGCATCGAGCCATCGTAGGGAAGCGGCTCTTCGGGGTATGCGCTCCAGTCAAGCGCCAGGTCAAATAGAGGCTGCAGCGCCTGGGGTCTCGCCCAAAACATGGTCCCGACTGGAAAGCTGAAGTCGCCCTGCGGCAGGGAACTGATGCCCATGCGTTCGGCCAGGGCCTGCCCGAACGACTGGTTGTCCGACCACCCCTGCAGATGCGGATCGTCAGCGTATACAATGCCCAACCTCGGCTGCTCGCCAAAATGCGCCAGAATCTCATCGGCCGCCGCGTAGCGTCCGCCGATGAGGTTTTCGAGGACGAACCCGGACCACCGTTGAGCGAGCACCGGGTCGTTCAAATCGACACTCTTCTTTGTGTGCACGTGTCCTATCACGTCGTAGCCCGAGAAGGATTCGCGAAATTCGGTGAGGAACGGGCCGATATCGCGGCCCCGGTTCGGAACGACGCGGACG
>JGI24739J22299_10000991_pt1 | contig 10567 bp, 8 predicted proteins | sample KBSCornC5_FD_22299 | JGI IMG/M metagenome (IMG submission 22299)
GTGGCATCCAGTCCGTTATAAGTAAAAGACAAGCGATGATTACTGGTGATGTTCCAGTCTAATTTAAGCAGCCATTTATAGCTTTTCTGGTCCAGGGTAAATCCCTGGTAAGGACCGGTATTATAACCGAAGCGGCTTTTGAGTATGCTGCTTACCTGTTCCAGGTCTGATTCCAACACACGGGAAGTATTACTGTTACCTGCGTTGGAGCTGTTCCGCGCTACATAGCTGCTGGCCTGGTCCTTACGCTGCTCCGTTTCAAAGTTGACGAAGAAGAACAGCTTATCTTTCATAATAGGACCGCCCAGTGAAAAACCAGTTTGCAGCTGACTGAGATCAGGCACTACCTGTTTGTTCTTATCTACTTTTTTACCGGTCATAGACTCGTTACGGTAAAAGCCATATACGGTACCGGAGAAATTATTGTCGCCTGATTTAGTCACGGTGTTCACACCAGCGCCGGTGAAGCCTGCCTGTGTAACATCATAAGGGGCGATGTTTACCTGGATCTGGTCTATTGCATCCAGAGAAATAGGCTGTGCACTGGTTTGTCCGCCGGGCGTAGGCGCATCCAGTCCGAATGGGTTGTTGAACACAGCGCCGTCCAAAGAGAAGTTATTATACTGTCCGTTACGGCCTGCAAAGGAAAGCCCGTTGTAGGTAAACGAAGCAGAAGGAGTTAAGCGCAGATAATCATCGGCAGAACGGGAGATGGTAGGAAGNGCCCGGATGGTGCGGTTGGTAATGTTGGTAGAAGCGCCCGTTTTCTTATTATCGAAAATGGCAGAACGGCCGGTAACGGTCACGTTCTTCAGTTCTACTGCACGTTCCTGCATCTGTATCTCCAGGGCATTATTCAAACCCAGTTCAAGGAAGATATTATCTGTTACATTTTCCTGGTAGCCCAGGAAGCTCACGGTTACTTTATACGGTCCCCCTACCCTGAGGTTAGGCACCGTGAAGCGGCCGTCTGCTCTTGTAAGCTGGCCCTGTTTAATACCGGCGTTGGCGTATTCGACGGAAACAGTAGCTGCAGCGAGCGGTTGTCCTTTGGGGTCCTTTACGATACCACTCAGCGTGGCCGTGGTAACCTGTCCAAATACATGAAAAACGCTTAGTAACAGCAATGGAAGGCCCACTAAAAATTTGTAATTCATTTTACGTAGCATAGCGATTTATTTTCGGTTGATATGCGATTGGTTGATACACGATGGTACAGGCTTCCGTTCGATATAGTTGATGATACCGGAACCTATTTTGAGATTACACCCGCTTCCTATAGACTACTCCCGATAAATTACAGCAAGGATTATTAGATTTTGACTGTTGATGATAACCGAATATAAGTAAAATAGATCAAACCGCTACCGCTTTTTTCTCCTTCGCGCTGTTGCGTATCTTATGGCGATGCGCTTCGCCCCATTCTCTTAATGCACCAATCACATTTCCTAAGGTATCGCTATACGGGGTTAATTCATATTCTACCGTAACCGGTATAGTGTCATATACCTTACGCTCGATAAAATCATTCATTTCAAGGTGCTTTAATTCATGCGAAAGCACTTTAGCAGAAATACCCTTTACAGCTTTCTGCAATTCTCCGAAGCGCTTATGGCCTTCCCCAAGGGCAATGATAATGGGTATCTTCCATTTCCCGTTCAGCACATAGAGTGCATCCTGCACAGCGCCTAGTGCACCAAGGCACTCTTCTGCATTGGGTTTGTCTTTGCGTCCTAACATAACAGCCGGGTTTAAGTTACCTGAATACAAGCACTAACCTTTAGGTAAGCGCTTACTTTTTGTAAGCAAATATACGTACTTTTGATGTTACAACACATATTGAATTATGAAAGTAGAAATATGGTCGGATGTAATGTGCCCGTTCTGTTATATCGGCAAACGGAAGTTTGAGAATGCGTTGGCACAATTCCCGCAAAAAGACAACATAGAGATTGAATGGAAAAGCTTTCAGCTGAACCCGGAGCTGGTTGGTAGCAGCGGACAAAGTATCCATGAATACCTGGCTGAGCGTAAGGGCTGGACATTGGACTATGCCAAACAATTAAATAATCAGGTAACCGGCATGGCAGCAGAAGTAGGCCTGGAATACAATTTTGACAAGGCAGTAGTGGCCAACTCTTTTGACGCGCACCGCTTTGCGCACCTGGCAGCCAAACATGGATTGGGAGACGCGGCTGAAGAGAGCCTGTTCAAAGCTTACTTTACAGAAGGAAAAGATATTTCAGACCGCGAGGTACTGGCAGAACTGGGCGCCGGAATAGGCCTGGATGCGGAAGAAGTAAGAAGCACGCTTTCCGGCAATACCTATGCCCGGGAAGTGCAGCAGGATATAGCTGAAGCAGCCGCATTGGGTGCAAGAGGCGTACCCTTCTTTGTGATAGATCGTAAATATGCAGTGTCCGGCGCGCAGCCGGAAGATATTTTCCTGAAAGCGTTGCAGCAGTCTTTTAATGAGCAAGCCGCTACAGATAGTAATGGCAACACCTGTTCTATAGACGGCGACTGTGCTTAAGATGATATACAGGGCGTGGTTACTGTTGTAACCCGCCCACCATCATGATCTTACCGATGTAGAAATCATTCTCCTTATATTTTACCGTATCCTGCGGTGTGGCCGGTCTCACCAGTTTGAATTTGTCGATCGGTGTCGGATCGGGCTTGAATACAATGGTATGTGTTCCCTCTCCCAATGAATCCAGTACAAAGTAATGCCTGCGATAGGTACCGCCATATTTGTCGAAGCGGATTTTGCGGATGGGCGGCTTCCCGTCAACAGAGATCAGCGCTGCGCCCGAAGTAGGGCCGATGATATCCTGCACGCCGATCGCTGATCCTTTGAAACGCACTACCAGACTGTCCTGCGGATTATCTGAATAGATCAGGTCAGGAAAGGCAGTGGCGAAACTTTTGAGTTCCGGATTATCTTTCCCACTCTTCCAGCCTTTTGTTTTCTTAAATGTGGCCGGTGAATACTCGGCAGTTTGTTCGTAACAGCCAGGGGTTAATGCCGCAGGCAGNCGATCAGTAGCCCTGGCNTGNGCGGATGCNCCGCTNTTTTCCATGTCTGTAAAAGCGTTGGTAATAGTGGCGGTGTATATTTGATGTCCCGCTACTGTGGGGTGAACACCATCAAAGGTGAAAACAGTCTGGGCGCCATAGTCATTGCCTTTTTGTCCGCGGAATACAAGCGCATTCTTTTGCAGCTGTCCAAGTACATCCCAGCTCAGATTAATAGATGGCAGGCCGTAGTACTGGGCAATCTGCTCCGTATATTTTACGGAACGGATCTCTTGTCCCTGTTGCAGGTCTTGCAGCATCGGCTCCGATACTGTATAAAGGAAACATATATCCGTATGCGGGTCGTGTTTTTTGATCTGCCGTACAATGCCTTCCATTGCTCTGTGAATAGTGGCTGAATCTGAGCCATCGTTTACAGCATATTCTATAAATACAAGGTCCGGATTATACTGCAGCACATCATCCTGGAGGCGGAAAACGCCCAGGTCTGAACCGGTGCCGCCTACTCCGGCATTGATCGCCTTAATACGCGCCTTAGGATACTGCTGGCGGAACCACTGCTCCGTTTGCACCCGGTATCCGGGGGCTGCTGTAATACTGCCTCCCAGGTAAGCGATCACCACCGGGCCGCCGTTCTTCAGCTTAGTGAGCACATTGGGTAAGCCGCGCCGGGCGTGCAATGCCGGCTGTTCATCTGTCTTATTGTACTGCTTTTCGCCATGCGCTGCCAAAGAGAAGGCCAGCGCCAGCACCAGGAACATTTTATTCATACCTGAAGTTACGGCAGCTATTACCAAGCTGCCATAACTCATTTCAGTACAAATATGATGCTGTTTTTCAGCGAATCTGTTAAGGGATTGTTACACCGTTGGCGCGTAGCGGTTTATCCAGCTGCCAGTTATCCTGTTTGATGGCTTCCAGGTAGGCTTTGGTACGGTATACCGTAGGATGCAGGATCTTTCTAGGATGATTGGCCAGCCAATCCTGCCGCACCCGCAGGTATTCGGCTATCCATTCTTTTTCATCGCCGCCACGCAGAGGCGTAGCTTCCGGGAAACGGCTGCGCAGAAAGGCAGGGATACTACCGGAATGGATATAGCTGTCGTAGATCACCAGCATGCTGAGCGGCAGGGTAAATTTCTCCTGGTCGAAAAAGTGCGTGGCCGGCGCATAATAGAGAACCTCAAAGGTCTCGTCCTGCGCTGCTCTCATCAAAGGATCTTCTTTTGCGCTGGTCTTTAACAGCTGTTTGAATGTGGCGTCATTCACCAGTGCCTTTTTGCCGATCAGGGGCAGGAATGGGCTGAACTCTCCTGCAAATTTACCACCGGAATTTACATAACGCTGGATGATATTCTTCAGGTTACCCTGCTCTGTCGCCTGGCTTCTGCCGTAGGTGATCTGTTTGGTGCCGTTCTTTCCATCGGCCAGTATGGTAACCTGGTCATAACGGCCTTCCGGAGTTCCGGTTTCCATTACATTCACGACCTGGATAATCTTCTTTTTCTGTTGATCGGTGATCATATGGGGTAGCGGTTTAAGGGTTATACTTCAGCTGGCAAATCTACCGTTTTTTCCGCTTGTTTTTTACCTGCTGAAGGAGTCACCATTTTGTTCACAAACCGCATCATGATGATGGTAATGATCATGGCGCAGATCACCACGTCGCCCAGGTAGTTATAATGCTGAATGGCGCCTGTGCTGGTTTGCACTACTATCAGGCCGGCTACCGCAGAACCGATGCCACCGGAGATCTGCTGCACGGAGGCGTTCAGGCTCATGAACGCGCCTCTGTCCTGCGGGGCCGGAACAGCCGTTGTCAATGCCGAAGCAGAGATCATACGGGAAGATACGCCCAGGAACATCATCACATTAATCAGCGCCACCAATGCAAAGGGTGTAGTACCGAGATTAGTGTAAATGGCCACCGTAGTCATTGTAAGCAGAGAGCCCGCCACAAAGATGTTGAATTTTCCCACCTTATCGCTCAGGCGGCCTACCAGTGGGCCGAAGATGGCGGAGAAGATACCGGTGATGAGATATAAGACCGTCAATTGATCCATGGAGATACCCAGGTTATGCGTAGTAAATGCACTGGCGAAGGGCATCAGCATAAAACCGCCGGTGGCCAGCAAAGTGGTGGCAGCAAATGCCAGGAGGTGGCGGGGCTTGATCATTGTTTCAAACAGGTGAACCACTGGNTTCTTTTCTGACCTGATCTGTAAATGTGCAGTAACAGGTTTCATGTATACCATGATCAGAATGCCCAGCAAAACGCCGAAAGCAGCGATCATAAAGAAAGGTGCATGCCAGCCGAAATGATTGGCCAGCAGCAGCCCTATCGGTATACCCAATACCTGGCTGGCAGAAAAGGCCATTTGTACAAAGCCCATTACACGACCTCTTACTTCCATTTTGAACAGGTCTGTAATAATGGCAAAACTCACGGAACCCACTACTCCACCAAACAGACCGGTAACGATCCTCGCTATGAGCAGGAAATGGTAATCAGGCGCTATCGCACAGAGAAAGGTGCCCACAATAAAACCGGTGTAAAAGAACATCAACAGTTTTTTACGGTCAAATTTGTCGGCAAAGCCGGCAGTCAGCAGGCCTGATATCCCCGCGCTGAATGCATAGGCTGATACGACCAGGCCAAATTGTGAAGTGTTGATCTTTAGTTTTTCCAACAGCAATACACCCAGTGGCGACAGTACCATGAAGTCCAGTACAATGGTGAATTGCAGCAGGGCCAGGACGGCTATTATAAACGCCTGGTAAGATGTGAAGGTCTTGGGTTTGGCGGATAAAGACATAACGTTGTTATTTTAAGAATGATGCACGGATAAACGCTATTTAAGTGAGCGCTCATTTAGTTATAATGGTAAAAAAAGGTTTATGGTTTTAATGCTTTCAGTACGAGTTCCAAGGTTTGCATGATCGTTTTCTCATTGAGGACAAACTTTCTGCCGGTAAAGGTTTTGCCCTGTTGGTGAAATTTTATCAGCTGGTACATAGGGGCATATGCAACGCTCCAATACACTTCAAAGGAGAGCGGCATCAGCTCCTTCCGCTCGATGGCGTTGTTGACGAAGTGCCCCATCACATCCTTAAAGCCCCTGCTCAGTTCTGCCTGGATCTGTTCGTAATAGTTAGAATACCGGATCTGTTCAATGAACTGTACCTCCAGCGGATACTTCAGATAAAATTGCATGCGGTTCAGCCATTGTTTCTTTAAGCCTTCTGCAAAAGATGCATCGGGATCAAAATCTTCCAGGCTGTCTGCCAGCATTCTTTTAGACACATCCGTTCCCAGCTGTAGAATGAGATCTTCCTTGTCTTTATAGTAAATATAAATGGTGGCAGGAGAAACGCCGGCTGCTTTAGCCAGCCTGTTCACGCCGAAACCGTCCAGCCCTTCTTTCACTACCATCTCGATAGCCTTCTGGCGGATCATGCGTTCTTTATTTTCGTCTCTTGCTCTCATGCTGACACAAAGATAAGTGAGCGTTCGCTCATTTAAAAATATTTTTTCGGGTCTGTATAAAAAAATCTGCCGGAGGCCTGTTGTTGGGCAACAGGGTCCGGCAGAGGAAAAACCAGTGTTTCTATAGCAGGTTATTACTGTGCAGCCACAGTAGTATTCTTATTCACGATAGGCCATACGCCGGGTGTGGGCACGCTTACGCCTTTGGTGCTGCCTCTTTGCATGGCATCTTTACCAAAGTAGTAAAGCGGATGGCCTTTATAGGCGAGCTGTACTTTGCCAAATACGTGCAGGGTATCAAAATCTGTTTTGGCCAGGATGGAAGCAACGCTCTTGATATCGCTTACTTCGTATATGGGCCATACCGGATTGTTAGAAAAGTCTGCCTTGGTGTAAGTGTTCTTCTTGAACTTATCCGGTTTAAAGGCATAAAGGGTCCTGCCGAAAGCGTCGGTCATGTACTGTGTTACTTCTTTACCGGGCTGGTACTGGCTGTTATACTCCACGGAATCATTGCCTACCAGCTGGGTATTGGCCAGCATAACGGTGTAGTTGGTTTTAGCTACAAACCATACATTGCCTACTGCTTCGCCTTTTACATCGCCTGCAGCTGCATCCGGTGCATAGTAATACAAAGGCCATCCTTTATAGGTGGTTTGCTTGGAACCGTCTGCACGGGTAATTACGCCAAAGTCTGCCGCATGCAAGCTGGTATCTCCCAATGTGGGATTGGCTTTATAGTAAATGGGCCATGCTGCCAGACAGCCGCCTGTACAGGCGGAAGCGCCGCTGGCATCATTGGAGAAGAAATAAAGGGTTTTACCTTCACTATCTGTCAGGTACGCACCAAGCGTTGCATTGCTGGATATCTGGATATCGGCCTTCGGGGGAGTGCTATTATCATCATCCTTGCTACAAGCTACCATCATGCTCACGACAGTTGCCACTGAAAGAAACGTTTTAATTGCGCTGGATCTCATAACTTTTTGTTGACTGATTGAATGATTTGAAAAAATTGATCAGGATGTGCACTCCGGAATACTAATACGGGGTTATTCTGTTAAGGTTGCTTGGGCGTAAAAAATTTTTCCAGGAGGGAAATGGGTAAAAAACTATAACTATATGCGAAAATCATTCTAAAAAGTACTTGGTTTATTAACGACCTTTAAATAGTATAATTGTCAGGAAGAGCTTTGCTCTTATTTTTTGCCCTGGTTGTGCAAACGATTGCAAAATAGAAGACCGGTCATCTTCCTGTTCCACATTTGTCATCATTTTCTATTAATACCCGTTATGAAGAAACTGTTTCTCCTATTGTTCGTATTAGGCGGCATTGCAACTACCGCTACCGCACAAACTTCCCTTACAAAGGATCAACGCATGGCATGGTGGCGGGAAGCCCGCTTCGGCATGTTTATACACTGGGGCGTGTATGCGGTGCCCGCTGGCATTTATGACGGACACCAGGTAGGCCGCGCATCAGAATGGATCATGAACCGTGGGAAAATACCGGTGGCCACTTACCAGCAATATGCCAAATCATTCAACCCTGTAAAGTATAATGCGGAAGCATGGGTAAAAATGGCCAAAGATGCGGGTATGAAATACATCGTGATCACGGCTAAGCATCATGACGGGTTTGCATTGTTCAAAACCAGCGCCAGCACCTGGAACGTGGTAGATGCCACTCCATATGGAAAAGACCTGCTTAAACCACTGGCGGAAGCTTGCCGCAAATATGGGATCAGGCTGGGCTTTTATTATTCACAGGCACAGGACTGGAATAACCCCGGCGGCGCTGCTGCCCGCAAGGTAATGTCTGAAGGATGGGCCAACCCCGACTCCGCAAAAATAGATGCCTATACGAAGGACCACAGCGGCCATTGGGACCCTGCCCAGACCTCCGCATCCATGGATAGCTATATTGATAAAGTAGCCGTACCACAGGTGAAAGAGCTGCTCAGCAATTATGGAGATGTAGCTGTATTATGGTGGGATACGCCCACCAATATGACAGACGCCTATGCAGAAAAGCTGAATACTTTACTGAGCCTGCAGCCGGAGATCATTACCAACGACCGCTTAAAACGGCCCAACTTTCCCGGAGACTACAAAACACCTGAACAGAAGATACCCACGCTGCACGAACTGGATGGACGCGACTGGGAAACCTGTATGACCATGAACGGCAGCTGGGGCTACAAAAGCACAGACAGCAAATGGAAAAGCACAGAAACCCTGATACGTAATTTAATAGATATCGCCTCCAAGAATGGCAACTACTTATTAAATGTAGGCCCTACTGCTGAAGGCGAATTTCCCCAGGGCAGCATCGATGCATTAAAGCAGATAGGCGCATGGATGAAAGTAAACGGCGAAGCCATTTACGGCACCAAGGGCAGTCCCCTGGATACACTCACATGGGGCAGATGCACCAGCAAGGACAGCAAGAACGGCACCATTCTTTACCTGTCCGTATTCAAGTGGCCCGGCGATGGCAAATTGCTGGTACCCGGATTAAAGAACACCGTTAGCAGCACCAAACTACTGTCCAACGGCGCCACATTAAAAACCAGCGCTGATAAGGACGGACTTATTATCGATATACCAGCACAAGCACCAGACAACATAGCCAGCGTAATCAAACTGGAAGTACAGGGAACTATAGCAAGGCAATAATTCAAAATCACCGGCAACACTGTTTTATGCCGTTCGGTCAAAACCAATGACTGAACGGCATTGGCCGTTCTTTGCCCATACGCCGCCAACTCCACCACGTTATGTTAGGAAACCAGCGTCCCTCTGATATATAATCAGTATCGGCATTTCTATTTATAACATAAAATCTGCGTTATGAAAAATCTGATCGCTACAAAACTGTGCACAGCACTACTGTGTTGCTGCACGCTGCTTTTCATGATCCCGCTACACGCACAATCACAGCGTGAAAGCCCGCTAATAAAGGGGCGGGTCACTGATCAAAACGGAGGGCCTTTACCGGGAGCAGCTGTTGCCATCAAAGGCACATCAAAGGGAAGCCTTACACAGGCAGATGGCACTTTTCAATTGGCAGTACCTGCCAACAGCACTATCCGGGTATCTTTTGTAGGGTATCTGGCACAGGAAATAAAGATCGGCGCTACTGTTCCACCCGATCTTAGCGTGCAGCTCTTACCGAACAACAGCGATCTCAATGAAGTGATCGTAGTAGGTTATGGTAAGCAAAAGAAATCCGATATCACCGGTGCGATTACCTCCATCAGTGAACAGTCTATCAAAGATGTGCCGGTGACCAACATCAGCCAGGCATTACAGGGACAAGGCGCCGGTATTGATGTTCAGAAGAACGGAGGCAATAACAAACCCGGCACAGCGCCTAAAATACTGATACGGGGCACCCGCTCCGTAAATGCTTCCAACGATCCTTTATTTGTAGTGGACGGCATACCGTACAACGGCAACATCAATGATCTGAATACAGACGATGTTGTTTCTATGGAAGTGCTCAAAGACGCTTCCGCCACTGCCATCTATGGTTCAAGGGGCGCTAACGGCGTAATACTGGTAAGCACCCGCCGCGGTAGAACCGGTAAACCGGTAGTGTCCTACAGCGGTTATGGCGGCGTTGTAAAGACCAGGGGCAGCTATCCCATTATGGACGGCCCTACCTTCGCTACCTTTAAGAAATGGGCCAAGTACATTAACAGCCCGGGTAAATACACGGGCATAGATGATCCTAAATTCCTTTCTCCGGATGATGGGTCCTTTACACCAACAGAGATCGCTTCCATGAAAGCGGGCAATAGCTACGACTGGCAAGACCTGATCTATAAAACCGGTATCATGACCAATCACCAGTTGGGGGTAACCGGTGGAACAGACATTACACAATATGCCATATCCGGCGGCTACTTCCGGGAAACCGGCATCTACCCTGGTCAGTCCTTTGAACGCTACACGGTAAAGGCCAGTGTAGATCAGCAGTTGGGCAAACGTTTCAAAGTAGGACTGAACTCACTGAACACCTACTCTACTACCCGC
>JGI24739J22299_10000994_pt1 | contig 10559 bp, 12 predicted proteins | sample KBSCornC5_FD_22299 | JGI IMG/M metagenome (IMG submission 22299)
AGGCGCTGCGCCTGACCGGGGAGAAGGTGGCGTCGGTACGTCCGGGCATCGACGTCGAGATGACGCGCGAACCCCTGGGCGTGGTCGCTCTGATCACCCCGTGGAATTTCCCGATCGCCATCCCCGCCTGGAAAATCGCCTCGGCGCTCTGCTACGGAAACACCGTCGTCTTCAAGCCGGCCGACCTGGTCCCCGGTTCGGGGCACGCGCTGACCGAGATCATTGCGAAGTCAGGCGTCCCAGCCGGCGTGTTCAATCTGGTCATGGGATCGGGCTCCGTCGTCGGCCAGACTTTCCTTGAGCATCCCGACGTCGTCGCGGTTTCCTTCACCGGTTCCGTCAGCACCGGTCGCAGGATCGCGCAGGCGTGCATCGGCGGCGACCGCATGAAGAAATTCCAGCTGGAGATGGGAGGTAAGAATCCCCAGGTCGTGCTCGACGACGCCGATCTCAAGGTGGCGGTGGAGGCGGCCGTCAACGGTGCCTACTTCTCGACCGGCCAGCGCTGCACGGCCGCGTCCCGGCTCATCGTCACCGAGGGGATCCACGATCGCTTCGTCGCTGCGTTGACCGAGCGCCTGCAGGGCCTTGTAGTCGACGACGCGCTGAAAGCAGGGGTCCAGATTGGCCCGGTCGTCGATCAGAACCAGCTCGATCAGGACCTGCGCTACATCGAGGTCGGCAAAGGCGAGGGCGCGAATCTGCACTGGGGCGGTGCACTCCTCAAGCGCGACACCGCAGGCTTCTATCTGCAGCCGGCGCTCTTCACCGAAGCAACCAACAGCATGCGCATCTCGCGAGAAGAAATCTTTGGCCCGGTCGCCAGCGTTATCCGCGTCAAGACATACGAGGAAGCGCTTGCCGTCGCGAACGATACGGATTTCGGCCTCTCCGCCGGGATCTGCACGACCAGCCTGAAATACGCCTCGCATTTCAAGCGGCATAGCGAGGCCGGCATGGTGACGGTCAATCTGCCGACGGCAGGCGTCGACTATCATGTGCCGTTCGGCGGCCGGAAGGGTTCGAGCTACGGCGCGCGCGAACAGGGGACCTACGCCCGCGAGTTCTTCACGACCGTCAAGACCGCCTACATCTTTCCGGGCTGATAGGCGGCACCGACGCAACATCGGCGTTGATTACTCGGCGGTCAGTCGCGTTGCCTGTACTTGGGTTTTTCGGTCTCGTCTTTTAAAACGAGCCGCGCGTTGATCGTTCAAAGGCTACTGAAAAAGCCTATCTGCAGTCATTCCGGGCTCGCGCGGAAGGACTAGCCGAATGGAAGGGTGCACCGTGGAACAATCCCAGCTGGCCGAACGAATATTGGATAACGCGGCCGACGCGATGATCTATGCCGATCGCGCGGGCAGGATACAACGGTGGAATCCCGCCGCTACCGAGCTGTTCGGTTACTCATCGGATGAGGCACTCGGCCAGGTTCTCGATCTGATCATTCCCGAACATTTGCGTGCCGCGCACTGGCGCGGTTTCAACGCCGCGATGATTAACGGCGTGATGAAGCTCCAGGGTCGGCCAACCCTGACCCGCGCGTCGCACAAGAGCGGAAGAAAGCTCTATGTCGAGATGACGTTTGCGATCGTGGAGGACAACGGCGAAGTGCTTGGCTCGGTGGCGGTTGCGCGGGACGTGACCGAACGCATCGAAAAAGAGCGGGCGGCGGCTCACCGCTCTTGAAACGGACCTCGGAACGACCTCTTGGATCCCGGGGGGATGATCCGGGGAACGTCCGCGAGTGCCCGTTAGGCGCCATGGCCGATTTGGCAGCAGGACTGCTGCTGCTGTGTTATGATTTGTTGGTGGCCTGACGGCTGATTGTCCGGATGGTCGGTAAAGCTGATAGATCATCACCGTCAGGAGCTGGCGATGACATCGATTGACGAACGGCTTCTTGAAGCCAAGATGACCCAGATCGAGCAGGCCCGAGCCTGGAGCCCGCGCGTCATCTCCAAGTTCGAAACGTTGATCCGCAGCGGCGACGAGGTCAGTGTCTACCGCGCCAATCCCTTGGCGTTTGCGCGTGATCGCGGTGTGGCAGAGCCGGAGTCGATCGATCTGTTCCTCCACGCCGCTCGCGCCGGGCTGGTCGATCTGCATTGGGACATCCTATGCCCTCATTCGGGCCTGGTGCTCGAAAGCTTCGGCAAGCTCCGGGCGCTCCGAAGCCATTTTGTCTGCGGCCTCTGCGATATCGACGGTCAGACAGACCTTGACGACTTTATCGAGGCTTCCTTCTCGGTCTCTCCGCAAGTTCGGCGCCTCGCGTTGCATGATGTTGACAACCTCTCGATTGAAGACCTGCACTGGAAGCTGAAATTCGCGGACACCGGGCGGCTACCCGGCGGACAGACCCGGTTTGTTGATGTCTTGCGCACTCTTGTGCGCGGCATGACCTATTTGTCACCCGGCGTGACGACGACGCTGCATGCCGAGATCGGGCCCGGCGCCATCGCGGGCGTCAACGTCCAGACGCAGGCTGGCTTCATGCTACCAGTTGTGGACCCATCCAGTGCTGCCGGATCTGTGCCTAACACTCCAACGGTTGTCCGCGTCACCTACGATGGGCAGCGCTTCACGTCCGCTCTTTCGGCCGTGTCATCCGGGCCTGTGGTCTTCGAGATTAACAACGTCAGCTCCAAGCGGGGCTCGCTACTCCTGATCAACTGGCCGCCAGAGATCGTGACCATGCCAGAGAAGCCGACACTTGAGTTCGACCCCTATGTGTCCGGCGGCATGCTGNTGACGCGGCAGACCTTCCGCAAGCTCTTCCGCTCCGAGCGTGTGGATGAGGAGGAAGGCCTCGGCGTCCGGCAGGTGACCCTGCTGTTCACCGACTTGAAAGGCTCGACCGCGCTTTACGAGCATCTCGGCGATCTTAATGCCTATGCGCTGGTACGGGAACACTTCGCCTTGCTCGACGCAGTTGCCCATCGGCATGCCGGTGCAATCGTGAAGACCATCGGTGATGCGGTAATGGCAGCGTTCTCACGGCCGGTCGACGCCGTGGCGGCGGCGCTCCAGATGTTGCATGAAATCGGCCGGTTCAACCACGAGCACGGCCAACCAGCGATCATTCTCAAGATGGGCGCCCACTGCGGGCCGTCCATTGCCGTGACCCTCAACGAAAATCTCGACTATTTCGGCCAGACGGTGAACATAGCCGCGCGGGTGCAATCATTCGCGGATGCCGGGGAAATCTGTCTAACGGAGGCACTCTATACAGCGCCCGGCGTTCGTGAGCTGTTGATGGCCCGGGACGTCGAGGGCTTCGAGGCCCCGCTGCGCGGTGTCGAGGGGAACGCTCGAGTCTATCGCGTTACTGGTCGATCGTAGGGCGCGACTGCAAATCTGCTGCGATCAGGCAGGCTTGCTACCGCGGCTATTTCGCTTGGGCATGCCGGATCACAGGGATGGGGATCTGCTCATTGTGCAAAGTTCCACGACTATCATGCGCCGTTCGGCGGCCGGAAGGGTCCGAGCTACGGTGCGCGCGACAGGGGACCTACGCCCGCGAGTTCTTCACGACCGTCAAGACCGCCTACACCTTTCCGGGCTGATAGACGGCACCGACGCAACATCGGCGTTGATTACTCGGCCGTCCGTCGCGTTGCCTACCCTTGGGTTTTTCGGCCGCGTCTTCCGACGAGCCGCGCATTGATCGCTCAAATATCTCCGAGTGCCTACATCGCGAGGGCCACAGCTCGGTCACGGGCTGACGCTCGCCGAGATTGCCTGGATGGCAGCGGATTTTCCGAAAGATGCGGCCTTGCGTGCCGACATCGCGGATAAAACCGGCGCGTCGCCATCCCGGTGCGACCATTTGTGTGTAGTTGATGGTGGTCATTTCTCAATAAAGAGCCTACACAGGTTCATCGCCGCTCCGATTATGGCAGTTATCGGCGACTGAGAGCGCCTGCTCCCGCCTTCGATGCATCAGGCGGTGTCATGTCTGATAGTCTTAAGTTCCCACGCCGAGAATGGCTCGTGCCTGCGATCTTAGTACCCATTTTCTTGGGCCTTTTGATCGTCGCTACAATGCTTCTCCAATGGCAGCCCATCCCGCAATAGATTTTAAGCTCATCTCCGACGACCCAAAACCAAATTACGTTTCGATGAATGAATCTGGAAACAAGGAGACTGGAATGGCCAAGGGCGAACAAAAGGGAAATCGCGAAGCGAAAAAACCCAAAAAGGAAAAGATCAAAACCATCGCTGCAGCTCCCAGTCTCAAAACTGGCACGTTGCGCCCGGCGATTGAGGTGGGAAAAAGAAAATAATTACCCCGATACATCGAGCGCACTCTCTCGGGAATTGACGCTGCGCATTTACGTTTCGTGCGGCTCGCGTCCTTTTATTTCTTCTGTCCATACCTTGAAGCTTTTCAGTGTGTTTGGCCCGAAAGTCTGAGTGATCGGCACGTCGGCAGCATCGCGACCCTGTGCAATCAACACGCGGCCAATGCGCGGAACGTTGTTGCGCGGATCGAACATCTGCCAGCGTCCGCCTAAATAAGCCTCAAACCAACCGGCGAAGTCGCCGACTGCCCACGGTTTCGGCGTACCGATGTCGCTGAGATAGCCGGTGCAATAGCGAGCGGGGATATTCATACAGCGGCAAAAGGCGATGGCGAGGTGGGCGTAATCGCGGCAGACGCCCCTGCGTTCGTTGTAAACTTCCAACGCGGTCTTGGTGGCGCGCGCGTACTCGTAGCCGAATACGACATGATGATGCACGTAATCGCAAATCGCCTGCACCCGTGCCCAGCCCGGCGGAGTATTTTCAAACAATCGCCAGGCGATTTCGGACAAGCGATCGGTCTCGCAATAGCGGCTGCCCAGCAGATAAACCAGCGTGTTTGGAGGCAGGTCCTCGACGGCGTGCTGAGGAGCCGACATCGCCACTGTGTCGGGCTGGCCGCTGTCGCGAACGATGCCGTCGGCGAACAAACGCATGGCGCCGGCCGGCGCAACGATCCGGCTGCACCAGTTGCCGAACAGGTCGCGATAGGGGGTGATCGGCACCGAAGGCGTGGTGGTGAGGAAGTCGGGCACAACGACATCGGAGGCGCGGGTAAAATGCGTGCCTAATACCACGATCATCGGCGTCGGCTGCGGGAACTCATAGTTCATTTCGAATCCGACACGCAGCTTCATCGAAACACCCTTCCCGGCTAAACATTCGAGATGGCTACGAAACGGCCAAATACAAGGCTGCAGATGCAAACCGCCTTATTTGGCGAGTTACCGATTGCCGGAGAAAGCGATAGCTAATTGCCAAGAATGCGCGCACAGTGATCTCATGTTCCAACACATTGACGTCGACGTGCGCGAAACCGCTGGTCCATCGACATGACCACGCGATCGCGCCGCGAGACCGTTCATTTCAAGCGGCCGTTCTGGATCAAGGGCATCGATCGCCTGCTCCCGCCGGGCGGGTACGAAGTCATAACCGATGAGGAGATGATCGAGGGCCTGTCGTTTGCGAGCTTCCGGCGCATCGCCACCATGATCATGGTCCCCGGCGCAGCGCCACGGACATCTTCGATGGAAATGATCTCGATCAGCGCGGTCGACCTGTTGGATGCCCAGCGCGAGGACGCGAGTGCACGGCATGAGTGACCTACCGATCGATCTCGACAAGCATCGCGGCATGGCCGCGCAGAAGGCGACCGATATTCGCCGCGTAATCGCCGATGTCGAGACCAAGGCGAAAGTGTTGCGCGACCATCAAAACGAAGTCGAACTCCAGTTGCTGGCGGAGCCCGCGACTTCGTGGATCGAGGCGGCCGCGAAGGCGCGCTATGTGCTGAACCTGTATGCAGCTCAACTTGCGCCTGTCGACACCCATCACCGCGATCTGGTCGCAGCGGTGCTGGCGGATTTTGCCCGGCTTTCCGGTGACAGCTGACGCGTCGATCCACAATTCTGAAATACTCATCACCCCCTTGCGTTCGATCGAACTCGAGCGCGCAACGAAAGTACTCCATGCAAAATCTCTCGCCGCGTCACGTCAAAACCGAGGAATCGCTTCGCCTCGGCGTGGTATCGGGCTGGTACGCGACCAAGGTCAGCGGTACCTTCGTCTCCGGCCCTCACGATTCCGAAGCCGACTGCTTGCAACGGATCGCCGAAATCAATCCGCCGCCGACGAAGGGGAAAGCCGGAGTTCGCCCATGACCCTGGCGCGCGACCGGGTCAAGGTTTCCAGCATGACCGAATGGTGATGCTCTTTTCGATGACGAACGGCGTTGCCGCCTGCGCGAAATCCCGCTAGAAATCGTAGCAATTTCGGTCAAAAATGAAGTTCGAGATTGAGCATCGGAATCAATTTCGAAGCTGATATTCGGCTTGGAATGATGAGGTCGCGCGCATGAAGTTGGCAAGAACACTTGAGCGGGACGGCTTCTGTGTATTGCCGAATCTCTTTCAGGATCGAGAGATCGCGGAAATGCGCAAGGATGTTATCGCGAACTCGAAGCGCATGGCCAAGACACGAAGTCAGCCGGGATCATTTCATCTGGCGGGATTTCATCGCTATCCGTCACTTTCGTGCTTACATGCCCGGATAGCGGCGAATAAAGATATTAATTCGTATCTGCGTGGTTTTTATGAGGCGGATGATTATTATACGATCGGCTTGAGCGACATTACCGTCAACAGATCTCAGGAGTGGCATACGGATCTCCTGAGAGGCGAGTTTGCGCATCTCCTGAACAGCGTCGATCCATGGGCCGACGAAATCGACGTGTGCATCAAGGCGCTGGTCTATCTTCAGTCGGGTCGCAGCTTGCGCATCTTGCCGGGATCCCACCGGCAAAGAACGCCCCTGAACGACGATGAAGTCGCGCTTCTTCCCGAATTGCGAAATTCGGAAACGATCGAGTTGGATTCGGGCGACGTCGTATTGATGGACATCCGCACCGTCCATCGAGGGCCGACGGATGAGGAAATGAGTTCCCCTGAACTGGCGCAAATACCGAAGATTCTCATTTCAACGGTCTTTGGAAGAATCAACGCTCCATTCGCGATCGCCATGCAAGCTGGAAATCTTTTTCGGAGCATTTCTTGGGAAAAGCGCTGGTTGAAAGTCAGGCCGGCCATTAAGGCGTTGGCATAACCAATGCAGATCAGACCGGGCGGGATCAGGTGTTGTTCTTGTCGATCCATTTCGACCTGATTAAGTCGAAGGCCGACGCGAGCCTAGCCTGATTGGAGTCCGATACACGCTTTTCGTCCACCACGCGGCAGCGCGATGCGATCACCGGGATCGCTAGAGCCGGCTTATGCTCAGTATATTTCAGGATCAAATCCCAGTCTTCCAGCGCTTCCAGATTCTCGTCGAATCCGCCGCATCTCTCGGCAAGTCTTCGTCGATGAACGAGCGTCGTCATTGGGATGAAATTGCCCTGCAGTAACCTCGCCCGATCGAATGGCTCGAAGAGCAATTTACGGTCCTTCAGATGCACGTCCGAAACCAGCGCGCCGTAGGCGACATCCAGTCCGTCATCCGCGGCAAAGGCCGTAACGGCTGTGTAGAGGAAATCCGGATACCAAAGATTGTCGCTGTCCAGATATGCGATCAATTCACCCCTGGCCAGCTGCATTCCGACGTTGCGGGCCCGGCTCTGTCCCCCGTGCGGCACGTATTCGTAACGAATGCGCTTGTCGTGAAGGAAAGTTGCGATAACCGCTGCCGTTTCGTCCGCGCTCCCGTCGTCCACGATGATCAATTCCCAATCGGTGTAGCGTTGCGCCAGGACACTTGATATCGCATCGCTGACGATGTTGGCTCGGTTCCAGGTTGGCATCACGATGCTGACGGCAGGGGAGGGGAAGCCAACGTTCAGCCGTCCTCTGGACGCGAAAGCGGGATGCTCGACCAGCAACGCCTCCAGTTGATCGATACGATTTTGAGAAGCTTGCAAATTCGCCCTGAGCGTCTCCAGTTGCTGAAGCACCGGTGTCATGGCCTCCGAAGAGACCAAGTGGCCGTACAGGCGCCCTTCCTTGGCGCCTTGGATCAGCCAGTGTTCGGCACCGGTCTTGAAGTCTCCGCGAGCGACTGCTGACGCGACGTCAGGATTGTCTGTGAGATAGGTCTGGTCGAACTGCTCGAATGCAGTGGGTGCTTTCGCCCGTTTGTCAGGAAATAGACGCGTGAGAATCTTCAGCATGGTCCATTCATCGTGGGCTGCGGTTAATCCGGTCGGCCAAGTATCCCACAAATTGCGGCATCGATTTTGAGCGAGCAACATTCGGAGCAGGCGGGCCACGTTTTACCGCCGGATGATAGACACACGACCTTTAAGGCCATTTCACTTCCGGCGGCATCGATGACAGGATCGAATCCACATTACCGCCGGTCTTCAACCCGAAGATTGTGCCGCGGTCGTAGAGCAGGTTGAACTCGACATAGCGTCCGCGCCGGATCAGTTGCTCTTCCCGATCTTCCGCCGTCCATGGCGTTGAAAAATTGCGCCGGACCAGTTCGGGATAGATCTTCAGGAAAGCGCGGCCGACGTCCTGTGTGAAGGCGAGGTCCGCCTCCCAGTCGCCGCTGTCGTGCCAGTCATAGAAAATGCCGCCGATGCCTCGCGCCTCCTTGCGATGCGGCAGATAAAAATACTCGTCGCACCATTTGCGGTATTTCTCGTAAGGCGCGATCGCCGCGTGGGCATCGCAGGCGCGCTGCATCGCCTGATGGAAGGCGATCGTGTCGGCATCTTCCTGGCTGCGGCGGCGGTCGAGCACGGGCGTCAAGTCCGCGCCGCCGCCAAACCAGGCCTTGGTGGTGACCACAAAGCGCGTGTTCATGTGCACGGCCGGCACATGCGGATTGCGCAGATGCGCGATCAGGGAAATGCCCGAAGCCCAGAAACGCGGGTCTTCGGAAGCGCCCGGGATTTGCGCGCGAAATTCGGGGGCGAATTCGCCATGGACAGTGGAGCAATGCACGCCCACCTTCTCGAACAGGCGGCCGCGCATCATGCTCATCACCCCGCCGCCGCCGGGCTGCCCGGTATGGTCGGTCCGCTTCCAGGGTGTGCGAACGAAACGCCCTGCTTGGCCCGGATAGGGCGCAGATGGCGCTTCATCTTCCAGCTGCTCGAAAGCCCTGCAGATATCGTCGCGCAAACNTTCGAACCAGTTCCTGGCGCGGGCCTTGCGATCCTCGATCTGGGGGACATTCATGCGGATTTTCCGTCGGAGGCAATCGGCTTGCGGAGACTTAACCTTGCGGGCCGAAATAGGCGCAGCTTTCGTTGCAGCTATCGCGGTGAACGCTGACCTTGACGATCCGGCCGAGCGGGGCGATGCGGTCAAAGATGAAGCGCGACAGGTTCTCAAGCGTCGGCTGCCCGAGCCCCTCGACCTTGTTGAGCAGCTTGTGGTCCAGCATGGCGCGTATCTCGAGAAGGCGCCGCTCGACCAGACCGAGATCGAGCACCATTCCGGTGGTGGGCTCCGGCACACCGCGGATCGTGATCTCGGCGCGGAACGAATGGCCGTGAATTTCCTGACTCGCTTCGCCAAGCGTCGTACCTGCGAGCGCATGCGCGGCCTCGAACCGGAACGATTTCGTCAATTCCCACATCGGTTGTTCCAAACTTGTCTATCGAATGCCCAGCGTCTTGTGCGTCTGCAGGCTGAGCCGCCAGCGCGGATGGAGCAGGCAATAATCGATGGCGCGCGCGGTATTGTCGGCCAGGTCAGGTCCATCCATCGGTTGCAACGAAAACCGCTCAAAGTCCAGACCGGCATAGCTCTCCGGCATGGCGCCATTTTGCGGATAGACCAGCTTGAGTTCGTGGCCGCGCCGGACCAGAAGCTCGGCCCCCGCCTTGGGGCTGACGCAGACCCAGTCGATGCCCTCGGGCGGAATAATCGTGCCATTGGTCTCAACCCCGATCTCAAAGCCCTGGGCATGCAGGGCCTCGATCAGGGCCGGGTCCACCTGCAGCAGGGGTTCACCGCCGGTCAGGACCACATAGCGGTCGGTTTCGGCTCCGGTCCATTGGCCAGCAATGGTTCGGGCAAGATCGGAAGCCTCAGGATAACGGCCGCCGAAGGTACCGTCGGTGCCGACGAAATCGGTATCGCAGAACTGGCAAATGGCGGAGGCGCGATCCTGCTCCCGCCCGCTCCAAAGGTTGCAGCCGGCGANGCGGCAGAACACGGCCGCCCGCCCGGCGTGTGCGCCTTCACCCTGAAGTGTCAGAAATATCTCCTTCACGGCGTAGCTCACGGTGCCCCCATTTCGGAAGCTGCGGGCTGGGTCTGCCGCAGGGCCTCGCCCACTGCCAGGGCCGCGGCCATGGCCACATTGAGCGAGCGCAAATCCGGCCTGATCGGAATGACCACCCGTGCGTCGGCAGCCGCAGCCACCTCGTCCGGAACGCCGGCGGATTCCCGGCCGAACAGCAGGATGTCATCTGGCGCGTATCGATATTGCAGATAGGGCTGGCTCGCCTTGGTGGTGAACAGGACCAGCCGAAAGGGCCTGTGCTGCCGCCACTGCTCGAATTTTGACCAGGAATCGTGCCG